>ENA-OPDG01002544-OPDG01002544.1-human-gut-metagenome-genome-assembly--contig:-NODE-2544-length-9976-cov-3.082048_pt1 | contig 9976 bp, 9 predicted proteins | sample MGYA00241259_ERZ501498 | MGnify/ENA primary metagenome ERZ501498 (study PRJEB25962, sample SAMEA2042582) | human gut metagenome | biome: human gut; feature: human-associated habitat; material: faeces... | reverse complement strand
GCTGCCCCTCATCAGTCACCTTCGGTGACAGCTTCCCCCAAGGGGGAAAGCCAAAAAAATCCCTTCTGTGGTGTCACACCACAGAAGGAATTTTCTTTTATTCTGCCTTTTCAGCAGCTTTTTTTGCTTTTCGCTTTTTGTGCTTGCGGGCGATGAACAAAATCACCAGCAGCAGTGCGGCTGCGGCACCGCAGGCAGCCGCGAGCAGGGGCACCTTGCTTGCGGGGGCCTGCACGGCGGCAAACGCCGTGGTGCCCGCAGGTGAGGTGCAGGTCAGGTAGCTGCCGTCCACGCTCGTTTCGGCCTGCTGCCAGCCTGCGTCGGTCTTGACCCACAGCTCGGTGTTGTCGGTTGTCTCTGGCGGCATGTAGCGCAGCGTGTGGCCCGTGTCGGCGGGCAGTTCCAGGCCCCAGGCCTCGACCAGAACGCCGAGGGCTGCGGGTGCGTCGTCCACCTCATGGAGCATCAGCTCGTCGGTGGTGTCGAAGCTGCCCTCCACCAGCACAAGGGAGCGTTCACCGCGCTTTTCCTGGCTCTGGCGGACCGTGTTTATGTCGCTGTACTCGGCGTGGATCGTCGCGTCAAACGTCATGCCGGTCAGATCCACATCCTCCCAGCTGCCGTACTGGCCCTGGTGGTTGGGAACCGGCGGCAGCTGATCCGTCGGGAAGTCGCTGCCGTACGGGATGTGGTATTCCTGGACCAGCGAATCCTCGTCGGTCACAAAGCGGACACAGATGCTGCCGAAATCGTCGGGCAGATTTTCCTGCGCGACGAAATCCTCGTAGGCCAGCGGTTCGGCAATGCCCTGGTAGCTGACGCTGTCAATGCCCGCGACGCCCCCGTCCACGAAGGTGTTGCCGGTCACGCTGCCGTCCAGCGGGTCGTCCACGATACCGGCAATCGCACCGATCTGTTCGGCAGCGTTGTCGATCATGACCATGGCGCGGCAGTTTTCGATGGTGGCACCGCTGCCGACAATGCCGCCGACCTGCTTTGCACCGGACAGGCGGCCCTTGGCGCAGCTCTCGCGGATCGTGGACTTGCTGATACCGGCCACACCGCCGACGCCGGTGGCGTCCTCGGCATCGAGGGTGCCAAAGCCCCTGCAGTCGATGACAGAGCCCATCTCGGCGTCGCCGACGATGCCGCCCGCGTTCTGCTTTTTGGCGCTGACCGTGCCGTAGTTTGTGCAGTCGCGGGTGACGACACGGGTCTTGAAGGTAAAGTTCAGCGACTCGCTGCCCGCGGTGGTGTAGTCGTCCTCGGGGTCCAGATCGTTCTCGCGGGCCATTGCACCGGTAATGCCGCCGGCGTTGAGGTCGGCATTGACCGTACCGCTGTTGATGCAGTTCGTGACCTTGGCCTCGACGTCGTCATCGGTGTCGTCATCGGAAACATCGTCCACGATGTCGTCTGCATCCCGGTTGACATTCTCGCTGGCACCGGACAGCGTCTGGCCGATCTTGTTGATCTGCTTCGAGATCGCCTTCACGTCGTTGATCAGCGCCTGGCTGTTGCTGCTGGCGTTGTTGTTCAGGCTGCTGACGATGTCGCCCATGCTGGTCAGGCTGCTGCTCAGATCATTGCGGCTGGCCGTGATGGCATCGCGGTTCGTCAGCTCGACCTTTGGAATTTCGACGTCCACGGAGTCCGGCAATGCATCCGAAATGTCATTGAGCACATCCTTTGTGTCGGGTAGGTCCTCGGTGATGAGCGTATAGTTCGGGTCGATCGGATAGCGCTCGTCCGGCTTTGTGGCAGTGCCGTCGTCCTCACTGACAACGGTGCTGTCAGCGGAATCGTCAACGGCTTCGGGACCGGGCTGCCCGTGGGGGGTGCGGTCCGCCTCGCTGCCCTCTGCAGCGGGCTCCTGTGCGGGGGATGTCTCCTCACTCTGCGCCGCAGCGGGGGCAGTGTCCTGCGCTGCCGTACTGCTTTCGTCAGGCGTGGAGAGGTCAGCACTCTGCGCGGGCTCCTCCGAGGGGGACAGCGTGTAATTCGGATCGACAGGGTCGGTGTCAGACGGAGGCGTCGCTTCGCTGTAGTCGATGACTGTGTCCGAGTCCGCGGCATTGTCTCCGTCGTCCGCGCCGGGCAGGTTGGTATTCTTGAGGTCCTGCTTGAACTGACTCAAGTCGGTCTTGACGGTCTGGGAACCGATGGACACGCCGTTTTCGGCCTGCTTCAGCAGATTCTCAATGGCATTGCGGGAGCTGGTCACGTTGTTCTTCAGCGCTTCGAGCTGGTTGGAAAGGTCGCTGCTGGCGGCGCTGGCGTCATCGCAGGCGCGGTTGACCAGTGTCTGCAGTGTGCTCATCTCGTCGGAAAGCTCCTGCAGCGTGTCCTTTGTGTATTCCAGCGTGCTGCTCGGCTCCATCTGGCCGACGATGCCGCCGCCCTCCTTGCGGGCGTAGACGGTGCCGTAGTTGACGCAGCCCTCAATGTAGCCGGTCTGGCTGCCCGCAATGCCGCCGACGTTGTAGCCCATGTGCTGGTAGCCCACGGTGCCGCGGTTCATGCAGGCGCGGATGACACCGCCGGACTGGCCCGCAATGCCGCCGATGTCGGTGATGTCGGCGACGTTCTCGGTGCCGATCAGGTCGTTCAGCGTCAGCGAGGAAAGGTCGATGTCGTTCTGCTCCACCGTCGTGTTGACGCTGGAGGTGTTCGTGCAGTTGGCAATGATGCCGCCGATGAAGTGCGCACCGTAGACACTGCCCGTGGTCGTGCAGCTTTCGATGACGCCGGCGGCCAGATTTGTGCCCGCGATGCCGCCGACAACGGACGCGCCGGAGGACACGCCCTCAAAGCGGCAGTTGTGCAGCGTACCGGCGTTGCTGCCCGCAATGCCGCCCACGGTGGTGCGGCTGCCGGTGGGCATGGCGCGGCCCCGCACAACGAGGTCACGGACGTTGGCACCTTTCTGCACATAGCGGAAGAAGCCGATGACCGAGCCGTCATCTACAAGGCTCAGGCCGGAGATCGTGTGGCCCTGCCCCTCAAATACGCCGCTGAAGGACGGGATGCCCGCAAAGCCGCTGCCGGTCAGCTCCAGATCGGCGTCCAGATAGACGGTGCGGTTTTTGCTCCAGCTGTCCAGGCGGCAGGAATCGGCCAGCTGCAAAAGGTCATCGACGGTGCCGATGTGGAAGGTCTCCTTTTCGGCGGTGTCGGCGGTCTCGCTCTCCCCTTCCGCAAAAACGGGCAGGGTCAGCGCCAGCACAAGGCAGAGCGCCAGCAGCGCAGCCCAGAGGCGGCGCGTCAGGTCAGAAATGCGGTTCATTCAGCGTCGCCTCCCTTCGTGTCAGTGTCGGGCGTATCGGGTGTGCCTGGTTCGGGGGCACCGTCCTCGGATTCGTGGATGTTCTTCTCCGATAGGTACATGTCGGGCTTGTCAACGGTAAATTCGGTGCCGGTGGCAATGTTCGCACTGAACTGGCCGTGCAGCACGCCCTTGATTTCAGCATCTACGACGCCGTTGATGTAGCCGCGCACGCGGCCATTGACGTGCATTGTGCCGCTGGCCGTGCGGGCCATACCGGCAACGCCCTTCATCTCAAAGCTCGTGCGCTCGATGATGGTGTCGCCCAGGATCAGGATCTGCGGCAGGACGAACAGAACCAGAAGGATGGAAACGATCGTGCCGCGTCCCAGACAGGTGCCGATGGCGGCGATAACGGGGTTCGTGGTCAGGACGCTGATCAGAATACCCGCGGATGCCAGAATGGAGCCGGAGGTGAAGATGGTCGGGAACGACTCGTTCAGGGCTGCGACGATGGCCTCCCGCGGGCGCATGACCTTCTTCAGGTCGGTGTAGTGGCTGGAGATAACGATGGCGTAGTCGATGTTTGCACCCATCTGAATGGAGTTGACGATCAGGTAGCCGAGGAAGTACAGCGGGGTGTGCTGCAGGTATGGCACCGAGAAGTTGATCCAGATACTGCCCTGAATGACGATGATCAGCAGCACGGGCAGACCCGCGGACTTGAATGTGAACAGCAGGACCAGGATAACGAACAGCGCGGACAGCACACTGATCAGCAGGTTATCCTCGCCGAAGGAGCTGGACAGGTCCATGGCGCTCGTCGTATTGCCGACAACGTAGAACGAATCGGTGGCGTAGTATTTGCCGATGATGTCGTGCATCTTGTTGACGAAGGCGAACGTCTCGTCGGTTTCCTCGGGCAGGTTCAGATAGACGACCATACGGCTGTAATCGTCGCTCTGCAGCTGCTTCTGGGCTTCATCGAGCTGGTCGAACAGGTCGTCCAGCGTGTCCTGCACATCACCCGAGAGCGTGATGTTGCCGTCGTGCATCTCCTGTTCCAGGAACCTGAACATGTCGTAGATCGGCACTTTATAATCGTCCAGGCCGTTGATGATCTCGCCGTACTCGTCATGGTCGACGGCGTAGGCGCCGTACAGTGCCTTGGCGACCTCGAAGTCGAGGTCGGCCATCTCTGCCAGCTGGCGCGGGGTTACAGCGTCGGTCAGCATATAGCCGTCCATCGCTTCAATGTTGGCCAGACCCATCGTGGATTTGACCTCGGCGCAGGCGTCCAGCTCGTCGAGGATCCTGCCCTCGGACTCATAGTCGCCCGACGGCACAATGACGGCCACCATGTTGCTGGAACCGAAGGTGTTTTTGATTTTCTGGTAGGCGATCTGGCGCTCGCTCTGCTTGGCGGTGACCAGGTCGGTGTAGGTGTAGCAGTAGGGGCACAGGTTGGCAAAGACCGCCGCCGCCACGATGATGACGCCGAAGATCGGAGGGATGATAAAGCGGGTCTTGATGTCGAACTTGCCGACGGCGGTGATCTTGGGAATCAGGTTTTTGTGGCGGGTCTTGTCGATCAGCTTGCTGAACAGCACCAGCAGGCCGGGCATCAGCGTAAAGACACAGAGCATACTGAACAGGATAGCCTTGATCAGGACCGTAGCCAGGTCGCGGCCAATGCCGAAGTGCATGAACGCCAGCGCGGCCAGGCCGCTGATCGTCGTGAGCGAGGAGGAAGAAATCTCCGGGATAGCCTTGGAAAGCGCGGCAATGCAGGCCTCGCGGGTGGGCAGCGTCTCATGCTCATCGCTGAAACGGTGGCACAGAATGATGGCGTAGTCGATGGCCAGCGCCAGCTGCAGTATGACGGTGACTGAGTTGGAGATGAAGCTGATCGTGCCGCACAGGAAGTTTGTGCCCATGTTCAGCAGCGCCGCCGCGCCGAAGGTCATGAGGAGGACCGGGACCTCGGCATAGGAGCGGGAGGTCAGCGTCAGCACGACGACGATGATGATGGCCGCAATGATGACGATGACGACCATTTCCGATTGCAGGTCCGCGGAGGAATCGTAGCCGACCTCGGAATAGATCGAGGTGTCGTAGCTGCCCTCGAGGTCGTCGCGGATCTCCTGCAGGGCGTTCTCGGCGCGCTCGTCCCCTACTTCTGCATCAAAGCTGACGGAGAACAGCGCCGACGCATTCGTGTAATGCTCGTCGGTGTCGTCAAATTCGACGGTGGTGACACCCTCGATGTCCTCAAGCCGGGACTGGATGTCCAGCGCAGTATCGTAGGTGATGTTGGACACCATGACGTTGGCCGTGCCGTAGGTGACGAAGTTGTCATTCATCACGGTCAGGCCCTGGCGGGTCTCGGTGGTGTCGGGCAGGTAGGTCGTGATGTCGTCCTCGACCTTGACCCAGCCCGTGGCGATGGCACTGAAAATCAGCGCAAATATGTATAACAGGAAGAACAGGTTGCGTTTATCAACGATAAACGAAGCCAGCTTTTCCATCCCGCCGCCTTTTGGCTTTTCGTTCTCCAAGAGTATACAGCCTCACTTTCCCATTTTATTCGATACAAAAAGGATACATCAATATTATACGAAATGCAAGGCCCATGCAACACGGTCAAATTCAGAGGAATGTACAAAGAAGCGAGGAAGTTTTTGTTAAGGTACACAAAACAAAAACACCGTGCGGTGTTAAACCACACGGTGTTGAAAGCTATTTGGTAAGCTAAATTACTTCAGCTCGACCTTAGCGCCGACCTCGGCCAGCTTCTTCTGGATGTCCTCGGCGTCAGCCTTGGAAGCCTGCTCCTTCAGCTTGGCGTTCGGGGTCTCAACCAGCTTCTTGGCCTCCATCAGGGAAGCGCCGGTCAGCTCCTTAACGGTCTTGATGACCTGCATCTTGTTGGCGCCAACGTCAGCCAGGATGACGTCAAACTCGGTCTTCTCCTCCTCAGCGGGAGCAGCAGCGCCGGCGGCAGCGGGAGCGGCAGCAGCAACAGCAGAAACGCCGAACTCCTCGCAGATGGTGTCAACGAGCTCTTTCAGCTCCAGAACAGTCATAGTCTTGACAGACTCGACAATGGCAGTGATCTTCTCAGAAGCCATGGTAGTTACCTCCATAAATTTTATAGTTTTAAGCGGCGCGGTTTGTATTCAAGGAGCGCTGCGCCGGTGCGCTCAACCTGCTAAACCTAAACTTAGGCAGCAGTCTCGTCCTGCTTGTCGACGATACCCTGCAGGGCAACAGCCAGACCGCCAACGATACCGTTGAGGGAGCCAGCCAGCATGGAGAGCAGGCCTTCGCGGTTGGGCATGGTAGACAGGCTCTTGATACCTGCAGCGTCCATGACCTGACCATCGCAGAAGCCGCCCTTGACGACGAAGCGCTTGGACTTGTCGGCGTCAGCAAACTTGCACAGGATGCGAGCAGCAGCAGCCGGATCCTCCGGAGACAGAGCGATAGCCGTGTCACCCTTGAAGTACTCGGTCAGACCCTCGTACTGGGTGCCCTTGACGGCCAGGCGCAGCATGGTGTTCTTGACGACCATGTAGTGCACGCCAGCCTCACGCAGCTCCTTACGCAGCTTGGTGTCATCAGCAACGCTGATGCCGTTGTAAGCAACGACAACACCGGCCAGAGAGCCTGCGATCTTCTCGTTCAGATCAGCAACAAGAGCCTTCTTAGCTTCCAGAATCTTTGCACTGGGCATTTGAAATTCACCTCATTCCACTTACAGATTGGTTTCGGTAAGCGGCTTTTTATGTGATATACAGAAAAAAGCCCCTTCCCGTCGCCGGGAAAGGGCTTGAAAGCATTGCAATCAAACGCACGTTTCTCGGCAGGTGGGTAAAACCCGTTATGCCTTGCGGCACCTGCTGTCTCAAAAACAGCTTAATTAGTATAGCACGCGAACGTGCGTTTGTCAAGCGTTTTTCAGCTCAAAGCTGAAAAACTTATACGCCGTACTTGTTGGTAGCAACGCGGACGCCGGGGCCCATGGTGGTGGCGATGGTAGCGCTCTTGAAGTACTGGCCTTTGGCAGCGGCGGGCTTAGCCTTGGCGATGGCATCCAGGACGGTGTCCAGGTTGGTCATCAGCTTCTCGGCGCCGAAAGAGGCCTTGCCGATGGGCACATGGATGATGTTCTGCTTGTCCAGACGGTACTCGATCTTACCGGCCTTAGCGTCGGTAACAGCCTTGCCGACGTCGGGGGTAACGGTGCCGGCCTTCGGGTTGGGCATCAGACCACGGGGGCCCAGGACCTTACCGAGACGGCCAACGCGGCCCATCATGTCGGGGGTGGTGACCAGAACGTCGAAGTCCAGGTAGCCGCCGGCGATCTTGGCGATCAGATCGTCATCACCGACCTCCTGCGCACCGGCAGCCTCAGCGGCCTTGGCGGCGTCGCCCTTGGCGATGGCGATAACGCGGACGTTCTTACCGGTGCCGTTGGGCAGGACAACAGCGCCGCGGACCTGCTGGTCGGCGTGACGGCTGTCAACGCCCAGGCGGACGTGCAGCTCAACGGTCTCGTCGAACTTAGCGGTAGCGGTCTTGCAGCACAGCTCCAGGGCCTCGTTGGGATCGTAAGTCTTGTTATTCTCGATCAGCTTAGCAGCGTCGATATACTTCTTGCCGTGTTTCATTGCGTATTACCCTCCTATTCAGCCCTCAACGGTAACGCCCATGCTGCGGGCGGTGCCCTTGATCATGCTGACAGCGGCCTCCAGGGAAGCAGCGTTCAGGTCGGGCATCTTGGTCTTGGCGATCTCCTCGGCCTGAGCCAGCGTGATGGAGCCAACCTTGTTCTTGTTGGGCACGCCGGAAGCAGTGTCGATGCCGGCAGCCTTCTTGATCAGAACGGGCGCCGGAGGAGTCTTGGTGATGAAGGAGAAGGAGCGGTCAGCGTAGACCGTGATGACGACGGGGATGATCATGCCCATCTGGTTCTTGGTACGCTCGTTGAACTCCTTGGTGAACGCCATGATGTTGACGCCCTTCTGACCCAGAGCAGGACCAACAGGGGGAGCCGGAGTTGCCTTGCCGGCGGGAATTTGCAGCTTGATGTAGCCAGTGATTTTCTGTGCCATAATACTTGCACCTCCAAATTTTGTGGTGAGTTGCGGCCTGCGGTGCAGACCTCCCACGGGCGCACGACCTCCGCGCGCCCTATAAAAACCGTACCCCGGGCACAGGCCCGTTCGCGGTCTTTACCGGAAACTAGGGTGTCCTGAGAAAAACTCAGAACAGCTTGACCTGATGCAGCTCCAGCTCTGCCGGAAGCTCGCGGCCAAACATGGTGATCCTTACGCGCACCTTGCGCGCAGGAATATCGATCTCCTCTACAGTGCCGACGGAACCCTCCATCGGGCCTGCAGTGATCTCGACAGTATCACCGACCTTGTACTCGACCTCAAGGTCAACGGTGGTTTCGACGCCCATCTTGGCAACCTCCGCCTCGGTCAGGGGCTCGGGCTTGGACTCCGGGCCGACAAAGCCGGTGCAGCCGCGCGTGTTGCGCACGATGTACCAGGTGTTGTCGTTCATGACCATTTTAATAAAGACGTAGCCGGGGTAGAGCTTCGACTGAACCTCTTTCTCGCCGGTCTTGTTGCCGCGCTTGTCAAAAACTTCTTCAATGCGGGTCTCGGTGGGAACCTTGACGTCGCAGATCAGATCCTGCAGGTGGCGGTTCTCCACCATCGTCATCAGATCGGTTGCGACCTTGTTCTCATAGCCGGAATAGGTATGTGCCACATACCAATTTGCTTGCTCAGCCATTGTCTTTGCCTCCGCTCAACGCGCTCAGGCGCCGATCAACAGGTGGATGGCGCCGCCAAAGATGAGGTCCAGCAGGATCAGCACGACAGCTGCGACCAGCACGACCACGATAACGGTGATCGTATTGGTTTTGACGTCGTTCTTGCTGGGCCACACGACCTTTTTCAGCTCGCTCTTCGTATCTTTGAAATACTTGCCGATCCCTTTGAAAAAGTTCTTGACCTTGTCGAAGAAGGAGACCTTCTTCTTGCCGTCGTTCTTTTTGGGCTTGTCGCTTTGAGTCTGGGCTGCAGCGGTGGCTGCTTTATTGTCTGCCATCTCTAAGCTCCTATCCTCACTTGGTTTCGCGGTGAAGGGTATGCTTCTTGCAGAAACGGCAATACTTCTTCATCTCAAGACGGTCCGGAGAGTTCTTCTTGTTCTTCTCCTTGTTGTAGTTGCGCTGCTTGCACTCCGTGCAGGCCAGGGTGATCTTGACAGTCATTGTTCGGCACCTCCATTATCGGTTAATAAGCCTCCCTCGCGCTTGCAGGCGCCCTTGAAAAAGGGCATAAAAAATAAACCCGCAAAAGAGGTGCTATCATAATAACACGACTGCGGGTCTACGTCAAGCGGTTTTGCAAAAATTCTTGTAAAATTTTGACGGCCTTGCGCCGAACGCAGAAGCGGAAGCTCCGCGGGCGGGCATAGCCGCGTTCCCCGTTACAGCAGGAGGGCGCAAACGGCTGCCATCCCCTCCTCCGTCAGCTGCACGCCGCCCTGGGCAGCGGCCACGGCGGCGGTGGTGTAGTCAATCGTCAGGGCGGTGCGGGCACTTAAATAGGCCAGTGTCTCGCCCAGGGCGTTCAGGTCTGCGGCCAGCAGGTCGGTCAGCAGCCTGCCCAGCTCGGCGGCAGCCCCTGC
>ENA-OPDG01002541-OPDG01002541.1-human-gut-metagenome-genome-assembly--contig:-NODE-2541-length-9978-cov-3.800363_pt1 | contig 9978 bp, 5 predicted proteins | sample MGYA00241259_ERZ501498 | MGnify/ENA primary metagenome ERZ501498 (study PRJEB25962, sample SAMEA2042582) | human gut metagenome | biome: human gut; feature: human-associated habitat; material: faeces... | reverse complement strand
CACCGTGAAGATGGGCGATAGCGTCACCGAGGGCTTGACCTTCGGCGCAAATGACACCTACACCATCGAGAATATCTCCGGCAATGTGGAGGTCACCTGCACCAGCAAGACCCCCAAGCAGTACGATGTGGAATACGTCTTTGGTGACAAGGATCCTCTGCTGGAAAAGGATGTGACCAAGGGTCCGGACAAGGCGACCTACCTGCAGGATTATTCCGTGACCGTTACTCCCAGAGCGGGACTCTCTTATTGGATCCACTATGAGATCCGCTATCCCAACGGCACGCACTCCGATCAGGTCAGCCTGACCCCTGTGGCCAATGCGGACGGCACCATCACCTACACCATCCCTGGCAGCAAGATCGACGGCACTGTGTACTTCATCATCAGTACCAGAACCAACGACGAGTACCCCGGCTATGCCGTTCTGGTGACGGGCAACGGTGCTGAGGACCAGGCACCCGGAAACGGAACCTCCGTTCCCAGGGATATGCCCTATTACCTCAAGCTGAATGAGAGGGAGAACTGCACCTACACCGTAACCGCTTACTATCAGCCCCTCGACAGCATCACAGCGGTGAATATGCCCGCCAAGGTCCGGTCCCTGGGCAACGGTACGTATGTGGTGGACCCCACTCCTTACACTAAGCTGAGCGGATATGCCCCCACCTGGCGTCTGGTGGTGAATGTGGAAAAGGTTTCCCAAAAGGCGGAGGAGGTAAGCGTATCCCGCTACCTGGAGCTGAATGACAAGACCATGATGCTCATAACGGTCAAGGGCACCCCCGAGGGAGGCAAAGCCTTCACCTATGACGGCAACACCATGTATAAGGTCGAGGGCTACGGCACGGACCGGTATGCATGGCTGGTGATCGTGGACAAGGGTCAAACTCTGACCCAGGAGGAGGCCGCCGCCAAGGTCGCCATCTCTGCCGCAGACAATGTGGTCACCATCACCCAGGGCTTCGATGTGAACATGACCGGGAAGGTGGATGTCAACGATGCGCAGCTGGTCTACGATATGTATAACGGCACATACAGTAACTTCACCCAGGTTTCCGTGGAGAAGTTCCTGCGGGCCGATGTAAACGCCACTAAGGTGGTGGATCACACCGACGCTGTGGCCATCGTGAATCAGTTTAAGTAAGGTCCTGCCAGCCTCCCTTCCCCGGCGGGAGGGGAGGCTATCCCCCGTTGGGGGCTTCGCACCGGCCAGGCCGGGCAAAAAACGGCCCAACCGGTCGGAGAGAGAAGGAGATCAGCATGAGAAAACGCATTTTTACACTATTGGCAGCCCTGTGTCTGCTGCTGTGTCTGCTGCCCACCGCAGCCTTTGCCTCGCAGACAGGCAGCAAAACAGACGAGAGCCGCAGCTACAATTTTGACCTGTCCGTAGGCGGTGCATCTGAGGTGCGGGCCACCACTGGCGAGACCATCACCGTGACCCTGGTGCTCAAGCGCACCGACGCCCAGGAAAGGGCCGATATGTACGGTATGCAGACGGAAATCGAGTACGACGACACCTTCCTCCAGCTGGTGGACGGCAGCGTCATGACCGCCCCCGGCATCCGCTGGAGCGATTTAGGCCGCCGCACCGGCGGGCGGGCCTTCTATCTGAACTTCGTGTCCTTTAAGGGCGGCGAGGCTTGGGAGCCGGAGGTGGTAGTCGGCAGCTTTCAGATGAAGGTCATCGGCACGAAGGGTGTGTCGCAGCTTATCCCCACCAACACCCTGGTTTCCACCCAGGACGGCATGGCCGGATACACCGTGAAGGATAATAGCGTGTCCGTCATCGTCACCACGGATTGCACCGTTACCTTTGAAAGCAACGGCGGCACGGAGGTCCCCTCCCAGACCGTCCAGTACGGTGAAAAGGTGAAAAAGCCCGAGGACCCCATCCGGGAGGGCTACCACCTGGAGGGGTGGTACAGAGACCTGGACCGCACCCAAAAGTGGGACTTCCACAAGGACACCGTTAAGGGCAACATGACCCTCTACGCCAACTGGGCCGAGGGTGCCGCCGCAGGAAGCGTCACCTGGTGGATCATCGGTGGCGTGGGCCTGCTGGCCCTGCTGCTGATTCTGCTGGCTCTGCTGGGCAAGAAGAAGGTTCGCTTTGAGACCAGCGGCGGCACAGAGCTGGAGGCCGTTTCCGTGAAGCGGGGCAGCGTCATTGGCGAAGTCATGACGCCCACGAAGCCCGGCGCAGTGTTCGGCGGCTGGTATGCAGATCAGGCGCTCACCAAGCCTTGGGATACACAGAAAGACCCGGTGCGCAGCAACATGACGCTCTACGCACGCTGGATGTAATCTACGCATAGATGAGGTAAACAAATATGAGAAAACGCATACTATCTCTGCTGCTGGCACTGACTTTGGTTCTGTCGGCAGGCGTATTCGGCGTCATACCGGCGCTGGCTGCGGATTCCTGCGTTTCCGTGAAGGCGGATGCCGTCACCACCGGTGAGGTTGTGGCCGGCAGCCTGCTGGAGATCAAGCTGGCAGATGTCTTTGAAGATACAGACGGCCATACGCTGACCTACACGCTGACCAACGCAGCGCAGTTCAGCGCCCAAACCAAGGTCAAGGACGGCTCACTCTATGTATCAGAGAAAGACCCCGGCACCTATACGCCGAAGGTCAAGGCGACCTGCTCGGACGGCAAAGAGCTTACAGCGACCTTTACCATCACGGTCACGGAAGCTCCCCACGGATTGGACGCACAGTATAACTACGATGAGACCCCCGCCAAGGAAGTCACGGTGTATGTGACCATCTCCAACGACGGTGTGCCCATCCGAGGCCGCGACGGCACGGTGCTGTGCCACAAGGCCATCACCGTCCCCTACTTTGACTTGGGCCGGTACAACTTGAGCGAATACTACCGCTATCACACGGAAAACGGAGAAGGCAAATACATCGACACGAACATCGTGGAGCGGCCCACCGGCCTGCACCTGTATCTCTATCTGCTGGAGCGCTACTTCATCGGCCTGCCGGAGGAGCAATGCTGCAAGGGTGCCTATCCTCGTGACGCGCTGGCGAGCTTTAAGCTGGGTGAAGATGTTTGTTACATGGATGAAACACCGGCCTATACGGCAGACAGCTTTGCCGCTCTGACTATCAGCGGCTCGCCCACCAGCCTTTATATGGAAAATTTTTGGGGCCATGACGAGAACTTGATGTACTACCGCAACCACTGTTTCCCCTACATGAGCCCCGGCTGGGGCTCCACCTCCGACTACATCGTGCTGTCGGACGGGGATACCTGGGATGTGGCCATGTTCTCAAACTGGAGCTTTTACAGCAGCGGCGGCGCGTTTACCTGCTTTGACAAGGACGAGTACAATGCCCGCCCCGGCATGGAGATGACGATCTCCTCTCAGGCTTACGGCACGACCTTTGAGGGCAGCGACTTCTACCCCTTCTCAAACCTGGATGTGTTCCTGTATAACGACAAGTGGGAGGAAGTCGATCAGTACAAGAAAGCGGATGACGGAAAGAGCACCTTCTCCTTCACCGCCCCCACAGAGGAGGGCACCTACTACCTCGTGGGCATGGACCCCAACCGGACGATCCCCAAGGACGACAGCGGCGGCACGAACTATGCCAAGATCGCACCGGCCACAGCCATCTTGAATGTGGCGGCGGACGCCGAGTTGGAGCGCCCCTTCCAGTCCATCTCTGTCAACGGTACGAAGCTGAATGCAAAGAACATTTCCTATGAGGGCATCGTTACCCTGGGCAGCGAGGACAACGAGGAGTTCAAAAATGTCTACGAGGAGATTCCCAAGTACCATGTGATCGTTCCGGAAGGAACAGAGAGCGTTGACATTACCTACAACGAGGGCGTGGATATTTACCACGCAGACGCTACTGCATACGGCTACGAGACGGACCTTGCTGTAGATGTGGTGTCCTCGGCAACTATCCGCTCTGTTACCTTGAAAAACAGCTACAAGGTCAACGGTGACGGCACCCAGACCGTCACCACCCCCGTCACCCGCTATATCCGTAACGAAGATGGAACGGCCATGGCGATCACACTGGAATCCAGCAGCACTAATAATTTTAGGCCCGTCGCCCTGTTCACCTTTGAGTATGCCAAGACAGAACCGGATGTGATGTATGGGGATGTGAATGGAGACAATACCATTGATGTTTCGGATGCGCTGCTGGTCTGCCAGTTCTATCTGGGCAATGTAGCACCGACGGATGCGCAGAATGCAGCTGCCGATGTGAACGGAGACGGTGCAGTAGATGTTTCGGATGCCTTGATGATCTGCCAGTTCTACCTGGGAAATATTACGGAATTCCCTGCTGAGAAAAATCTTGATAGGAGGAATTGAAAACACATGAAAAAAATCCTTTCTATTCTGCTGACATTGGCGATGGTGCTGAGCCTGGTACCTGCCGTCTTTGCAGCAGACGAACCGACCATCACTATGAGCGCAGATAAGACCTCTGTCGCCCCCGGTGAGACCGTGACGCTGACTTTGAGCCTGGATAAGGAACTTGTTGCGGACGCCGTTGGCATTTCCATTAGTTTTGACACAAATGCCTACACGCTCACCGGACGGAAAAATCTTGGAAGTAGACCTGCCCGTCTCGGCTTTACGGATATTGATCCCGCCAATAAACAGGGCGCAGTAAAAGTCGCCTATTTGCAAACGACCTTTGATAAGTATGATCCTTCTCATACCAGTTTTGCAGCAGGTGATTGGGCATCTTTTACCTTCACCGCAAATGAGGGTGCAGATACTTCCAATGCAAAATTTACGATGAAAGTCGATAACCTTCTGACATACAGTGATGACGGTGCATCTCAGGTTCAAGTCCCTCACAATGTGGCCGGCAGTGAGCTGACCATTCCCGTCGAGACTCCTGCTGCCAAGGGCTACACCGTGTCCTTGGGTGCGGACAAGCAGGTAGCCTCCGGCCAAATCGTGGAGATCCCTGTGACCATCGGCAACAACGACGGCAAGACCACCTACAGCGCCTACGACATGACCTTCTCTTTTGACCCCGCCATTCTGACGCTGAACATGGAAGCCACCAGCATCGAGGGTTATCGCGTGATCCCCGGCAGCGGCACCGTGCGAATCGTGCGTTACGGCAAAGCCGCCGAGCTGGGCGATGCACTGACTCTGAGCTTTGTGGCAGCCGGCCAGGGTAAATCTGATGTGAAAGTAACGAAAGCGTGTGTGGATACCAATGCAAACGCCATTGAGTTTGACGCACCTGCGGCTGCCATTTTGGATGACACCGCCGTTATTACCGTCAGCGGCTACACCGTGACTCTGCCGGATGGCTTCACCCGCACCGACGCGGAGGGCTCCGTGATCGCAGCAGGCGGCACTCTGACCTTCAAGCCCGCAGACCCCAACTATGACTATACTGTCACCGTCACTGTCGGCGGCGGTGAGGCAACGACAGTTAGCCCGGACGAGGGTGGCATCTACACCGTGCCCAATGTCAACGGCAATGTGGTTGTCTCCAGTACCAAGACCCCCAAGACCTTCACTGTCGCCCAGGGCGACGATACCACCGGTGCTGCGACTGCTACTTACCAGACTGACTACACCTTCGAGCTGACCCCTGCGGATGGCTATGTCTACAATATGGCTGTGACCATCGGCGGCAAGGCATACACCGGCTTTAAGGCCCAGGTAAATGACGACGGCACCACCACCTACACCATCCCCGGTGCGGATGTGACCGGCAACATCGTCATCAACAGCAACAAGCAGGTCAAGCCGCTGGAAACCTACAAGGTCACCTTTGCAGGTACCGGCGTAGGTGATGCTACCGGCGAGAGCACCGTTCAGGAAAAGGCTAACTACACCTTCACCGTGGCCAAGCAGAAGAACTTTGAGTACACCATCACTGCCACTATGGGCGGCAAGGCCGTGACTGTCACCGAGGGTGCTAACAACACCTACACCATCGCCAATGTCACCGGCAATCTGGTCATCACCATCGAGAAGAAATCCACTCTGACCATGGAGGTAGCTGTTTCCGAGTATGTGCAGATGGATAACAAGACCGTGTTTCTGGTAACCGTGACCGGCACCCCCGAAGAGGGCAAGGCTTTTGCCTACGGCGATAATGTCATGTATAAGACTACCGCTTACGGTGAGAATGTTTACAGCTGGTTGGTGATCGTGGACAAGAATGAGACATTCGACCAGGCTACGGCTGAGGCCAAGATCACGCAGGCCAGTGCTACTGCCGAGGAAGTGACCCAGAGCTATGATGTCAACGAGACGGGCCTTGTGGACATCAACGATGCTCAACTTACTTATGACATCTACAGCGGCAAGTACACCGACTTCGAGAAAGTCTCTGTGCGGAAGTTCCTGCGCGCGGATGTGAACCTTGACAAGGCCGTCAACTCCACCGACGCCGTTGCGGTCGTCAAAAATTCTAAGTAAACCAAGGCGAATCCATAGCTTCCCCTCCCTTTTGGGAGGGGAGGCAATTCGCCATATTTTGGGGCTTTACCATTGCCTCCTGTTTTAGGAGACGATGGTAAGAATCCAAAATAAGCATTTGGAGGATACCCGTATGAAAAAACATAGCGGACTATATAGCGCCGTGAGTATTTTGCTGGTCATTGTGCTGGTGGCAGGGATCAGCATCTCACTTCTTTCCTCCGGTCGGACAAGGCCGGAGAATCCCATCAGCACTCAGCCGGATCGGCTCCAGGCAGAGTCGCTGCAAGGCTCCGGCAGCACTGGCGGACAAAGCTCCGGCAAGGATAATACAGAGAATACGGATACTGCCCAGGACCCATCAGAGCCGCAGAAGCCCGACGAGCCACAGAAGCCCGATGAGCCACAGAAACCCGATGACACCAAGCCGGATCCATCGGGCCCCACAGACCCCACGGATAACCCCGGCAAGGGCGACCAGGGCGGCTCCAAGTCAGACGATAACAAAGGCGGCTCCGAGGATTCCGGTGACCATGGTGATGGCACCGGCGGAGACGACGGGGACCACGGCGGCAGCGGAGGTGACCACGGCAGCGGCGGTGAGGAGGATGATACCCCCCGCATTTATACGACACTGAAAACCCAGCAGCTTACCAAGGCAGAGCTGCCCGACAGCAAGCTGACCTTTGTGGCCTATCCCCTGGGTAAGGGCGATCTGCATATCCGTGTCCGGCTGAAAAATGAGACCAATTCCGGAAACGGATTGCTGCTTACTTCTCAGAATAACCAGGACTACGAGGCACAGCTGGATTTCAACGCAGATAACCTCTTTGTGCTGTCTCTTTATGATGGGGAGACCTTTCTGGGACTTGTTCAGTACCGGGTGGGCTATTACGCGAATCTTGCGGACGATACCCACCCGACGGTGGGGGACTATCCACCCTCCATCGTTACCAATCTGGACGGGGCCAGCCTGGACATGAGCTCCCAAACCTTCCCCTTGACGGTGATTGCCCGTGCCAACGCAGAGCTGGGAGCCGGTGTGATCTATTCCAATCAAATTCGGGTCACGCTGGACGGCAAAACCGTGGAAAAGAGCTACGGCGATTCTCAACCCACCTACGAGTTGTATTTCGATCCCCCTCAGTTGGGCGATGAAGAAACCCACATCGTCCGGGTACTGGCCTGGGATGGTAACGGAAACTCCACCATGAAGGTCTACACCGTCACCTATCACCAGATCAGTGAGGGCGACCCGGCAGGCTCAGTGGATGTGGTGCTGGATGCGACCACCATCGGCCTGGGCATTCTGGATACCGGTACGCTGGACATCGTGGAGGGCGAAACGGCGGCATCCGTGCTGCTGCGCTTCCTGCAGGAGCGCAGTTATGAGCCGGATTACCAGGGGTCCACCACTATGAACTTCTATCTGCGCCGGATTAGCCGGGGCGACATTGCCTACCGTGCCAATGTCCCGGAGCATCTTTGGGAGCTGATCCTGCGGGACGGCATCACCACCAATGACAACTATGACCGGGACAGCATCGGGGAGTTTGACTATACCCAAGGCTCGGGCTGGATGTACTCCATCAACGGCACCCTGTATGAGGGTACCGGCATGAGCGGTTACAAGGTTCGCAACGGCATTACCATTTATGTGCGCTTCACCCTGTCCTACGGCAAGGACATCGGCGGCTACGATTCCACCGGAGGCGGCTACGGTTCACTGAGCAGCTACTGCGGCCTGTGGATCAACGGCGGCTACCAAGCCCTGGGCCACGACTTCGTGGAGACGGACCGTTTGGAACCCACCGAAACAGAGGATGGTTACATCCACTATCGCTGCTCCAAGTGCCATGAGGAGAAAACAGATATTCTCCCGGCCACCGGCGGCGGAACGGAGCCAATAGAGCCTGCCCCTACGGAGCCCGGTCCCCACGGAACCCAGCAACCCTACGCCCACAGAGCCAACTTCCGAATAGGACCGGCTGATGCGGCGGAGGATGGGAAACGCTCTAACGGGACACGGGAACGGTAAAGTAGAAGGGCGTTGAAACGAACGATGGAGGATACTGCATGAAAAGTGCAACACGAATATTAGCGGCACTTCTTTGTGTGCTGCTTCTGCTCCCAACGGTGGCCTTTGCGCAAGCGCAGCCTTCTTTGGAAAAACAGATCGCACAGAGTGCGGAGGGAATGTCCGCTCTGGGCGGCAAGAAGGGTGAATTGCTGAAAGACCGGGAACTGTTTCCTGCAGGCGATTCCGTCTGCGATTGGCTGGCCATAGCTATGGCGCTGTCCGGCACAAGGGAGAGCTATTCCGACTATTTGGCGGAACTGAAGGCCCATGTGGAGGACGCATACGCCAAAAACGGATGCCTGGACCGCAACAAGGCCACGGAATACCACCGGATTTCTTTAACGGTGCTGGCACTGGGGGGCAACCCCACCAACTTCGGCACGAAGCCCGACGGCTCGGCCATTGACCTGATCGCAGAGGGTACTTACAACTATGCCCGTGATCCGGGCGCTCAGGGCTTAAATGGCTGGATATGGGCGCTGCTGACCTTGGATGCCGGGGACACAGAGGTCCCGGCAGACGCCCTGTATTCCAGGGAGGACATGGTAAATGCCATTTCCGTTGCTCAGGAGCCGGACGGCGGCTTCGGCCTGATCCCCGGAAAATCGGATGTGGACATCACCGCTATGGCGGTGCAGGCCCTAGCTCCCTATCGGGACCAGATGGAGACCGAGATCGACGCAGCGCTTACTTATCTTTCCAGCCAGCTGACGGACACCTGCGGGTATATCGCCTACGGCGATGAAAACGCGGAAAGCACCGCCCAGGTCATCCTGGCCCTGTGTGCGCTGGGCATTGACCCGGAGACGGATAGCCGTTTTGTTAAGGGCGAGCACACCCTGCTGACGGAGCTTTCCCAGTTCCGGGAAGCGGACGGCACCTACCGCCATGTGCTGGAGGGGGCCGGCGACGGCCTGGCAACGGCCCAATCCGTCCTGGCCTTAGTGGCTGTGCAGCGTGTGCGGTCCGGGCAGCCGTGGGTGCTGCATTTTGACGGCACTCAAGCGCCCCGTGAGGCATTCGGCACAAACGGAATCATCATCTGCGCCGTGATCGGTGCGGTAGTCGTAATCGCCGCCGGTGCGATCTACATCATCGGCAGAAAGAGGAAAAAGGCATGAACAAGCTGACAGATCAAATTCAGGCAGAGGTCAACAAGGTCGTTTTGGGCAAGGAGGACATCGTCCGCAAGGTGCTGCTGGCCATCCTGGCACAGGGCCATGTGCTGCTGGAGGATGTCCCCGGCGTAGGCAAGACGACGCTGGCCAAGGCATTTTCCAAAACGCTAGGTCTGGACTCCAAGCGTGTCCAGTTCACCTCCGACACCCTGCCATCGGATATTATCGGGTTTTCCGTATTCGATAAGGCAGACGGCAGGCTGAAATATCAGTCCGGAGCCATTATGACCAATCTGCTGCTGGCGGACGAGATCAACCGTACCTCCAGCAAGACCCAATCCGCTCT
>ENA-OPDG01002539-OPDG01002539.1-human-gut-metagenome-genome-assembly--contig:-NODE-2539-length-9981-cov-6.403083_pt1 | contig 9981 bp, 8 predicted proteins | sample MGYA00241259_ERZ501498 | MGnify/ENA primary metagenome ERZ501498 (study PRJEB25962, sample SAMEA2042582) | human gut metagenome | biome: human gut; feature: human-associated habitat; material: faeces... | reverse complement strand
GACTGGCGCGAGATGCCGATGACCTCCGCCACCTCCTCCTGCGTCATGCCGCGGAGGTTTCGCAGGAGCGCCAGATTCTCTGCCAGCATATTGACCACCTCCTTGTCTGTGCCATCATTATACAGCACGCAAAGGAAAGCTTCCACCATACAAACTTGTCAGAAAAGTGCTTTTTGTGTTCGTTTTGCCTGCGCGATCATGCCGTTTAGAAGCTGCCTTCTCAGCCTCTCTCCCCGCGAGTCGATTATCTGTTGTACTTTTTCCTTCTGCGGACAACCGTAGTGCCGATGGCTGCACCGCCGCTGACAAACAGCAGGGCGCTCCACAGTGCAAGGCTGCTTGTGTCACCGGTACCCGGCGATTTGGAGCCGTCCTTCTGCTTCGCCGTTGTGGAACCGCCTTTCAGCTTCTCCGTCACGGTGTCGGCTTTTTTGATCTCCTTTGTGCCGCCCTTGTCGCTGTAATACTTATTACAGCCGTCGCAGTGCCAATACTCGATGTTGCCCTCGGCGGTCCTGGTCGCCGCCTTGGCCGGGACGTGCTTTAAGTCGGCGTGGTTCTTCGGATCAAGCTCACCGTATTCCGCACCGCAGACCTCGCACTTTGCCTTGTCCTTGCAGGTCGCTTTCCCGCCGGTGTGGTCGTTTTGAATCGTAACGATCTTTTCTGCTTTGATTGCAAAACCGTCCGCTGTTTCCGCATGAACCGCTACCTTAAAGCTGTTTTCTTCGACAGGATAGCCGGAAGAAGCAAGTTCAACCGTATAGTTGCCGTTTTCAAGCGTTGCTGTAAGATCGCCGCCGATCTTTTCAAACTCATAGCCTGTGGTAATGAGTTTGCATCCCTCTGGGAGTGTAAAGCCGAAGATATAATCCTGCGTCCGGCAAACCCTGTCTGCACCGCTGATCACGATTTCGGGAATAGGCTTTTTCGTTGTTTCGTTGCCGCAGAGCTTGCACTTCTGCCAATACTCGCCGTTTTCGCTCTGCCACTCGTAAGTGTGCTCCTCCGAAATTTTGACCGTCTTAGAGGCTGTAACCGTAAAGCCGTCGGCGGTAGTGACATAGGCCGTGAGGACAAAGCTCGTCTCGTCCGGCGCGTACCATGCCGCTTCAATTACACCGCTGCACACGCCGTTTTCCACCGTCGCACTATCGCCGCTGGCCATGCTGACGAATTCATAGCCGTATTCGGGATTCGTACAGCCCTCGGGAAGGTTGAAGGTAAAGGCGCAGTCCTGGGTCTGGCAGACCGTATCCGGCGCGTTGAGAATCACTTCCGGCACGGCCTTTTTCTCCGACGTGAAGCTGCAATTGCTGCACGTCTGCCAATACTGGCCGTTTTCGTTATGCCAGACGAGCGTGTGCCCCGTTGCGGGGATCGTCCCGCCGCACACCGTGCAGACGGCAGAATCCGTGCAGGTGGGCTGCGCTGTGCTGCCGGTATGGTCACATTCCGACCACTTTGCCACCACGCGCACGCTTTCCGTGACAGGAACAGAGAAATCGAAGGTATTTTCGCCCACATACCAGCCGTCAAAGAGGTACCCGGTTTTCGTGGGATCATCCGGCCTGGTGGGCGTATTACCCGGCTCTATGAATTGCCATGCATAATGATATTTTGCGTGGTTGCTGTCTGCAAGGGTATAGTGCACTTCACATCCGCCCAAGTTGCCGCCCGCCGACATATAGCTGCCGTAGTACATACCGCCTTTCACGACACCGCCCATGTTATACAGACCGCTGTAAAATATGGTGGCAGGATAATTGGCATCATCAGTCTGAATCGTTCCAAGATTAAACACCGCATAGCCGCCTCCGCGAACAACACCGGCATTTGCATTCATGACAGCTTTGTCTGCAATATACAAATTGCCGCTGTTAGCCGGTATTGTGTCCCAGCTGGCTGTGCTGCTGTTGTTTTCAATCAACCCGCCGTACATATTTAATGTGCCGCTACCGTTAAGGCACAAGCCGCCGCCCCTGTAAGCTTCGTTTTGAGCTATACGTCCGCCGTACATATTGATCGTACCGCCGCTCTTTGCGTAAATTGCGCCGCCTTTGCCATTGCCGTTGTTGCCGCTTATTTCGCCGCCGTAGATGTTCAAAGTGCTGGAGTTGTCCTCAAGTGCGATCGCGCCTCCGCCGCCATTTCCGGTTACTTTGCCGCCTGTAAGTTTGCCTCCGAAAACGTCTACGGTACCTGTGTAGATATATATGCCCATGCCGCCCCAGCCGTTGGTGGCGCACTTGATTGTGCCGCCTCCCTGACAGTCACAGAGGACAAGCCGGCCGCCGTTTTTGACCTGGATTTTATTGGTGCCGTTGCTGGCATATTCTTTGCCGTTCAGGCAGAGGTACAGCGTAGCGCCGTCAACCACAAGGTTTGAATTGATTGTGGCGTTATCCGTAAGATACACATAGGCCTTGCCGTCCGTATAGCCGATTGCGTCAGAGCCGTTCCACGGCTGATAGTCTGCGGCCTGATGGGCCGTGTGGTCGCCGACCGTGTTTTCGCCGCCGCAGATACAGTGGGTGTGCGAACTCGCAGCCTGCGGCACGAAAGTAGCACCCGGCTCGCCGCTCAGCGCCATAAGTACAGTAGCTGCGGCATCATAGCGGGTAAAATCGAGTACCGCGAAATCTTCATCAGAAAGCTGTACCTTCGCCTCGTCAATGGCTTCTAACTGCGCTTCCACGTCCACCGCGTTATCCGCGCTGATTGTTTCAGATTCCGGCAGTGCGTTGATCAGTGCCTGCACGTCTGCTGCGGTGATGACCGGAGCGTCGTCGGACGTACCTGTCTGTCCGCTTTCTTCTGTGGCATGTTTCCCGCAGTTTTCTGCTAAAGCGCCCTCTGCGCCGCAGACAGAGCACTCTGCGTTCATTGCTTCCACCGCACAAGCCGTTTCACAGGTGCATACAGGCGATTCTTCCGCCTCACCTTCGGCAAACGCTGTGTTTGGCACAAGGCAGAGCACCATACAAAGAGCGAGCAGGATACTGAATATTCGTTTCTTCATGTTGTTTCCTCCGTTTCTCCGTCCCTCGACAGCTTGAAATCGTATTTCATTTCCAGCATGGCGAATAGCTTATACATGACCTTGGTGGCGATTGCCCTGATATCCAGTGTCTGAATAAAGGCAAGCACCTTTTCCTGCTCCTCCTCCGGCACCCGGTACACCCGCATCGCCGCCGTCAAAAAGCGGCTGAGCTTGCGTTCCAACGGGAAATGGATGTCGCATTTCCGCGCCATATAATTGCGCATCAGTCCCGCCGTGCCGATGTCCATCTCGTAAAAATCGCTGTCGCTGTAATCCGGGAAATTTGCGCTGAAGATCTGCTTCAGCTCTGCCGTGGTATGCAGGTAGATATACTCCGATGTTTCAGGCAGAGAGTAGGCTTCGATGTAGATTTCCCGCAGGTTCTCGTTCAGCTCGGTCAGTGTCAGCTGGATCGCCGTTTCCACCGCATAGGCGTAAACCGGCGACAGCTTGCTGTCTGCAATGCTTCTCGCCACGCCGAACTGCCCGCCAAACATCGTTTCGGTCAGCTCCAGCAAAATTCTGTCCTTGGTGGGAAACAGATTCAAATAGCTTCCCCTTGCCACGCCTGCCTCCTCCACGATTTGGCTGACAGAGGTATTTTTATACCCCTGCTCCAGAAAAAGACGGACGCACACAGTCAGTATTTTTCTCTTTGTTTCACTGCTGTCTCTCCGCAAATTCAGCACCTCTTTCCAAATGTTTTAGTACACATACCAATAGTATATTATATCATGCACAAAAAGGCAAGCGGCATTTGAAGCTCACCACTGCAAATTGTGGCTTTTCCGCAAATGCTGGCTGCTTCCTGGATTCCACCTCCGCGCTCTATATTTTCACGCCGCTGTTTGCGCCGTCTGCCGCAGCTGGGCAATCGCGGCGCATACCTCGTCCAGAAGATGCGGGATAAGCTGGTGGAGCATCGCCAGTACATCCGCTCACGCTCGCCGATGTGGAGCGCCCGGACACGGCGCTTTCCACGCAGCTCGTCGACCTTGCCGCCATCGCCATGAAAGCGGCGTTGGAGATGGAGTCCATCGCCTATGAGAAATGCGTCACGCTGGAAACGGCGCTCCCCGAGGTATGTAGCCTGCGCGGCAATCCGGACTACTTGCAGCGCATCGTCAGCAGCCTGCTGGAAAACGCCCTCAAATATGAGCCGGCAGGCGGGCGGGTGAATCTGACGCTCACGCAGGATAAAAAAAAGGTACGGCTCTCTGTTCAGAACTTCGGCAGCACCATCCCGGAAGAAGACCTCCCCCATGTTTTCGACCGCTTTTACCGCAGCGATAAGAGCCGGAAAAGCGAGTCCGGCAGCTTCGGTCTCGGCCTTGCCATCACAAAGGAGATGATAGAAAAGCTCGGCGGGGAAATTGCCGTGTCCAGCTCCGCGGAGGACGGCACTGTGCTTCAGGTCACTCTCTGCCGGTAGGCAGCAGAAAAGGAGCTTTCGCTTGCGCGAAAGCTCCTTTGTTATTTGTTATGCGGCAGGGGTAGTTGGACGGTCGATGGGCAGGCCGAACATCGCGCCTCTCCTCAATCAAGCACATAACCCCTCTGAAATTTTCAATTGCTGTTGGTTCCTTTTATTTTAGAGATGTTCCGCGCACGGTTTCAGCGCAGAACCTCTACCTGCTCCACGCCATATCGCCGGAACAGTTCCAGCGCTTCCGGGCCAATTCGCTCCCCGGACACCACAACAGGAATCGCAGGCGGACACCCCACGGTGGGGGCGCCACAGACCCGCCCCAGCGACTGCGCCGCCGGCATGGTCTCCCGCGGGGCAAACAGTGCCTTCCGCACAGAGCACACTCGTTCCCCCCGAGCCAGCGGCAGCGGCGGCTGCGGCACATAAATGGCGTCGTTTGTTCCAAAAGCATGCAGAAGCCGTTCAATATCCGCCGCACGATTCTCCGGCGTCAGCATCAGCACCAGAAAGTCCGGATCGGCGTATTCGCATTCCACGCCGTTCTCCCGCAGACGGTCTGCCAGCGCTCCGCCGGTCATACCAGATGGTGCCTTGACGGTCAAGCGAAGCGGGTCTGACGGCTCTATCTGCCACCCGGCAGCAGCCAGTGTCTTCCGTGCTTCATTCAGATGCCCGCACATCTCCCGCAGGTGCTCCCGGTATCCGTCCGCCAGATAGCGGTTGCACAGATCCAGCGATGCCAGCGTCAGGTAGGACGGACTGGTAGAGCCAAATATGGCCATCGCTGTTTTTGCGTTTTCCCGGAGAGATACCGGTGCTGCACGGCTGATGTGCAGGTACGCACCGCCGGTCAGCGCCGGCAGCGTCTTATGCGCCGAATCACAGCACAGGTCTGCGCCCAAATCCAGCGGGTGGCAAGATGGCTCCAGAAAGCGCAGATAGGCGCCGTGGGCGTTATCCACCGCCAGTAGCGTGCCATACTTTCGGCACACCTCCGCCAGAGCGGAAATGTCCGCCACGCTGCCCAAATAGTCGGGGCTTGTGAGATAGACCGCCGCAGGCGGCGCGGGCAGGGTAGCCAGCGTCCGCTCCAATGTTTCCGCCGATACCGGACAGCCGCAGAGCGATGTACTGCACTCCGGCCACAGCCAGACGATTTCAAAATCCAGCAGAGCCGCCGCGTATACGAACGAGCGGTGTACGTTCCGAGCGGCCACCACCGTCCGGGATCCGTTTCCGCAGGTCAGTGCCAGATACAGCATCGCCCGAATGCACTGGCTGGATCCTTCTGTGGAGTACACCGTCCGGCCGGAGCCGAACAGCTCCCCGGCATGGGACTCGCTATACAAGATCATGCCGTCTGCTTCATACAGGCTGTCCGCCCCACGAATCTCGGTGATATCCAGCGCCTCACAGCCCAGAAAGGGCTTCCCCTTGTGGCCTGGCATATGCGCCCGGATCATTCCGGAATCCGCGTACCGCCGGACAAAATCAGCAATGGGCGTTTCCATCAGCTGTTAGCGGAATCTTCCGCCACCTTCATCATGATGGCGCATTCAATACGCTTACGGAACAGCTCGCAGCCCGCCTCGTAGACACCGCGGATAGAACCCGTCGCGTGGAAGGCGTTGGCTGCGCAGCCGCCGGAGCAGTAGAGCTTCGCCCAGCAGTCGTTGCACTCAGGCCGTGCGTAGGCATTGCAGGAACGGAATTCCTCGCGCAGGGCCGTATTGGTCACGCCGTTCCAGATGTCACCCAGCTTGTAGGCCTCCTCGCCCACGAACTGATGGCAGGGATACAGGTCACCCCAAGGCGTTACGGCCATATACTCCGTGCCGGAGCCGCAGCCGGAGATCCGCTTGTAAATACAGGGGCCGCCTGTCAGATCCAGCATATAGTGATAGAACGTGATGGGCTTACCTTCCTTTTCCCGGCGCAGCATGTCCTTGGCCAGCAGCTCGTACTGATCCTTCACGATCTTCAGATCCTCCGCCGTCAGCGCAGCGGGGTCTTCCGGCGCGCAAACCACCGGCTCCATGCTCAGCTCGGTGAAGCCCAGATCCGCCATGTGGAACAGATCCTTCGTAAAGTCCGGATTGGCATGGGTAAAGGTACCGCGCATATAATAGTTCTTGTTGTCCCTGGCCTTTACCAACTTCTGGAACTTAGGCACGATGCGCTCATAGCTGCCGTTGCCCGCATAGTCCACCCGCAGTCGATCATGAATTTCCTTGCGGCCGTCCAGTGACAGCACCACATTGCTCATCTCCCGGTTGGCAAAGTCGATCACGTCATCGTCAATGAGCATACCGTTTGTGGTCAGCGTAAAGCGGAAATTTTTGCCCCGCTCCTTTTCCACACTGCGGGCATATTCCACCAGCTGCTTCACCACGTTCCAGTTCATCAGCGGCTCACCGCCGAAGAAGTCCACCTCCAGATTGGTGCGGCTGCCGGAGTGATCCATCAGGAAGTCCAGCGCCTGCTTGCCAACCTCAAAGCTCATCAGCGCACGTTCCCCATGGTACTTTCCCTGGCTGGCAAAGCAATAAGAGCAGTTCAGGTTGCAGGTGTGCGCCACATGCAGACACAGTGCCTTCACCACATCGCCGGAGCGCTCCTTGAATGTACCGGCCATATCTGCGAAGGTGTCCGGCGTGTAAAGCTTCCCGGCCTTCTTCAGCGCCTCCACGTCGGCAATACAGTCCCGCAGATCCTGCTCCGTCACATCCTCGCGCGCGCCGTATTTTTCCATCATCGCCGATACGATCTCATCCGCCGTGCGGTCCGGGTAAAGCGCAATGATGTCATAGGCCACCTCATCCACTACATGAATGGCGCCGGAGCAGGTGTCCAGCACGATGTTGTAGCCGTTCAGTTGATACTGATGTACCATTCTTCCGTTCTCCTTATACAGAAAAAGCGCCGCCTGAACAGGCGGCAGCTTTTTGAAAATTGCGATCGATTACTTGTTGTTCTCGCACTTCTGGTTTGCCACGCCGCAGCTGGTCTTGCAGGCGGACTGGCAGGAAGTCTGGCACTCACCGCAGCCGCCGTTCTTGGCACTGTCGCACAGGCTGCGAGTCTCAAGAGTCTTGATTCTTTCCATAACATGTATCTCCGATCTGTCAGATTCTAATGGATTTCCCGGTGGACCACCCGCAGACAGTCACCTAAAAATCGGGAAAATACTAGCATATCATCCGCATAAAGTCAAGGTATTCCAGCGATTTCCCCCCATTAAAAATGTTAAAAAAAGCAAATCCTCAAGAAGTTGCCGCTCACAGAAGAAAATCACCGAAATCGTGCGATTCCGGCGATTTCTGCCGGAGACTGCCGGATCCGAACCAGTTGCCTCACACACGAGAACGCAAGCAAGAACTTGCCATACGACAAATGTTGTTATACAATGCCGGCGAAGTGGATCGCTTATGCGAATGACAATGGAAAGTCAGGATCTGACCTATCTTTTCCGGTCGTTTAAGCGAGCATCATATCTGTCGAACTGCCGGAAGAAATTATGCTTCCGACTGCGCAAGCAGAGGGAAAGGAACGCGAAAAAGAAATGAAAACTGGTTTGATCCTGGAAGGCGGCGCCATGCGTGGAATGTTCAGCGCAGGCGTGATGGATGTCATGATGGAAAACGGAATTTGCTTTGACGGCATCATCGGCGTTTCCGCGGGGGCGGCATTCGGCGTCAATTACAAATCTGGGCAGATCGGGCGGGCGATCCGCTACAATGCGAAATACTGCCGCGACAAGCGCTATTGCGGCGTCGGTTCTCTCTTAAAAACGGGGAATCTTTTCAATACAGAATTTTGCTACGGTGAAGTGCCGCTGAAGCTTGATGCTTTCGACTTTGACACTTATGAGAAAGATCCGACGGCATTCTATGTTACCTGCACGGATATTGAAAGCGGAAAGCCGGTCTATCACGAATACACCGGGCGGAACGATCACGGCTTCGATTGGATCCGCGCCTCCGCTTCACTTCCACTGGTTTCACAGATCGTGGAGATCGATGGCGTAAAACTGCTGGACGGCGGCATAGCCGATTCCATTCCCGTCGCCTATTTCGAAAGCATCGGCTACACAAAAAATGTGGTCATTCTGACGCAGCCGCAAGGCTATCGGAAAGAGAAAAACCGGGTACTGCCCCTGATCCGCATGAAATACCGGAAATACCCGAATCTCGTAAAGGCGCTGGAAAATCGCCACCTGATGTACAACGCGGAGCTGGAGCTGATCGAAAAGCAGGAACAGCGCGGTGAGCTTCTCGTCATTCGCCCTGATTTTCCCCTTTCGGTCAAGCGAGCGGAAAAAGATCCTGCAAAGCTGACGGCCTGCTATGAAGTTGGCAGACGGGTCGCAGAAAAAGAATTGGCGCGGTTGATCAGGAACTTCCACAGATAAAATAGGTATTCTTATCTTATCTGCAAATAGAATTACACCTTCGTGAGCGTCCAGCTTTGTCTCTCGGTCTGGAGCTGCACCATGTGGACGAAGATGCCGCCCGCTTGCAGCAGCTGCGCGGGCGCACCCTGCTCAGCTAACGTGGTTCAGTGTCACGGAACTGTCCTTTGGATGCTGCGGCACTTCCGGCTGAGAAAGCGCCGGGCTTTGCAGCACGCGGTCAATACGGGTGATGGCGTCCTGCACGATCATTCCGTTCTCGCTCATAAACATCAGCTTGGTCATTGTCACGGAGATGACCGGCGTGATAATGATGTAAAAGAGCAGGTTCAGCAGCACACCACCGTCTGTTCCGCCGCGAGAAAACAGGAAACCGCCTGCGATCAGGAACACGAACACGCTGTTGACAGCCAGCGTGTAAAATGTCATGGGCCAGCGCAGCTGCTTGGTGTAGGCAATGACCCAACGCTCGTAGTTGTCGATGGTGCCCTTAAACTTTTTGAAAGAGAATACCGTTTGTCCGAAGGTCTTGACCACGGGAATACCACGGACATACTCCACCGCCTCATTGGACATATCCGCCAGTGCGTTCTGATACTGCGTCATCTTGTCCTGCATTTCCTTACCGGTCATGCTGGTCATCACGGCAAAAGCGAGAGCAACCGGAACGAGACTCAAAAGCCTCAGCCGCCAATCAAAGATCAACAGCAGCGTGAGGAGCCCCGCGATGGTCGCCATCCAGCCGTAGTGCGTCACATGGACAGCGTTCTCATAATGCGGTGCGGTCTCAATTACTTCCCTCAGGATGCACCAGATGTACCAGAACGGTACCAGCGCCAGCAGTGCACCGACGTCGGACAGCCCCCACGAAAGGTAGGCCAGGATTTTATAGCTCCCGGCGTAGTCCAGCAGCTGGGATAGGTTGGAGCGTTTTTTTAAGAGTTTCGCCCTCCCGTCAGTTAGAGTAGACTAACCATTTTGCTTTTGAGTGGGGCAGGGATACAGATCCCAGTTTCCCTGCCCCGGTTCTTTATGATTTATTTTCGTCCAGCAGGTCGGTCATATTCCGCAGGCTGATGCCCAGGGTGGACCCGTTGT
>ENA-OPDG01002537-OPDG01002537.1-human-gut-metagenome-genome-assembly--contig:-NODE-2537-length-9985-cov-50.784894_pt1 | contig 9985 bp, 7 predicted proteins | sample MGYA00241259_ERZ501498 | MGnify/ENA primary metagenome ERZ501498 (study PRJEB25962, sample SAMEA2042582) | human gut metagenome | biome: human gut; feature: human-associated habitat; material: faeces... | reverse complement strand
TCTGGGGTGCAATCAATCTGCTTGAGGGCTACGGCAACGATAACCCCGGCGCAAAGTCCCAGGGCATGAAGCAGCTCATGGCTGGCGGCGGTGTTGCCCTCATCGGCACCACCCTTGTACCTCTGCTCTCCGGACTGTTCGGTTAATCACAAAACAAGGAGGTAATCGCCTTTGGACAGCATACTCCAACAGATCACAGACTGGCTGAAAGAAATGCTCGTTTCAGCTATTATGGGAAATCTGTCGGGGATGTTTGAGTCCGTCAACAACCAGGTTGGCGAGATAGCAACCTCCGTTGGCATGACCCCGGCGAATTTTTCGCCGGGTGTCTTTGCCATGGTACGAAACATCTCCGAGTCAGTGATTATCCCAATCGCAGGCTTGATTCTGACCTTCATTGCCTGTTATGAGCTAATTCAGATGATTATTGACCACAACAATCTGGCAAATTTTGAAACCTGGATCTTCTTCAAATGGGTGTTCAAGACTTTTGTTGCGGTCATGTTAATCACAAACACATTCAATATCACGATGGCTGTGTTTGATGTGACACAGCACGTTATAAACGCAAGCGCCGGTATCATATCCGGAAATACTGCCATAGATGCTTCGGCATTGGAAACAATGGAAGAAACGCTGATGGCAATGGATTTGGGTCCTTTGCTCGGCTTGTTCCTGCAATCCTTTATCGTGCAGGTCACGATGTCCGCTTTGGCAATCATCATCTTTGTGATCGTCTACGGTCGAATGATTGAAATTTATCTGATGGTCAGCCTTGCCCCGATTCCGCTTTCCACTTTTGGAAACAGAGAACAGAGCAATATCGGACAGAATTATCTGCGTTCGCTGTTTGCAATCGGATTCCAGGGATTCCTGATTATGATCTGCGTGGGCATTTATGCGGTGCTGATTCAGTCTATCGCATTCAGTGATGACATCATCGGTTCTATCTGGGGTGTTATGGGCTACACCGTCCTTTTGTGCTTCACCCTGTTTAAGACTGGTTCGCTTGCGAAGGGTGTATTCAGCGCTCACTAAGGGAAGGAGGAAATTGTTTGGCAGCGTATATTCCCGTACCTCGTGACCTGACGAGGGTAAAAACAAAAGTGTTCTTCAATCTGACGAAACGGCAGTTACTTTGCTTTGGTGCGGCGGCGCTCATCGGAGTGCCGATTTTCTTTCTGGTCAAAGCAACCGGAAATGTGAGCCTTGCAGCACTGTCCATGATGATCGTCATGTTACCGTTGTTCTTTCTGGCAATGTATGAAAAGGATAGTCAGCCGTTGGAAGTGGTTGTAGAACACTTCATTCAGACCAAATTCGTTCGTCCCAAGGTTCGCCCTTATCAGACGGACAACTATTATGACGCTTTGATGCGTCAGTACAAACTGGAAAAGGAGGTTGAACGAATTGTTTTTCAAAAAGAAGCCACAGGCAAGAAACATCAAAATGCCTGCAAATCTGAATCGGAAGCAGCAGCGAGAAATTAAAGCTGTTGTGGAACGGGCAAAGAAGGACAACGGTATTCCGCAGACTGCACAGCAGTCCATTCCCTTTCAGAGAATGTTCCCGGATGGCATCTGCCGTGTCACTGACAGTTATTACACCAAGACCATTCAGTTTCAGGACATCAACTATCAGCTGGCACAGCAGGAAGATAAGACTGCCATCTTCGATGAGTGGTGCAGTTTCCTGAATTTCTTTGACAGCTCCATTCACTTTGAGCTTTCCTTTATGAACCTGAGTACCGATGCTGAAAGCTTTGAAAAGAGTATCCGTATCCCGTTCAAGAAGGACAGCTTCAATCCCGTCCGTGCCGAGTATAGCCAGATGCTGAAAAAGCAGTTGGCGCAGGGCAACAACGGCTTGACCAAAACCAAGTACCTGACATTCGGCATTGAAGCCGAATCCATGCGGCAGGCAAAGCCGAGACTCAACCATATCGAAAACGATCTGCTCAATAACTTTCGGCGTTTGGGTGTCATTGCCACTACCATGAACGGCAAAGAGCGGCTGCATCTGATGCACTCTATGTTCCACATGGGTGATAATGATAAGTTCTTCTTCGATTGGAAGTATCTTGTGGAATCCGGGCTGTCCGTAAAGGACTTCATTGCTCCGACGGCGTTTGCCTTTAAGACCAACCGCACCTTCCAGATGGGCAGTATCTTCGGTTCGATGTCTTATCTGGCAATTACGGCATCAGACCTGTCTGATCGTATGCTGGCGGATTTTCTGGATATGGAATCCACGCAGATCGTGACCATGCACATCCAGTCGGTTGACCAGACTGCGGCGATTAAGACCATCAAGAGAATCATCACCGAGCTTGACCGTTCCAAAATCGAGGAACAGAAAAAGGCTGTGCGTTCTGGCTATGACATGGACATTATCCCATCTGACCTTGCTACCTATGGTAAAGATGCGAAGTCACTTCTGAAAGAATTGCAGAGCCAGAATGAGCGAATGTTCATGGTGACATTTCTGGTGCTGAACACCGGGCGCACCGAGCAGGAACTGGAGAACAATGTGTTCCAGGCACAGAGCATCGCCCAGAAGCATAACTGCAATCTGCGTCGTTTGGATTTTCAGCAGGAATCCGGACTGATGAGCAGCCTGCCTTTGGCACAAAACCTGATTGAGATTCGTCGTGGCCTGACTACCAGTTCCACGGCTATTTTTGTGCCTTTCACCACGCAGGAGCTGTTCCAGAATGGTGGAGAAACGCTCTATTACGGGCTGAATGCTCTGTCGAACAACCTTATCATGGTGGACAGAAAGAAGCTCAAGAACCCCAACGGACTGATTCTGGGTACTCCCGGTTCCGGTAAATCCTTTTCCGCAAAGCGTGAAATCACCAATGCGTTCCTGGTTACGGATGACGATATTATCATCTGCGACCCCGAAGCGGAATATGCGGCTCTGGTTCACAAGTTCAATGGTCAGGTGGTAAAAATCAGCTCCTCCAGTACCAACTATATCAACCCTATGGACATCAACCTGAACTACTCTGAGGATGACAACCCGGTAGCACTGAAAGCTGATTTTATCCTGTCCCTCTGTGAGTTGATTATGGGCAGTAAGGATGGCTTGCAGCCTATCGAAAAGACGGTTATCGACCGTTGTGTGCATCAGATTTACCAGAGATATTTCGACAATCCTGCCCCTGAGAATATGCCGATCCTTGAGGATTTGTATGATGCCCTTCTGAAACAGGACGAAAAGGAAGCCCACCATGTAGCGACCGCCTTGGAAATCTATGTTAAGGGTTCTCTGAAACTGTTTAACAACAGAACCAATGTGGATATTCAGAATCGTCTGGTGTGCTTCGACATTAAGGAGCTGGGCAATCAGCTGAAAAAAATCGGTATGCTGATCGTTCAGGATCAGGTCTGGGGGCGTGTAACTGCCAACCGTTCTGCCGGTAAATCGACCAGATATTATATTGACGAGTTCCATCTGCTTCTGAAGGAAGAACAGACGGCAACCTATTCCGTAGAAATCTGGAAGCGATTCCGTAAATGGGGCGGCTTGCCGACCGGTATTACTCAGAATGTCAAAGACCTGCTTCGTTCCCCGGAGATTGCCAACATCCTCGAAAACTCTGATTTCATCTATATGCTGAATCAGGCAAGCGATGACCGAAGTATTCTGGCACAGCGGTTGAACATTTCGCCGCATCAGCTGTCCTATGTAACCAACTCCGGTGAGGGCGAAGGACTTCTGTTCTATGGCAATGTGATTCTGCCGTTCATTGACCGATTCCCGACAGATCTGGAACTGTATCGCATTATGACCACGAAGTTAAACGAGGTGGCACAGGAAAAGGAGGCGTAATGTATGGCGAAAAGACCTACACGACTCCGTTTTACCGAAGATGACCTTGCAGATTCTCATGTGAAGAAAGCTGCCGACCGTGCAGATAAGGCGGTTGATAGGGCTGAAAAAGCGGCAGACAAATTGGCTTCTAAAAAGGCAAAGCCGAAGCTAAAGCTGGAAACAGATGCAGCCGGTTCCCGTAAAGCAAAGCTCCGTTTTGAAAAAGCGGAGTTTACGGAAATCGAGCGCCCATCTGTGGCAAAGCACATGGCAAGCCGTGGTGCCGCAGTCACGCTCACATCCAAAGCACATCGGGCGGTGTCAGAATATGAGGATGATAATATCGGCGTTCAGGCTGTGCAGGAAACGACCAAGGCTGTTGAATCCACTGTCTATACCGTCGATCATGCCGTTTACAGTCACAAGCTGAAAGCCTACGACAAGGCGGAAAAGCTGGTTGAGAAGTCAGATAAAGCAAATGTAAATGCCCTGTATGAGAAGTTCAAAAAGGACAACCCCGATGCCGGTTCCAATCCCTTTTCCCGTTGGCAACAGAAAAGGGCAATCAAGAAAGAATATGCTGCCGCCAAAGCCGGTAAGAATACCGCTTCGACAACGGCTTCTGCATCTAAGGGTGCAGGCAAGGCAACGGGCAAAGCAGCTCAGGGAGCCAAGAACATCACAGAAAGAGTAACGGAGTTCTGCACCACACACTCTAAAACGATTCTGTTTGTTTTGATTGCCGGACTGCTTTTTATGATACTCTCAGGGATGTTCTCGTCTTGTTCGGCTATGTTCCAAGGCGGCACACAGATCATTCTGGGAACTTCTTTTACTGCAAAAGAGGAAGATATTATTGGTGCGGACAATGATTACAAGGCTTTGGAAGCTGCGCTCCGCAATAAAATCAATAATATCGAGCGTACTCATAGCGGATATGACGAGTACCGGTATGACCTTGATGAAATCAACCACAATCCTTATGAGCTGGCGGCGTATTTGACGGTGAAGTTTGAGGATTACACCAGAGATGAGGTGCAGGCTACCCTGCAATGGCTATTTGAGCAACAATATGAGCTGACCCTGACGGAAGTAGTAGAGATTCGTACACGAACAACATCTTCTACTGATCCCGAAACGGGAGAGACAACAACAGAGGAAGAAGATTACGAATATTATATTCTGAATGTGAAGCTCAGAAATAAGGGCTTGAACAGTGTGATTTCAAATTCCGGCTTGTCGGAAGATGATATGGAGCGATATAGAATTTTGCTTCAGACAAGGGGCAACAGACCGGATATTTTCGGAAATGACATTTACGCCACCCCTGGCGGCGAGTACACCGATTATGATATTCCGGGCGAAGCGCTGACAGACACAAGATTTGCCAATATGATTCGGGAAGCTGAAAAATATCTGGGATACCCGTATGTGTGGGGCGGCAGCAGCCCGTCTACCTCCTTTGACTGCTCCGGATTTGTTTCCTATGTAATCAATCACTGCGGAAACGGTTGGAGTGTTGGTCGTTTGACCGCAAACGGTTTGATGGGCGTATGCGACATTATCCCGAAAAGCTCTGCCAAACCGGGAGATTTGATTTTCTTCCAAGGCACTTATGATACCTCCGGTGCATCACACGTTGGTATCTATGTTGGCAATGGTATGATGATCCACTGCGGAAACGTGCGCCCAGCAGGGCGGAAGTAGAAGTAGAGAAAGGAGAGATGAAACAAGGCACTACCTCGGAAGATAACCCGAGAACTCACCTGTCTTACCGATGAGCCGAAAGGTGTAACGGGAACAGAGCACGACAGGAAAGCGGTAAATCATCTAAAGGTAATCGGATGCGACTGAACCGCAAGAGTAAGTGAATATAAGGATGAAACTGGATTTGTTGAATGCGAGTTTCGAGCCTCTGTTCAGTGTAGGCATAGGAAATTTACCTGAAACCTATGGTGCAGACGGTGAAAGGGAGGGTTGCCCCCTGACACGTTATCGAATGCCGGATAGGGTCTCCATTCGGCAGGTTATCAAAACGATGCACGGCAAGCCGGAGAACCGGTCTTAAAGAAACGAAAGCACATCCGAGAATTCACACAGCCTACTACTTCCGCAAACTGGGGATTGCCTAAATCAGAATGCCCGTTTGGGCTATGTGTAATCCGTCAAAAAACGGGATAAACCTCAAGGCTTTGCCAAGAGGAATGACACTGAAAATCTGACATGGCAACGGAGTCCTCGTAGTAGTCCGAGAACGGGAAAGCCGTTCACATGGCGAAGGAGGACAGTTTGAGCGAATTAAAATCGACATTGATTAGGGAGGAAAGCCTCAATGAAACCAACAATTGAGATTTTAACCAAGTTACAGGAGAACTCAGTTAAAAATCATGACGAAGTATGCACGAAGCTGTTTCGATATACGCTTCGCCCTGACATCTACTATGTTGCGTATCAGAACCTTTACGCCAATAACGGCGCGGCAACTAAGGGAGTCAACGAAGACACAGCGGACGGCTTCAATGAAGACTATGTAACCCGAATCATAGAATCTTTGAAGAACGGCACCTATACACCGAACCCGGTCAAGCGAACTTACATCAAGAAAGCCAACGGAAAGATGCGTCCATTAGGATTACCCACCTTTTCGGATAAGCTGATTCAGGATGTTATCCGCATGATTTTGCAAGCGGTGTATGAGCCAATCTTCTCGGATTTCTCACACGGTTTTCGCCCCGGACGGAGCTGTCATACAGCACTGTCACAGCTGAAGCACGAGTTTGTCGGTGCCAAGTGGTTTGTCGAGGGCGATATCAAGGGCTGCTTTGACAACATTGACCATACGGTGTTGTTGGAGATTATCGGCAGAAAAATCAAGGATGTACGCTTCCTGAATCTGATTCGTGTCTTTCTCAAGGCCGGATATATGGAGGACTGGAAGTATTACGGAACCTATAGCGGTTGTCCGCAGGGCGGTATCATTTCGCCTATCCTTGCCAATATCTATCTGAATGAGTTGGACAAGTTTGTGGAAACGCTTAAGGAATCCTTTGACGTAAAAACACCGTACACGCTTACCCCGGAATACAAGGCTCTTCAACAAAAGAGAGCCAATACCCGGGCAAAAATCAATCGCCGTCAGGCGGGCGAGGAGCGGAATCAGCTGATTGCACAGTATGAGGAGTTGGGGAAGGAATTACGTAAAACCCCGGCAAAACTCTGCAATGACAAAAAGCTAAAGTATGTGCGGTATGCTGATGATTTTCTGATTGCAGTAAACGGCAGCAAAGAGGATTGTGAGTGGATAAAAGCACAACTAACGGAGTTTATCCGAGGAACGCTGAGAATGGAACTCAGCCAGGAAAAGACGCTTATCACCCACAGCAATGAATCTGCACGCTTTCTTGGATATGATGTGCGTGTACGCCGTGACCAAACGGTTAAACCGTGGAAGAACTGCAAGCAAAGAACCTTGAACAATACCGTTGAACTGCTGATTCCATTAAAGGACAAGATTGAGAAGTATCTTTTCTCACATGGCGTTGTTCGTCAAAGGGAAGACAATGGAAAACTTGAACCTGTGGCAAGAGTGGCTCTGACCAGAAATACGGACTTGGAGATTGTAACAACGTATGATGCGGAGCTCCGCGGATTATGCAATTACTACTTCCTTGCGAGTAATTACCGCAGTTTGAACTACTTCAGCTACCTGATGGAATACAGTTGCTTGAAAACCTTAGCGTGGAAACACAGATGCAAGCTGTCGAAAATATATAACAAGTATCGCACCGGTGCCAAGCGTTGGGGTATCCCCTACGAGACGAAGAAAGGTAAGAAGATTCGCTACCTGACAAAATTCAATGAGATTGACGGGAAGAAATGCGAAGATGTTGAGCCCAAAATCGTAAAAATAATCGCTACAAGCAAAACAACAATCGACAGCAGGCTGAAAGCCTGCCGCTGTGAGCTGTGCGGTCACGAGGGGAACGATAGGAAATATGAAGTACACCATGTAAACAAGGTGAAGAACCTAAGGGGAAAAGAGCCTTGGGAAGTGGTGATGATAGCAAAGAAAAGGAAGACTCTGGTGGTTTGTCATGATTGCCATCAGATGATTCATCATGGATTTTGAGTTTGATTGTAATGGAGCAATACAACGGCGAGCCGGGTGCATTGAGAGGTGCATGCCCGGTTCTGAGAGAGGACTGCGCAAACCTGCCGCCGAAAGGCGGTAAGGCGGCGCTTTCCTACTCTACCCCATTTCCTACGCTTCTATCGAATCGAATTACTGGCAACAGCATTTTTACTGCTTCGGCAGAATCAGAAACTAAAGGAGGGATGGCGATTGAGTGCCAAGTTAGACAGAATAGGTGCAGACCTTGAAAAAGCCCGTAAGAAACGGGCAGAATGGGATGCTAAGGTGAAAGACCTGGAACGCAGATACCGTGAGGAGGAAAATTCCGAAATCCATGAGATGGTTCATGCTGCGAACCTGAATCCCGAACAGCTTTCCGAGCTGCTCCGTATGTTTGCTGCGGATATGGCTCCGAAGCCTGATACGATCAATACTATGAATGAGGAGGAAACGCAGAATGAGATTTAAGAAAATTGGAGCCGCATTGCTGGCGTGTGCAATGTGTTTTGGCGTGTTTTCTACAACGGCATTTGCCTATGTAGATGAAAGCGTAGCGACTGAAGAACCTGCGGTCGAAGAAAAAGTTCCCGAAACAGAGCCGGAGGAGCCGATGCTACCGCTTACTCCCGACGGCAATCTGACTTTGGTTGATGACGCTGGCTCGCCTACGAAAAGCGGAAAGCAGTTCATTACCGCTGTAACCAAAAACGGAAACTACTTCTATATCATCATTGACCGTGATGATAAGGGCGAGGAAACCGTGCATTTTCTGAATCAGGTGGATGAAGCCGACCTGCTCAAGCTGATGGACGAGGAAGAAGTTGCAGAGTTCACCAAGCCGGTTGAGGAAACAAAGCCGGAAGTAGTTGAAACAGTTCCTGAAATTACAGAACCGACACCGGAGGAAAAGCCGAAATCCACAAATATGCTCCCGGCGATTCTTACTCTGATTGTGCTTGCCTGTGGTGGTGGATTCTTCGTATTTAAGAAAGTCCAGGAAAAGAAGAAGGCACAGGAAGCGGCAAAGCCTGACCCAGATGCTGATTATGTGGACGATGACGAGGACTATGGGTACGATCCGGAGTTTGAGGACGACGATGAAGATAGCTCCGTCGATGAAGATGATAATGAACCTGTGTAAACAGGATAGGCTTGATGCCTGGGGCAGCCTTCGGGTTGCCTTTACATAGTTTCCGCTTTCAAAAAATAAAAAAATTTGCGTTTTTGAAAGTGACATCTTGCATATACTATTAGCAGACAGTATAATAAGTACAGCGAAGCGGTTTCGAGAAATGAAAAAACTTCAATTTTTGAAAGCGGGTGACTATATGAAAACAATCACGAGAGCAAAATATCTCGATAGAATCATTGAACTGAATGGTACTCCTGACATCAAGATCATCACGGGCATTCGTCGATCTGGTAAGTCCAAATTGATGCAGGCGTATATTGCGTATCTGAAAAGCAATTTTGAAAACATCAATATTATCTTCATCGACTTCATGGATTTGGCGTATGAAGAAATCAAGGAATACCATGCCTTACACGCCTATGTGGAAGAACATTATCAGGAAGGAAAAACGAACTACCTGTTTGTAGACGAGGTTCAGATGTGTCCCAAGTTTGAGTTGGCAATCAATAGCCTGTACTCTAAGGGAAAATACGACATCTATGTAACAGGCTCTAATGCTTTCCTGTTGAGTGCAGATCTGGCAACTCTGTTTACCGGACGCTATATTGAAATTCATGTGTTTCCTTTCAGCTTCCAGGAATATTGCCAGTATTATGATGATATTAGTGACAAAGATAAGCTCTTTGATGAGTACGCTATCAAGGGCGGTTTAGCAGGTTCCTATGCTTATAGAACCGAAAAAGACAGAACAAACTATATCAAAGAGGTCTACGAAACGATTGTTACAAGGGATTTGGTACAGAAATATACTCTCCCGGACACTTTGGTTTTACAACGTCTGAGCGAGTTCCTTATGGATAATATCAGCAACCTGACTTCTCCGAATAAGGTCAGTCAGCTAC
>ENA-OPDG01002536-OPDG01002536.1-human-gut-metagenome-genome-assembly--contig:-NODE-2536-length-9987-cov-2.127567_pt1 | contig 9987 bp, 10 predicted proteins | sample MGYA00241259_ERZ501498 | MGnify/ENA primary metagenome ERZ501498 (study PRJEB25962, sample SAMEA2042582) | human gut metagenome | biome: human gut; feature: human-associated habitat; material: faeces... | reverse complement strand
CATGGCAGGAGTGTGTATGCGTGCTGCCTTCAGGCATCGATAAGTCGCAATGAACATATGGATACGATTGATGGCAACTTGTACAGGTTACCCCGACGCCGCGACGTATCGAAACGGCGTCTGCCGGGCGCGAAATCACGTGCGGAGGCAAGCAAAAAGCCCCAGCTTGCAAATAAGCTGGGACACCTTTCGGTTTTATTCCGCAAAGCAGGCGTTTTCCGCCTTGGCGATCAGCTCCACAAAGCGGTGGGGGTTGCTGGCTGTGCGCAGGCTTTCCACAAGGTCGCTGCGGCTCAGAAGGTTTACGAGCCGCGCCAGAATCTGCAGATGCAGGCTCTCACTGCCCGGCGGAACAGCGATCATGAACACAAGATCCACAGGTTTCCCGTCCGGTGCGCCCCAGTCGACACCGCGGCGCAGCAGCAGCGCCGAGATGCCCGGTGCGGGCGTGGGGCAGCGCAATCCCGCCCCCGATGGCCGTTGTGCCGCCGAACGTTTCCCGGTAGCTGACCGCATTGTAGTAGGCATTGCCGTTGGTGATAACGCCGATGCCCTCCTGCAGCTCGACCAGAATGCCGAGCGCGTCGGCGGAGTTATCGATCTTTGCATAGAGCAGTACGCCCTTGGGGTTCATCAATTCGCTGACCTTCATCGTCAAACCTCACGTCCTTCGGCTCTGCTGATCAGGCTGTACAGATACTCCCCCACTGCGCCCTCGGCGCAGGTGCAGGTCGTCACATGGTCGGCGGCTGCCTTGACCTCTGCCGGTGCGTTGGCGACAGCCACGGCGTAGCCGGCCTCCCGCATGATCTCCAGGTCATTGTAGTAATCACCGATAACGACGGTGTTCTTCATGGATTTGCTCATGAGGGCGCACAGGTCATGCAGACCGCTGGCCTTGCTGACGCCGCTGGGCATGATCTCTAAGTAAATGCTGTTCGTGGCCAGGAAGTAGTTTTCCCGCCCGTAGTACCGCGTCTTGGCGTACTGGCCCAGCTTGCGGATGCTCTCCGGGTCCAGCCGTCAGGCACGCTCTCCACCGGGCAGGCAATGCTGCCGAGGTGCTCGTCCACCTGATGGGCGTGGGTCACCTCATTGGCATGGATGACGAACATCTCGCCGTTTCCGGCCATGACCTCCACGCCTATATGCGGAAACTTGTTCAGGATGTCAAGGATGGCCGTCGTCGCCTGCTCACGGTTCAGCGTCGAGCGGTGCAGCACCGACTCGGCGGAGAAATCATACAGCAGTGCCCCGTTGCAGGAGATGGCCGGCAGCGACAGGCGGATGTCCCCCAGCGCCGCGCGGATGGACTCCGGCGGACGGCCCGTTGCCACCGTGAAAAGCCCCCCCATGCCGGTGTACAGCTGGATGACCGCGCGGTTGCAGGCGGGGATGCCCTCCTTCGCCGTCAGCAGCGTATTATCCATATCACAGATCACAAGGGTATCGCTTAGGGGTGGTTTCATGCGCGATGTTCCTTTCTTAACCGTGTCAGAAACTCTGTAAAATAGGGCGGCAGGGGCGAATCAAACTGCATCCACTCCCCTGTCCGCGGGTGGACAAAGCCCAGCTCCTTGGCGTGCAGGCACTGGCCATTCAGCGATTTGATGCAGTTTTTGGGGCCGTACACAGCATCCCCTGCCAACGGATGCCCCGTCGAGGCCATGTGTACACGAATCTGATGGGTGCGCCCGGTCTTTAATTTGCACGCAATATAAGTGAAATTGCCGCAGCGTTCCAGCACCTGCCAGCCCGTGTAGGCATACTTGGCTCCCGCCGCGTTCTCGGCCAGAACGGCCATTTTTTTGCGGTCCCGCGGGTCGCGTCCGAGCCACTTTTCCACAAAGCCCTCGTCCTCCTTGAGGTTACCGTACACCACGGCATGGTAGACGCGGTGGATGCTGTGCACGCTCATCTGGGCGCTGAGCGCCTGATGGGCGGCATCGTTTTTGGCAACGACGAGAAGGCCGCTCGTGTCCTTATCAATGCGGTGGACGATGCCCGGGCGGATGGCCCCGCCGATGCCCGACAGCTGCCCCGCGCAGTGGTAAAGCAGCGCGTTGACGAGCGTGCCGTCCGGGTTGCCGGGGGCCGGGTGCACGACCATGCCCTTAGGCTTGTTGACAACGAGCAGGTCGTCGTCCTCGTACACAATGTCCAGCGGGATGTTCTGGGGCCGGGCCTCGATGGGCTGCGGGTCAGGCAGGTCGATGGCGTAGATTTTGCCGGGCGCCACCTTATCCTTTTTGTTGACGGGCGCGCCGCCGCAGGTCACAAGCCCCTGCTCGATCAGATTTTGCAGCGCACTGCGGGACAGCGTCGGGCACTGTCCGGCCAGCCAGGCGTCCAGGCGTCCGCTGTCGCCGGGGGCTGCGGTAAGCTCAAGCCGCTCCATCTTCGTCCGCCTTTGGCTCTGCGGTCTTATCCTTTTTGAAAGAGTCCAGCAGCACGGCGAGCATCAGCAGGCCGACGCCGACACAGACGCAGATGTCCGCAAAATTGAAGATGGCAAACCGCATGAACAGCACGTTGATGTAGTCCACGACCACACCGTTGAGCACGCGGTCAATGAGGTTGCCCACGCCGCCGCCCAGTACCAGCGTCCAGGCTGCGCGCTCTGTCAGCGGCATTTTGCGCACGAACAGCATGATAAGGACAGCCAGCAGCATGACCGACGTCATGCCGATGAGCAGTCCCTGCTTACCGGCCAGCATCGAAAACGCCATGCCGTCATTCAGGCAGTAGCGCAGCTCCACAACGCCGGGCAGCACGTCCATGCTGCCTACCGGCAGCAGCGCCGCCGTGGCCCAGTGCTTGATGAGCTGGTCAATGACGACCAGAATGGCCGCTCCTGCCAGCGATAACAAACCAGAAATCATACAACACCTTATCCGAAAAAATCAGCGGTGCTTAAACGTATAAGCACCGCTGACGGTAGAGTAAATTTACTGCTTCAAGACCTTAGCGCAGCGCGGGCAGAGGCCGTCCTCACCGACGGTGGTCTCGTACTTCCAGCAGCGCAGGCACTTGTTGCCAGCCGCATGGGCAGCGCTGACGCCGAGACCCTCGACCAGGCCCTTGACGCCGCCTTCACCCTCGACAAGGTCAACGTGGGAGACGATGAACAGGTCAGCCAGCTCATCCATCGGGATGGCGTTCAGGAAGTCGTAGACCTCCTTGCTGCAGTACAGCGTCAGACCGGCCTCCAGTGCAGAGCCGATGACCTTATCGGCACGGGCCTGCTCCAGCACCTTCTTGACGTCGTCGCGGATGGCCATGATACGGTCCCACTTAGCTTCAAACGCCTCATCGGCGGCAGCCTTGGCCTCGGGCATCTGCTCAAAGACAACATAGTCCTTCATGCCGTCCAGCTTCGGGATGTAGCTCCAGATCTCCTGGCTGGTGAAGCACAGGATGGGTGCCAGCAGCTTGGTGAAGTCGACCAGGATGCGGTACAGCGCGGTCTGGGCACAGCGGCGTGCGTGGTCATCTGCACAGTACAGACGATCCTTGATGACGTCCATGTAGAAGTTGGACATATCAATGACGCAGAAGTTGTACAGCGCGTGGTAGGCACGGCTGAAGTCGTAGTGCTCGTAGGCATCGCGCATGGTGGCGGTCAGCTTGTTGCAGGCTTCGAGTGCCCAGCGGTCGATCTCGAACAGCTGGTCATCATCGACCATATCCTTCGCGGGATCAAAGTCGCTGATGTTGCCCAGCATGAAGCGGGCCGTGTTGCGCATCTTGCGGTACGCCTCGGACAGCTGGCGGAAAATTTCCTTACCGGCGCGGACGTCGACGGTGTAATCGCTGGAAGCGACCCACAGACGGATGATGTCAGCACCATAGTCGCGGATGATCTCACTGGGCTCCATGCCGTTGCCGGCGGACTTGTGCATCTGCTTGCCCTGGGCATCGACGACCCAGCCGTGGCACAGGACCTCGCGGTACGGGGCCACACCCTGGGTGGCGACGCTGGTCAGCAGACTGGACTGGAACCAGCCGCGGAACTGGTCGGCACCCTCCATATACATATCAACGGGCCAGCGCAGCTCGGGGCGCTCACGGCAGACAGCGCTCCAGGTGGAGCCGGAGTCGAACCAGACGTCCATGATGTCGGGGTCCTTTTCCCAGTCGGAGGCACCGCACTCGCAGACCTCGGTCTTGGGCAGGATGTCGTTGGCATCGTACTTGTACCAGGCGTCGCTGCCTTCCTTGCGGAACAAGTCGGACACAGCCTTGATGGAGGCATCGGTGATATGGTACTTGCCGCACTTCTTGCAGTAGAATACCGGGATGGGCACACCCCAGACGCGCTGGCGGCTGATGCACCAGTCACTGCGGTCACGGACCATACCGGCCATGCGGTCATGTCCCCACGCCGGCTGCCAGTGCACGCTGTCAATGGCCTTGTAGACGTCCTCCTTGAAGGCGTCGATGGAGCAGAACCACTGCTCGGTAGCACGGAAGATGATGGGATGATGGCAGCGCCAGCAATGCGGGTACTGGTGGGTGATGTGCTGCACACCCATCAGATGGCCGCTCTCCTTGATGTGCTCCAGAATGACCTTGTTGGCGTCCCAGACCTTGAGACCGGCAAACTTCTCGCCCGCCTCGGCGGTCAGACGGCCCGCGTCGTCCACGGGAACGACAACGGGAACCTGCGGATAGTGATTGACGCAGACCTCAAAGTCCTCAACACCATGGCCGGGAGCGGTGTGGACGCAGCCCGTGCCGCCTTCCAGCGTGACGTGGTCGCCCAGAATGACCAGACCCTTGCGGTCAAGGAACGGATGCTGATACTGCATGAGCTCGAGCTCACTGCCGAGAACAGTCTCGGGCAGGACCTCGTACTCGTCGATATGGCAGCCCTTCATCGTGGACTCAACGAGCTCGCGGGCCATGATGTGGTAAGCGTCGCCGATCTTGACGAAGGCATATTCCAGATTGGGGTTCAGGCAGGTCGCGACGTTGGCGGGCAGCGTCCAGGTGGTGGTCGTCCAGATGACGATCCATGCCTTGTCCAGCGGGATGTTGTGCTTGGCCAGCACGCCGTTGGGGTCGTCGGTCAGCTTGAAGCGGACATAGATGGAATCGCACTCGTCCTCGGCGTACTCGATCTCAGCCTCGGCCAGGGCGGTGCGGTCCTCGGGACACCAGTACACGGCCTTCATGCCCTTATAGATGTAGCCCTTCTTGGCCATCTCGCCGAAGATCTCGACCTGGCGGGCCTCAAACTCGGGGCGCAGGGTCAGGTAGGGGTTCTCAAAGTCGCCCTGCACGCCCAGACGCTTGAACTGCTCGTTCATGACGCCGATGTGCTCGGTGGCAAACTCCTTGCAGATCTGGCGCAGCTCCAGCTTGGAGACACCGGCCTTCTTGTCGCCGAGGGAGCTCAACGCCTTCAGCTCGATGGGCAGGCCGTGGGTGTCATAGCCGGGCACGTAGGGTGCCTGGAAGCCGGACATGTTCTTATAGCGGATGATGATGTCCTTGATGATCTTGTTCAGGGCCGTACCCATGTGGATATTGCCGTTGGCATACGGAGGGCCGTCGTGCAGGATGTACTGCGGCTTGCCCTCATTGTTCTTAATCATCTGCTCATAGACATGGTTCTGCTCCCAGTCCTCGAGCATTTTGGGTTCCTTCTTCGGCAGACCGGCCCGCATTTCAAACGGGGTCTGCATCTTATGGATGGTGTCGTTGTAGTTCTGCGCCAAAGTTTCCTACTCTCCTCTATTTATTGGATTCTTTAGTTATATCACATCGGGCGTCAGCTGTCAAAGTCAACGCCTTCAAAGTTATCGAACGCCGGGGAATTCAGCTCCTCCTGCGGTTCGTCACTTGCCTTTTTGCGGGTCGTGCGCCTGGTCGTACCGGCCTTGCGGCGGCGGGCAGGCTTGGCCTCCGGCTCGTCATACAGGCCGGAGACATCCTGGAACCGCGTCTCGTCGATGGCGGGCTCCTCCACGGGGATCGGGGCGGGCTCGGCTTCCTCCGGCTCCTCCGGGTGCGGCGCGATGGCAAATTCCACCGTGTCTACCTTTTCGCCCTGAGCCCGGGCACTTTCCGTCGGCTCCGGCACGGGCTGGGCTGTGGGCGGCTCATAGTAGGCCGTCTCCTGCATGGCGGGCATCTGGGCTGCCGGCTGTACCGGGGCCGACTCCGGCACAGGCTGGGCTGCAGGAGCCGTGTAGACCGGGGCCTGCACAGCGGGCTGCGGCTCTGCCGCAGGGGCAGCGGCCTGCTCCGGGGCCGGGGACGGCGGCGGAACGGGTTCATCCTCGGGCCGTCTGGTGTAATCGGGCAGTTTATTGATAAGGTTGATATGCTTGCGGTACATCTCGATCAGCGAACGCTTGAAGCTGTCTGCCTCACCCTTGAGCGTGACGATCTCCTGCTTGGCCAGCTCGACGTCATCGCGGGCGCGCTGCTCGCGGTCCTCCGCCTTGATGTTGGCCGAGCGGATGATCTCCGCCGCTTTCTGCTTGGACTCGCGGATAATACTGTCCCCCATGCGCTGGGCGTTGATCATCGACGTACTCAGGGAGTTTTCCATCGTTCGGTATTTTTCAATGCGCTGGGCCAGCATGACGAGCTTTTTCTGCAAATCATCATTCTGGGCAGCCAGGTCGTCCATTGCCTGGGCGACCTGCTTGAGATAATCATCCACATCCTCACGGCGATAGCCCTGGAACGCTTTGTCAAATGTGACGTGGCGGACATCCTCGGAAGAGATCATGACGGCTTTCCTCCTGTATGCGGGGCACACGGCCCCGTTATTCCCTGCCCGCAGCGCTGCGGGCGATCCTGCGCTCAATATTGGTAAAAGGATATGAACAGACGATCCTTGCGGCTTTTGCCGCCGATGGCCGCCAGCTTGAAGCGCCCCACGCCGCGCACTGTGAAAATATCCGCGGCGTAGGCGGTCTCGTGGGCGGCCTTCAACGGCAGGTGGTTGATCTCCACACGGCCCGCGGCGATATATTCTGCCGCGCGGGTGCGGGAGGTGTGCAGCATGGCTGCCAGCACCGCGTCCGCACGCAGGGACGGCACGGTAGCCTCCTGCAGGGTGCGCTCGCGGCTTTCGGCCAGACGGGCGGGCAGTGCGTCGATGCACGCAGTATGCACGGTGCAGTGCCCCGCGCCGGTCAGCTCCGCGTTTATAAATTCCTGCTTGTCGGCGAGGATCACCGCGTAAAATGTGTCCTCACGCTCGGGGTCTGCCAGCAGATCCCCCACGCAGCTGCGCTCAAGGCCAAGGCCCAGAATCGCACCGAGATAATCCCGGTGGGTCGGCAGCTTATCCCCGTAAGCGGTGCATTGCAGGTAGGCCAGCGGTTCTTCCTGCCAGGCGTCGGGCGGCTCAATACAGAGCACCCGGCGTTCTGCCGCGTCAAAGCCGCCCCAAAAGCGGATGCAGCTGCACCCGGCCTTGTTGCAGGCGGCCTGCGCCAGGCTCTGCTCCCGGTCCGAGAGAAAGCCCGTATAACGCGGGATGCCGCGGCTTACCGCAACGCGGCACAGCTCCTCGACACGGCGCATCAGGCGGCGCTCGTCGTCATTCTGCGGCGGCACAAAGCCACGCACCGCATTGGCGGTATCAGAAGAAGACGCCATTGTTTTCCAGCTCGTCGAGCAGGTCACCCATAATATCAACGTTGTACGGCGTAATAATGAAGGTGCTGGTCGCCACGCGCTTGATCTGGCCGTTGTTGGCATACGCTACACCGGACAGGAAGTCGATCAGACGGCGGGAGACCTCTTTGCTGGCAGACTCCAGATTCAGCACCACAGTATGCTTGGCGTTGAGCTGGTCCGCAATGCTGGACGCATCGTCAAAGCGTTCCGGTTTGACCAGAACGACCTGCAGCTGGGTCGTCGCGTTGATGTTCACGACCTTATTGCTGTGCTGTTTGATCTCCTGCTGCTGGGTATACTCCTGCGCAGCTGCAGCCCCCTGCCCGCCGGGGAAAACATTCTCTTCAGTGTCATCTACATAGGAATCCGCTTCGGGGTCGATACCGAGCTTGCTTCTCAAACTGTCAAGCATGGACATGGTCGTAAAACTCCTTTGATCAGAAAGCGCCGTTTACGTCAGCGCGTCATTACAGCGATATACATTAAATATTATCTTCTTTTTTGGCAGTCTTGTCAATACAAACGGCGTATTTTCGTTACAATAGTTTGCCATCCTCCAAATTTGTGCCCTGCACGATGATCTCATCATAGAGGCGCACCTCATTTGCACTGCCGAGCTTGCCGTCCTCCGGGACAAGAATGTAGCTGTCATTCTCATACAGCGTTGTGATCTTCAAAAAGCGCTGCAGGTTGCCGTACTTGACATAGACACCGCGCTGGCCGTTCACGATATGCAGCGCCTCCTTGTCGATGCGGATGCCCTCGTAGGTTTTTAAATCGACCTGCACGGTCTCGCAGCCCAGGCCCAGGACCTCGGCGCTGATGGTCTGGCATTGCAGCACGATCTTGGCAATACCGTTGTCCTTGTCCTCGGTGACTTCCTCCACCGTGGCGGAAAGCGGGGTGTTCTGCTTGCCGGGTACGCTGATTTTCACCGTGGACAGACCGTCGAACCGTGCGGCGGTATCCAAATCGCAGACCGCGTAGAATTTCCAGCTGAAGCCCGTCGCGATCTGTCCGGCGCGGTTTGTATCCGCTGCCGGGAAGCCGTCTGCCAGCATTTTTTGCAGCGTGGCCGGGTCGGCATCGGCCAGCGCCCGGCAGTCCGTCCGGATGGCGGGCGAGGCCTCCGTGCGGCTGAAATAGCCGTTCGTTGTGGCGGTGACGGTCTGCAGCGTGTCGAGCTGTGCCTTGATGCCGTCGTACTCGGTCTGCAGCGCTGCGATGGACTGGGAGAAATCCGCCGTCTGCCCGGTGCTGATCTGCAGACGGTTCTGGGCCAGCAGAAAGCTGTCCTGCGCGTCGGAGATGCCGGTATACTGGGCAGTGTCCAGCTTATCCAGCAGGTTGTACAACGCCTGTTTCGTCTGGTTTGTCAGCACCGAAAGCTCACTGCCGGCAGAATTCTGCGACTTCGTAAGCAGCGTGATGGAGCGCTCGAGCCGGTCCAGACGCTCACGCTGCAGGCCCTGGGTGTCATCGGTGTAGCATTCGGCTACCACCGTGCCGTTCGTCACGCGCTCGCCATCCTGCACAAGATAGCCGAGATTGCCGCTGCCCGGCACATCCACAGCGTCAAATGCCACAACGCCGGTCAGGTTCAGGCTTTCGGCCAGCGTGTAGCGGATGGCGGTCTCGGTCTTGTAGGACCGATGGAAGATCAGCACGAACTGGACGGCAACATACAGCAGGAAGAGTGCCAGTGCCAGCAGACCCAGCGCGTGTAAAAGTTTTTTTGCCAGCGGGCGGTCCTGCCGGTTGCTCACGGTGCACCCTCCTTTCCGTTATTCCTCGTTGTGCAAAAAGGCCCGCACCAGCGTGCAGGCGCGCTCAGTGACATTCTCCTCATCCAGATAGAGCCACACCGCGTCGTTCTGACGGCGGAACCAGGTCAGCTGGCGCTTGGCGTAGTTGCGCGTTGCCTGCTTGAGACGCTCGGTGCATTCGGTCAGATTTGCCGTGCCTTCAAAGTACGGGAAGAATTCCTTGTAGCCGATGGCCTGCGCCGCCGTGCGGTAGGCATCGCGGTGGTCGTAGACCTGCCTTGCTTCGTCCAGCACACCGTTTTCGACCATTTCGTCCACGCGGCGGTCAATCCGGCTGTACAGCACTGCGCGGTCCCGGCAGGTCAGGCAGAGGCAGAGCGCATGGTAGGGTGCCTCGGCGGGCCTGGCTTCGCGGCGCTGGTCGCTCATGCGGCGACCTGTGGCTTCAAACAGCTCCAGTGCGCGGATGACGCGCGGCAGGTTGTTGGGGTGGACCTGAGCGGCGTAGTCGGGGTCGATCCTTTGCAGCTCGGCGTAAAGTGCCGCGCCGCCCCCGGTGTCCGCCCGCGCCTGTAAT
>ENA-OPDG01002529-OPDG01002529.1-human-gut-metagenome-genome-assembly--contig:-NODE-2529-length-10010-cov-3.784932_pt1 | contig 10010 bp, 8 predicted proteins | sample MGYA00241259_ERZ501498 | MGnify/ENA primary metagenome ERZ501498 (study PRJEB25962, sample SAMEA2042582) | human gut metagenome | biome: human gut; feature: human-associated habitat; material: faeces... | reverse complement strand
GTATTTCCGGCCTACGGCGTCCGTTTTATCGCCATCAATGACAATGTAGACACGGAAAATGACGCTGCAGATGATCTCACCGTATCGGTAAAAAACATTATGAACGAGGCATACTGCCGGGATATTTCCGTAAAGACCCGGAGTGCCCTGGATGTGAAACGACGCAGCGGTGATTTTGTTGGAGCTTTTACTATTTACGGTTATGTAAAAACTGGCGACAAGCATAAGAGTTTGGAAGTTGACGAGTATGCAGCGGGTGTGGTACGGGATATTTTCAGAAAGCGTCTGGAAGGATTCAGTGCTTCCCATATTGCTGATGAACTGAACCGCATGGGTATTCTCTCTCCGCTGGCTTATAAGAGGAATCACGGGATGCCCCATGCCAAAGGCGGCTATACGGACCGTAAGGATTGTAAATGGTCTGCCACTACCATCATCCGCATTTTGAAGGACGAAACCTATACCGGGACACTGGTGCAGGGAAAACAGACAACGCCCCACTTCAAATTGAAGGAGCGTGAGGATAAGCCTTCATCCGAGTGGATTCGTGTAGAGGGCACCCATGAGGCGATTATCCAGAAACACGATTTTGACCTGATTCAGCGACTTCGCCGGATTGACACCCGGACCTCTCCTAAATCGGATAAGGTATATCTGTTCTCCGGTATTTTGATCTGTGGATGCTGCGGCTGCCGCATGACCCGTAAGACAAACCGCTACAAAGACAAGGAATACCACTACTACTATTGCCCTACGGGCAAAAAGAATGGCTGCGCTTCCTCTGTGATGCTGAAAGAGGACGACTTGATCGAGTGTGTGCAGGACAGCTTAAAGGGCCATATTGAAAATGTGGCTTCTCTGGATTCGCTGTTGTCCAGTATCAGTCAGGAACGGATCAACCGGGAACTGGCCCAGGAATACGCCGGACAGATCAGAGCCAATGAAAAACAGTTGGCACAGATTGAGGGTTTCAAGACGAAGCTCTATGAAAATCTGGTGAGCGGGATTCTTACCAAAGAAGAATATCTATCCTACAAGCGGAAATACAATGCGGACATTGAATTGCTGCAAAAGGCAGTTGCGGAATGGGAGGAACGGCTGACAGATGTATTGGAAAACCGCAGCGAGCGGAACCGCTGGATCAATCACTTCATGCAGTTTTCCACGATGGAGGAAATTGACCGCCGCGCAGTCATGCAGCTTATCCGCAGTATTCGCGTGATTAGCAAGGACGAGCTGCATATTGAATTTAATTATCAGGACGAATACAAAAAAGCGGTTGCCCTGGCAGAGCAGATCGTAGAACAGGCCGCGGAAAGGAAGGTGGGTTAAATGGCAAGAAAGAGCAGAAAAGAAACAGTAATCACGGCTGAGCCAGTACCATCTTTATATGTTCATGTAGCACTGTATATCCGGCTTTCCGTGGAGGATAACAAGAAACGGGGATGTTCGGTGGAAAACCAAAAGCTGGTCCTGAATGATTTTCTTGCTGATAAACCGGATTTTGTCGTCTATGATACCTATATCGACAACGGCATGACGGGCACGAATTTCCATCGTCCGGGCTTTCAACAGATGCTTTCGGATATTGAGGCAGGCTATATCAACTGTGTGATTGTTAAGGACCTATCCCGCCTGGGGCGTAATTCCATTGATACCGGCTATTATATCGAACAGTATTTCTACACGCACAATGTCCGTTTTATTGCGGTTACAGATCAGTTTGATACGGCAGACCCCGGCAATCTTCACGGAGGCATTATGCTTCCGCTGAAAAACATGATAAATGAAGCCTATTCGCTGGATATTGGCCGGAAGATCAAGGCCCAGGCAAGGCAGGCCATGAAAGACGGTGACTATATTGGCGCACGGGCTCCATACGGCTACCGGAAAGACCCGGAGAACTGTCATAAACTGCTGATTGACGAGGCCGCCGCTCCTGTTGTGCAGCAGATTTTCCAGTGGGCTTATGAGCGTGTAGCGTTAAACCGTATTGTGCGTAATCTGAATGAAATGGGGATTCCTGCCCCAAGCCATTATAAAAAGACTACCGGTGAAATTACCAGCCCTGGGCTGATCGGGAGCGGGAAATGGCAGACCCGTACTGTAATGAAGATACTGGAAAGTGAGGTTTATACCGGTGATCTGGTACAGGGCAAGACCAAAATTGTAGACCACCAGCAGGTACAGGCCGGAGACGATAATCTGATCGTTGCAAGGCATACCCATGAGCCTATTATCAGCCATGCGGTTTTTGAGGCGGTACAGGACTATCGGAAACAGGTCTGCGAGCAAAGCAAGGCTGTGCCAAAAAAACCATATACCCCCAATATCTTTAAGGGAAAGGTATTCTGTGCGGATTGCGGCAGGAGTCTCCACCGGCAGCGGGCGGAGCGCAAAAAAGGGCCGGATATTTACTGGTTTCATTGCCTTACCAACAGCCGGGTAGAAAAAGATAGCTGCAAGGGTGTGATGATACAGGAAACGGAGCTGATCGCTACGGTCACATCTGTTTTGGAGAAAGAGCTGACGGTTGCCCTGGGAATGTCTCTCCCCCTCTTTCAGTTGGAGGCAAGGCAAAAACAGGAAAAGGATAAACTCAGGGGCCAGATGTCATCCAAACGGCAGGAAATTGAAAAGAAACGCCGGTTGATCCGCGGCCTATATGAGAACTTTGTACAGGGTGTTTTGACAAGCGAGGAATACTTTGAACTGAAAGCGGATTATGAGGAATCCATCAATACACTGTCCGGTGAGATCACCGAGCTTGAAAGGGATATGGATGCTCTCGACGAACAGTTTGTACGCTACCGGACTATGGAAAAGGATGCAAAGTCACTGGCAAAGGATCACCTGCTTACGGCAGAACTGATTGACCGGCTGATTGAGCGGATCGAGATAGACCACAAACGGGATATTCATGTGACCTTCCGCTTTAAGAGTGAATTTCAGGGAAAGGAAGTGGAGTCATGCGCAAATATGTAATTGCCCTTTATATTCGGTTATCCGTGGAGGATATTAAGACAGAAAGTTTGAGTATTCCGAACCAGCGCCTTATCCTGCGGGAAAAAGCCATGTCGCTGCCGGAATGGGATAATGGCGAGGTTTTGGAGTTTGTCGATAATGGCCATACGGGTACGAATTTTGAACGTCCCGCAGTGCAGGAGCTTTTGACGATGGTGCAGGCAGGAAGTATCGACTGTATCATTGTCAAAGACCTATCCCGGTTTGGACGCAACAGCATTGAGACCGGTTATTTCATCGAGCGGGTGTTTCCGCTCTATCACACCCGGTTTATCTCTGTCAGCGACGATTTTGACACCGTCAATTTCAAAGGAGATACCGGAGGGATTGATGTTGCCTTTAAGTATCTTATCAGCGAGTGCTACAGCCGTGATATGTCCATGAAAACAAAAAGCGCCAAATATGCGAAGATGCGCCGGGGCGAGTACCAGAGCGTTATCTGTCCTTACGGCTACCGCAAAAGCGCAGACGGGCGTATGGAGCCGGACGAAAATGTTGCGGGAAATGTCCGTCTGATATTTGAATGGGCGGCTGAAGGCAATACCGCAGCAGAGATCACCCGCAAGTTGTACGCCCTCCATATTCCCACGCCTGGAGAGTATCGGAGGGATAACGGAAAAGACCATTATAATGTGTCAAGGACACACGGCGTATGGAGCAGTTCAACAGTCCTGCGGATGCTGGAGGATCAGCGGTATATCGGCACCTACATAATCGGCAAACGCAAGGTGCAGGAAATCGGCAGCCGCTGCATGAAGCTCAAAGATGAAAGCGAGTGGTTCAAAATCCCCGACCATCATTCCGCGATTGTCAGCAAGGAATTGTTTGAGCAGGCCAATACTTCTATTAAGCGTTTTTCCCTCCCCAATAAAAAAAGGCGTGACTATCTGCTTCGGGGAAAGGTGTTTTGTGGATGCTGCGATCATGCTATGTCACTCAGAAATGGAGCATGGTTTTATTGCCGTCATTCCGAAGTGTCAGAAAGTTTTCCCTGTCATGGCGTGCGGGTAAAGATGGCTGATCTGGAGCAGGTAGTCTTTGAGACGATCCGGGCGCAGATGTGTCCGGCGTTGGGAATCGACGGCAGTAAAGATAAGCTGGATTTACAGACGGTCCAGCAGGCCGAGCATGAAGATAAGTTGCGGGCTATACAGGACAGCAAACGGCAGCTTTATGAACGGTATGCGCTTGGCGAGATCGATCTGGAAACCTACCGGTCACAGAAAGCAGTATATGACGCGGAACTGGTACAGGCCAAGAATGTCCATGCCGCTATCACAGCGCAGACCAAACAGATACAGAGTGATTATGAGGCGAGGCTGAAACAGCGGGAAATTGTTCAGGAAGTAGGCAGCACCGATGTCCTGACGCAATCGCTGATAGACCGGCTTATCAACAGGGTATATGTTTTTCCTGGGGATCGGATTGAGATAGAATATGTTACGCAGGACTTTTTAGGAACGGAGAAATCTGGAAAGGAAGCATGAGCCATGAATACCGTATGGAACAGCTACGGGCAGCTATTGCAGCTGCCCGAAAAAACTTCAAAAAAGATGCAAATTTTTTTGTCGTGGGCTTGACATACGGGTGACGAAGCGTGTGAAAATGAACGCCCTCCAGGCCACATTCGCGGGTATATTTCTCCATTCTGTACTGCAAAGCACGCGGCTCCATATAATTTTCCGTGCCGGTTAAAACGTAAGCGGCTGAACTGTGGGGATTCATCTTCCCGCAAAGCTCAGCCGTGTAGTCTGTTATGGGAATCGTCCTGATGGAAGTATCGCTTTTGGGTGTACCGATCACGATCCTTGTCCGTGTGCTGCCGGCGGCGCTGGTATCGCGCAGCCGTTGAAGCGTGGCGTCGATACGGATCGTCTGTTCTTTTAAGGATATATTGCCCCATTGCAGCGCACAAAGCTCTCCGATCCGAACGCCTGTGAACAGCGTCAGCAGCACGCCAAACTTGCAGGTGTCCATATCATCCAGAAGATAAGAAACGAAACGCGTCTGCTCTTCGCGGGACAGCACTCGCATTTCCTTTTTCCCCGGCTTGGGGTAATTGATCTCGATAGCCGGGAATCCTCCGGTGAAAAATGTTGCTGTGTATTTCAGGATACTGTGCAGAACGACAAGCACATCATGCACGGTCTTCGGAGCCAGCTCATCCTCGAAAAGCAGCTCCTCTGTGAAGTCGTCGATCAGGCCGGTCGTCATGCCCATGGGGAAGCAGCCGCCGAGCTTCGGCTTGATGTGCTTCCGCAGAGCGGTATCATATTTAATATAGGTAGACTCCTTCACTTTGGGCTTTCGCATACGCAGCCATTCGTCACAGTAGAACGAAAAGCGATGCCGGGAGTTCGTGCTGGGAATTGGCTTCCCATTGACCAGCGCCGCTTTGCACTTGGTCACTTTTTCCTTGGCCTCCCGATAAGTCTTGCCATAGCAGAAGCCGTACTTGATTTTGCCGGAAAGCTCGTATCCTTTGATATAGCGTGCTTCCCATCTGCCGTCCTTGCGTTTGAAAATGTTTTCGCCTTTTGCCATCTTGAGAACCTCCTAATTTTTTGAAAACGTTGTGGCAACACACATTCTACCAACAGCACCAAGCTGTTCCAGACTGCGCATTTGACTGCGATAAACCGTCAGTCGAACGTGTCAGCAGCAGGAATCGGGCACATATTTGCAGGTTCACACCCGTGCCCCGATTTCTTTTTTCAAAAACTGCCGCGAATTCACCTCTTCCTATTGATTTTTACCGAGCTTAGTGCTATAATCTGGTATGAATATTATAGGGCGTAAGGGTCATGGAGTGATGAACTCCACGAAATAAGAAGCCGCGCTTGAGACGTTACACTTGGCAAGCAATGCCTGCGTTTATACAAACTTGACGAACAGGGAGATTTCCGTCACCGGAAATCTCCCTGCTGCTTGTTGGGGAAACTCTCCCAACCCCCTGATTGATCGAACGGTTCCCGTTCGGCTGCGCCCTGCGTTGCAGTGCTATTTTTCTGTTGATGCTCTCTTGTCTGCCGCTGGTCGTCGGCATCCGTGCGCAGGAGCATCTCGGCGTTGGCCTTATAAATCTGGAGCCGCTTCGCTTCGTCACGAGCCTTGGAAAGCTCTGCATAATCGAGCTTCTTCTGCACGAGCAGATCGGAATACTCCGCTTGCAGGCTCTTGACGGTGGGCAGCTTTTTCAGCGCCAGATCGTCAAACGCCTTCTTCGCTGCCTTGTGGATGGTGATGTCGCTCTCGTGCGCATCGTAATATTTTCTGGAATACCCGGCCTTGCGATAAGCAGTGTAGATATCTCTGGTTTTGGCATAGTTGATGATGTGCGTTTTCAAAACGGCGATCTCTGCCATGCGGCTCTCTGCCGCCTTTATTTTTGCCGTCAGTTCCTTCGTCCTGTTGCTTGCAGCATCCGCATAATCGGCCAGCGCATCGAAATCCGCGAAATCATGCTTCTGGATGAAGAGCAGCGTTTCAGCCATGGTTTTCAGCTTCACAACTTTCAGCTTCTGGTCGTATGCAGCGCCTTTGCCGTTGCCGATTTTGGCCTCAATCTGTGAAATCAGCGTCGGTCTCGACACCTTGGAAGGATACCTCTTTTTCCTGCGCGGCGTATGCACCCGTGTACCGAGAATCACAGCCCGCAGTTCTTCTTCCGAGTAGCCTTCGCCCAGCGACCGGAGCCGAATATTCTGCGGCTGACCGTCCCGCATGAAGGTGACATGCCTGCCGCGTTTTACGGTGTAACCGGCGGCTTCCACCAGCTTCAGAAATTCCTCAAAATCTTTCGGTTTCTTTGCAAGCGCTGCGTCAATGGCCGCACGCAGCAGATCGCGCTGACAGGGCTTTGCTTTGCCGCCCAGCCACTTGTTGTAGCTTTTGCTGTACGGCTTCGGATTCTCAATCACAGACAGCCGGTGCTCCATACAGACAAGATCGCTGATCTTCCGGACAGCTTCGGTGCTGCCCCAGAAGTTGCGAAATTTCCGCGTGCAGTCCAGCGTAGTGGAGTTCCAAATGATATGGTTGTGGATGTGCTGCTTGTCGGTGTGGGTACAGACGATAAAGGCATGGTCGCCCTTCGTGAAGCGCCTGGCAAATTCATAGCCGAGTTGGTTGGCTTCCTCCGGTGTGACCTCGCCCGGTTTGAAGGATTGCCGGATCTGATACGCAATCACATCGCTGGCCTGCTCCCGGCCGGTGAGCTGCCGGTACTGGCGCTTGGATAGAAGAAACTCGCTGTCCGCCGTCTTTGCATCACAGGCATAGGCCGAAATATATTCGCCGTCTTCCGTCTTATCCGGATTCTTTGCGTAGTCTGTCCGTTCTGTCAGGCATTGGGCAATGGTCTTGCCCTTGTTGACGTGCATGGGAATGATTCGCGTGGTCGCCATGGGCAAGACCTCCTTTGAAAAAAAGTAGCGCGGAAGCTTTTACACTCCCGCGCTTGCGTTACCAATATACTTTTTCTTTCATCCAGTCCCGCAGCAGATGAAGCTGTGCAACGAACCAAGCACCTAGCATCGGCAGTCCGTATGGTGAGAGCAGAAACGCCGCTACCAGCTCGATCACGCCGTTTTTTACATCGTGGTCGATGAAACTGAAAATGCTCACAAGGACGAGAAGCACAGACAGAACATTCAGCAGCACCGCAGAAATATGCAGGGTCAGCGTGCAGAGCCAGATCAGAAACGCGAGGACAAGCATGACCGGTGCAAGTAAAATTTTCAGAATCAATCTCATTGCCGTCAGCTCCTTTCTTTTCTGATTCTATTCTACACGAGTTGCTGTAAAGCGCAAGGATGTCAAAAGCTTTTTGAGCACAATGGTCGGAATCAGAATCCCATTATTTTATTGCAGCAAGTCGCGTTAGTATCCCATTCGCCATGTCCCAAAGCTGTTCCTGATTTTGGACGACCTGCTCCAAATCTGTATCGTAGATGCGCCCGGATTCATTCATCCGCCGCGCAATCTGATTGATGTTGTTGCTGGCATAGCGAAGAAGTGATACCATTTCTTTCAGCTCCGGCAGCTCCAACCGGACGATCATGCCGTCAATGGCGATGCGACGCAGATAGGCGCTGAGATTGGTCATGCCCGCCTGCGTCATTTTTTCTTCGATCATGCGCTTTTCCGCTTCGGATACCCAGAAGATAATCTGCACATTTCTGTTTCTGGCCATGGTCATCGCTCCTGTCCCGGCAGCTTTTTCTCTGCGGTCTTTGTCTGAATCGCCGTTTTGTTTTTCTGAATCTTCTCCAGCACGGAGGGACGTTTTGCCGGTGCAGCTTTTTCTTTTGCCAGCTCCTCGCGCACACGAGAGACAAGCAGATTGACAAGGCCGGGATTGACCTGCGATACGAGAAAATACCGGCTACGTTCATGCCCCCATTCGTCGGCATCGGTACAGACCGGAACCGTCTGCGCCCACGCCTTGTTATCACGGCTGATTCGCCCGTCGTGGTCAAACGCACGCACGGTATTGGCAAGCACATACGCCACACGCTCCATTCCAAACTGCGCTGCAACCTGTGCGGCGGCCTTGCCTGTATCGAGACAATAGTCGTGGTAGCTTTCATGGATCGCGGATTCCAGCGCGTCCCGGCAGGCCATGTTTACGCGAAAGGATTCCCGGTAGGCGGGCAGTTCATCATGCTCAATGGCATACTCTGCGCTCTGCTTATAGACAGGGATATTTGCGGTTTCAGAAGAAATTTTTTGGATATCATTACGTTCCATAATCGTCCTCCTTGTAATCTTGATTTGTACTTGTTCTTTCCGTATAATAAGAAAAACGGTGGTGGTAAAATGGCAAGCAACGATCAGCTCTGGCAGGAAGCAAAGAAGCGCTGCCGACTGGATGACGAAGATATCGCCCTCGCCAAACGGCTGGGGCTGAATCCGCGCAGCCTTATCAAGAACATTCCCAGCAAAAGCGAGCCGTGGAAGGCTCCCGTCAAAGACTGGCTCCATGAGATAGAGGCAAAGCGCAGCAAAAAGGCAGAGCAGAAGCAGCGCCGCCGCGAGAAAGAGGCAAAGGTGCAGGATAGTGCCGACAAGGAAAAGTAATTCCTCGTCGGCGCTGTTTTGTTATCTGCTTTCCTGCTCCCGCTGCTTTTCGGGCGTGTCTTGCGTCTGGCGCGTCGGTGTGTTTTTCAGCCGTGCCAGTACGGAGGGGCGCTCTGCCTTTGCAGAGATCGCAGCATCATCCGCCAACTGCTCCATGGGCGTGCGCTCGTCGATGTTCAGCTCGGCGTTGAGTTCTGCAAGCCGTGCAGATTTTACGCGCAGCTCTTCCTCTTGCGGGAAGGGCTTGCCCAGCTCCGCCTTTGCGGCCTCCATCTGTGCGGTGGTCGCATCCAGCGTGTTTCGGACATTCTGCAATCTGTCCGGCATGGCGTTCAAAACGTTGTCGATACGCGTGAGGTTGCCGCGTGCATCCTTGCCCAGCGTCACGCGATGGGTCATCTGCCCCTTTAGCGTCAGAACATAGTCTTTGCCGAAATCCTCCAGCGTAAGGGACATCTGGAATCCGCGGTAGGTGCCGACGGGCACCGGCTCCATACCCCGCACATCCTTGAACGCTTCCAAGAGCGCCGCACCGGCGTTGTCCTTATCCGTAAGATTGTCGTTTTTGACCGTCATACCGGCAAAGCCGTCCTCCGGATGTGGGTGCGCCGCCAGCGTTTTCATATCTGCCTCAAGACCGGAAATGAACCCCCTGGACTTTTCAATGTCCTCCGGGAATTTCTTCAAAAGGCTGTCCTCCAGCTTGTACTGCTGGCTCTGATGGCTGGCCTTCATCAGCTTCAATCGCGCAACGTCCACATCCAAATCCATCTTCTCTTTGATCCTCTCGTCACCGGCGCACAGCGCCTTGATCTCTGCGTAGGAAAGGGCTGTTTCGTCCACATCCTCGCAGGAGCGAACCGGGGATTTTGAGGTCATGATCTGAGAGATGAATTTCTGCTTGT
>ENA-OPDG01002522-OPDG01002522.1-human-gut-metagenome-genome-assembly--contig:-NODE-2522-length-10043-cov-11.062375_pt1 | contig 10043 bp, 9 predicted proteins | sample MGYA00241259_ERZ501498 | MGnify/ENA primary metagenome ERZ501498 (study PRJEB25962, sample SAMEA2042582) | human gut metagenome | biome: human gut; feature: human-associated habitat; material: faeces... | reverse complement strand
GCAAGGTCTGTTCCCGGTAATTCAGTTTCTCAAATGCCCGCTGCACCTTTTCTGCTTGTATGCCGTTCCAGAGGATGTCGGTATAGTTCCAGCTATCGTCAAGGGCAACATCTTCGCCTGTTTCCTCGCCATCCTCGTCTGTTACATAGAACAGTTGCTGATTGCGGATGCCACGGACAACTTTCAGATATTCTTCCGCAAGGGCAAGCTCGCAGTTGTACTTCTTGGAAAACTCGCTGACCGCATCCTTGGTGTTATGGTACAGCCATGCCATTGACCGCACCATTTTGTAATTGGTCAAAGAGGACACCGACCATTTTTCTTCGCCCATGCGGAAACGGAGCATAGCATCCCGGATAAACGGGAAAATGTAGGTAGCATACTCTGCACCCTTGGCAGGATCATAGTCCATCAGCTTTTGGAGCATTTGCTCCCGACAGGAGAGCTTTATATCTATAAAACGGTCTGTGTCATACAAATCGCCGCCATCCACGCCGAGAAAGAATTTGATGCGCTTGTTGAGCTGCGGTTCGTAGTGGTGCAGGAAGAACGAAAAATAAAGCAAATTCTTTTCCTGCAAGGCAGACAGAATATGTTCATTTGGATTGCTAACCGCTGGCGGTTCCGGCTCCAGTTGGAAGATGCGCTCTGCCACATAGGGAATGATGCCATCACCGTATGGATTGACAGCGTGTTTCGGTATGTATCCGGTCATATTCCATGTAAAATCATTCAGCATAGCGCACCTCCTTCCAGTTTAGTAATACTCATAAATATCCCGTGGTCAACTAATGGGTTATTTATTACTTTATTTTCTTTAACATACGGTGATAAATAGGTGCATTTGGTGCAGGAGTTGTGATTGGGACCAGAAGTCCCTCTTTGATAAATTGTTCCACACGCAAAGCAATCCACCCATCACCGATCCCTAATTGATTCTTTCCAAGAACCTGTCCAACAAGCACGCTTTCCTTAAACTCGTCGTCCAGTGTATCCAATTCTCGAAGAATAAATGTATCATACAGAGTTTCTGATACGCTGACCAGTTTGCCGTTTATAACAGCACGAAGAGGAGAATTTTCCTGTTGGAGTTCTCTCCAGCGGTTAGCCAAACTACGAAGGTAATTTGTTGGCAACTTCTTTCCAAGAGATGCCATCCGTCCCAAGTGATAAGGTTCAACTTCTCCCCAACCGTTATACTGGACAATGCATCCATCTGGTCTTGTTTCCCACATTGGAAGCTCCACAATGGTAACATCCAATTTTTCAAAGCCGATTGGTCGTAGTTGTTCCAGAAGCCAATACAATCCGCACACATCATCTGGTTCTCGTCCGACCCAAACACGAATCGGCTCTCCGTTTTGTGCTTTTTCCAGTAGCGTAGCATAGTTCTTTCGGGATGTATTGAGAAGTTCAGTTACGATTTCAGATGCCATATCGGGCAGTATGCTTAGTAGCAAAGATAATGCCGACTCACGCTCCAAACAAATTCCTGCTTCGGAGATGTTGCCCACAGACAATGCCAACGGAAGATTAACTATGTCCTTACGATTTCCCTCCAACGGTATAGCATTCTCCCAACCAGAACGCTCCCGTTCTTCTGCTTGATGCTGGAACTTTTCTATTTCTTCTTTTGAAACTGTCCCATCAGAGATAATTACACTGGTTGCTCCGCCTAAAAAACCCTTATGTCCAATCGCAACCGCCATAGTCCCTGCGGCACTGTCGCTAAATACTACTTCTAACATAACGTTGCTCACCTCTTAGCTAAATTCAAATTCTTTTTAGTGCTTCTTTCTTCAAAGCCGCCTGTCCCATTTCTTTTTCATAATCGCCCTTGGCATAAGCGACATTGCTCAATGCCTGGAGCATCTTATCTTTTGCCAGCTTTTTCATGACCTCCGCAAGATCTTCATCCAGAGTACCACGCTTTATATAGCGGTTTATGGTGTTCAGACGCTTCTCATGTATCTGCTTCACTGGATGATCATCCGCAAGCTCCCGTTGTTCTCTGCCTTTCAGATTGCCGATCTGCCGACAGGTGCGGTGCAGCTTATCTCCCGGCGCATAACCGCCGCAGTATTTGGTGTGCCTTGCGTTGGTTGTCAGAAACCATTTGCCGCAGATCCGGCACTTCTTAGGAGCGTGACCGACACACAATCCCTCAAAGAGATCTGACCGGAACATCCCTACAAAGGACACATAGTGCATCCGTTTGACGAGCTTCGCCACATTTTCGCCGGGACGGATGACAGATACATACTGAACGGAGTTGTTCAGGGTAGACATCCAGGCATTTCCCTCAGTAATAGAAAAGTCCGGAGGGAAATAGCTTCCAAACATTTTTGCAAAGCCCTCTGCGGTGCGGTCAGCTTCGTTGCCGTCTGATTTTTCTGCAAAATCAAGCATTGCCTTTTGGTATTCCCCAAGGGAGTATGCCAGATGCCCGAATACAGCGGTATAGCGTTGGAGCATCATCGCATCGGCATATCTCGGAACTTCTTCAAGCTGCAAGGAGTTGGTTGTGGCTTTTATGGCAAACTCCATATATTTCAGAGCATTGTCCGCAGTAAAGACTTTTTCAATCTGTTCTCTGTGTTTTGGAATATCCATGTAGGAGAACGGCGGTGTTTTACTGAGAATATCAAGCATCGCCAGAGCAGCTTCCCTTGCCATAGGAAAGAGTGCAGAAGCGTCCTCTCCGGCGTTCAGCATTCCAAGCAGTAGATTAATTTTCTGGCATTGTTCATTCATTTTGGCAAGAGTATCCGCCGAAACATTCAGCGCATCACAGGCAAGAGTGCCGATAGGAAGTGCTTTGTCCTCATATATGATTGTATCCTGCCAAAAATCCAATGTCATCAATTCTTGATTCATGCTTGCTCTCCTGTCCTGTTTTTTCATTTCTTTCATTATATCATGCAAATGTGAAGAAATCTACATCCTCCGAAAAGCTGTCCTGTTTTTTGAAATGGGGTTGTCCACCGATTAGCCTGTTTTTTGAAAAATCCGGCATAACAATAGTAGACGGAGCGAAGCACCTGCCAATCACGGCGGGTGTTTCGTGCTTTCTGAATACTATGAACGGAGGTTTTCTATGACAATCTATGAAACCAACAAGGTGGCAATCAGCGTAAAGCAAGCCGCCGAACACTACGGGCTGAAAGTCAACCGAAACGGCATGGCTTGCTGCCCGTTCCACAATGACAGGCATCCGAGCATGAAGCTGAATGAGGATTATTTCTTCTGCTTTGGCTGCGGAGTCAAGGGGGATGTGATCGACTTCGTGGCAAGGTCGTTCGATCTGAGCAGCTATGAAGCAGCACAAAAGCTGGCTTCGGATTTTGGGCTTGACCCGAAACCGCCCACTTCCGCAGCTATGCTCAAGCCCAAACGTCCCTATATCCGTCAGTTTCGGGAGGACGAAATGCTGTGCTTCCGGGTGCTGATGGATTATCTGCATCTGCTGGAAGATTGGAAAGTGCGATATGCACCGAAAACACCGGACGATGATCTGGATGACCGTTTTGTGGAAGCCTGCCAGATGATTGATTATATCGAATATCTGGCAGATATTTTGACAGTCGGTGATTTAGAAGAACGGGTTGCCGTGGTGGACGAGCTAATGAAGGAGAGCAAGATTGCTTTCCTTCGGAACTATGTGGCACGGAAACGAAAGGAGGGGTTGTCCCATGGGGAAGAAAGGTAAAATGCCGGATATGAATCTGCCGATCTGGTTTGACGGGCAGAACATCAATGAAGCTCTGTTCTGTGAAGAATTTCTGCGTGAGCGCAGAATCATCTTCGCAAACGGAGCTTTTTTTACGCCCGATGGTCGGGTAACAGACGATCTCCCTCTCCGGGGTGAGATTTACGACAAGCTGAAATTCTGTGCCGTGAACAACATCCCCCGGAAGATCACCAATATTCTGGAGGTGCTGAAACTGGAAGCACAAGTGCCTGACTTTCCTCCGGAGCAGGATCGGATTCATGTTGCCAACGGTACGCTGCTGCAGAACGGAACATTCACTGAGGGCAGACCTGCTATCGTGCGGAGCCGTCTGCCTGTTGCCTACAATCCCGATGCTCCTGCTCCTGTGGTCTGGCTGAACTTTCTGGATGACCTGCTTCATACAGAGGACATTCCCACTTTGCAGGAGTTTATCGGCTACTGCCTGATTCCCTCCAACAAAGGACAGCGCATGATGGTGATTAAGGGCAACGGCGGCGAGGGTAAATCCCAAATCGGTGCGGTGCTTTCGGCAATCTTTGGCATGAATATGAAAGACGGCAGCATCGGAAAGATTTCCGAAAACCGCTTTGCCCGTGCCGATCTGGAACATATCCTCTTGTGCGTGGATGATGATATGCGGATGGAAGCTCTGCGCCAGACCAACTATGTGAAATCCATCGTGACAGCACAGGGCAAGATGGATTTGGAACGCAAGGGCAAGCAGAGTTATCAGGGCTGGATGTTCGTCCGGCTGCTTGCGTTCAGCAACGGCGATTTGCAAGCTCTTTATGATCGCAGTGACGGATTTTATCGCAGACAGCTTGTGCTGACCACCAAGGAAAAGCCTGTGGATAGAGCTGATGATCCTGACCTTGCGGAGAAGATGAAAGCCGAAGCCGAGGGCATCTTCCTGTGGGCATTTGAAGGCTTACAGCGGCTTGTTGCCAACAACTTCAAATTCACAGAGAGTGACCGTATCCGGGAAAACCGGGAAGCGGTCAAGCGTGACAACAACAATATCTTCGATTTCATGGAATCGGAGGGATACATCCGGCGCAAAGCGGATGCGTCCATCAGTTCCAAGGATTTCTATGAAATATACCGGATGTGGTGTGAGGAAAACTCCCTTGCACCGCTGAAAGCCCGTAGCTTCAGCGATGCCATGATTGCCAATGCCGGGAGATTCAATCTGGAGCATTGCAACAACATCACCAACTCTGCCGGACGGCGGGTGTGGGGCTTTATGGGCGTGGAAGCTGTGGCAAGACCTCATATAAATGGATTTTACGATGTTTCGCCGTGTACGTACGTACCGGAGGGCTGGCGGGAATGATTTTTCCAGTCGTGCTCTGTACGTATGTACGCAGCATTTACCCCCCGTTCTCTCTTGTTATAGGAAACAGCGGTTTTCAGAGCCGACCTGTTTTCGGACATCGAAAATCAATGGTAATGAAAACAGCGAAGTTTTTGACCGCAGGACGAAACCATTTCGCCAAATCGTGCTTCTCTAAACCGTGTACTCTGTTCACGGAACAATGGGTGTTTTCACTGTTCCAGACTAAACCTCACGGAACAATAAAATGGGATATATGCCTATATGGACAGAGTATCGCACCCGCAAAAATAAAACGATTTTGGAGTTGCCGGATTTTTCACTGTTCGGTGCATCCGCTCCGCTTCGGAGAGTAGCTATCGTACCAAACTACAAATCAAAATTATGGAGGAATTTTCAATATGAATGTACGCAATGAAATAAAGGCACAGATCATCCGTGCCGGAATGACCATGCAGGAAGTAGTTGACTTGCTCTCGGACGAATACGGATGGAGCGACAGCGTTTCCAATTTGTCCGCAAAATTACAGCGGGAAAGCATCCGATATAAGGAAGTATTGGAGCTTGCCGCTGTGCTTGGCTACGACATCGTATGGCAGAAAAGACGGGAGAAGTGATGCCTCGGCAACAGCCCCTCGCATCTCCCGTCTCCATAGGCGCACCGCAGTGCTGCCTATGGATGGCAGTGAAAGATACGGTTTTTGCTGCCACCGGATGCAAGAAGTAGTTCGGCAGAACGGCTCCATGCAGACGGGCTGACCATGGGAAAAGGCGCAGACATTTTCGCTTTGGTCAGCAGAGGTCGCCGCAGTGACCGCATCCCCTCTCGGGAGAGCCCACGGCACTTTGCAGCCAGTATGGATGAAAGTGTCATAGTGGGTTATTACACTTTGAAAAAGTGCCGTTCTCCAGCCTTCCGCTGTTGCAAATCTCAAAGAAAGGAAAAATCCAATGGCAAGAAATGATGGAATAGACCGTACCGTAGCCAGAAATCAGGACTTGGAAACACCGGCTGATGTGGCGAAGGTACAGGAACACAATGAGCGTGAAAAGGACAGCTACAGCAATCAGGACATCGTGCCGGAACGTACTGCGCTGAATGTTCACTTCAAGTCTCCCACTGACGATTATGTAAAAATGTTCGAGCAGATGGAACAGGATGGCGTGATCTCCACCAGAGGTCTGAAACCGGATGCCGTCAAATACGGTGAGTTGATCTTTGATGTGAACTCTGCTTACTTCTACAATCACGGCGGCTATGAATTTGCAAAACAGTTTTATGCCGATGCCTATAAAGCCGCCGTGGAGATCGTAGGCGGTGAGCAGTATATCCTATCCGCTGTGATGCACGCCGACGAGCGCAACCGGGCAATGTCCGAAGCTCTGGGCGAAGATGTGTACCACTACCACCTTCATGTGGTTTATATCCCGGTGGTAGAGAAGCAAATTCTGTGGTCGAAGCGATGTAAGGATGAATCCCTCCGGGGAACGGTAAAGGAAACGATCACGCAGGTCAGCCGCAGTAAAAAATGGGAGTCCAAGCCGGTGCTTGACAAGGATGGTAATCCAATGTTGAACGCAAAAGGAAAAAAGATTTTGAAGTCGTCCTACAGTGTGTTGCAGGATGACTTTTTTCATTTCATGCGAAATGCCGGATATACCGATGTGGAGCGTGGAGAGCGTGGCAGCACCGAGGAACATCTGACAGTGACACAGTTCAAGGTTCAGGCTGAACAGCAGCGTTTGGAAGCTATGACCGGACAGGTGGCACAGGCGGAGCGGGGGTTGGAGAATGCCAAAGCTGCCACGGAGAAACAGAAAAAGAAACTGGAAGCTCTGCAAAAGGAAACCAAGGCGGCAAAGACCATTTCAATGACAGTGCAGGATATTGAAGCGATGGGCAAGAAAGCCACATTCGGAAACAATATCACGCTGACACCGGATGAATGCGATACTCTGAAACGATATGCCACTAACGGCATTCTATTTAATGCGGAGAACGAGCGATTGAGAGAAAAACTGGAATCTGCTCAAAAGTCTGCATCCATTTGGAAGCAGCGGTATGAGAAATTGCATGAACAATATACAGAACTCAAACAGAAAGCCCAGCCTTTCATGGATGCACTGGAGATCGCATCTGAAAAGGTTTGGGCTTTTATCAATTCTATCCTCGCCAGAGGAAAGGAAACACAGGAACACAAAGCACCTGCCCGTAAGCGTGGACAGGATATGGAAATTTAAGAAAGGAATATTTTTGCCTATGAAGAAAACCGTAGAGGAAATTAACAAGATGATTATGGATGATGCCCCGATGGAAGAAATCAACGATGCCATCGGCTATATTGATATTTACTCCTGCTTCGATCCGATTTTCGAGCCGCCCATTGATTTTCTGGAAGAATGCTGCAAGCGTTGGGAAGCGGCACAGTCCTCTTTCTGCAAGACCATTGAGCGTAAAATCGGGAACACATGGTATGTGATTGAAACAGAGTGTGACGGAAATGAGCCGCTTACCGACAAGGTAAAACGGCTCATTTTTTCTGACAAGGGGGTGATTTGTTAATGACTGCGACGCAAAAGCATGATATAATTCCAGTATGCACAACGGTACTGTCGGCTGACCAACAACCGAAGGAGGATATTATGTTGGATCAGCAGAAAATTACCATTCTCTACTGCCGTTTGAGCAATGAGGATGCCCAAGATGGAGAGAGTAACAGTATCGCAAATCAGCGAGAGTATTTAACCCGGTATGCCCGTGACCACGGGTATACAAACCTGAAAATTCTGGTGGATGACGGTTATACCGGGACGAACTTCAATCGTCCCGGTGTGCAGGAAGGTTTTGAACTTGTCAAGCAGGGGCTTGTGGGCTGCTGGCTGGTCAAAGACCTCAGCCGATTTGGTCGTGACTATCTGACTGTTGGACAATATACGGATATTATCTTTCCGAGCTACGATGTCCGCTTTATCGCCGTAAATGACGGTGTGGACAGCAACCGGGGAGACAGCGAGGGCTTCGCCGCAATCCGTAATCTGTTCAACGAGTGGTATCCCCGTGATACCAGCAAGAAAGTCCGTGTCAGTTTGCGGCAGAGAGGAACCAGTGGGAAACACATGGGCAAACCGCCCTACGGATACCGCTGTGACCCGGAGGACAAGGATCACTGGATTCTGGATGAAGAAGCGGCTCCGATAGTCAAGCTCATCTTCGACCTTTGCATTGACGGCAAAGGCCCGGAGCAGATTGCAAGGATTCTGGAAGAAAAGCAGATTCTGACCGCAAAAGCTCTGTATGCCAAGCGAAAGAAAAAGCCGATGCCGGAAAGACCGTACCACTGGAGCAACCAGTCCATTGTAGGGATTTTGGAACGGCAGGAGTACACAGGCTGTACCTGCAACTTCAAGACTTATTCCAAGTCCTACAAGCTGAAAAAGCGGATTCCCAATGAGCCGGAGAATATGCTTTATCTGCCGGACACACAGGAAGCGATTGTATCTCAGGCACAGTTTGACAGGGTGCAGGAACTGAGGAAAAACAAACGCCGCCCCGCAAAAGCGGAACGGCAGGGATTGTTCTCAGGGCTTCTGTTTTGTGCCGATTGCGGCGGCAAGCTCCACTTTGCCACAAGCAAAAGCTTTGAGGGCAAGCAGGATCACTACGTCTGCAACAACTACAAGAGCAACCGTGGTACTTGTACTGCCCACTATATCCGGGAAGATGTGCTTCGTGAAATCGTTCTGGAATGCATCCGGGCAGTCAATGAGTATATCCGAAGCGATGTGGACGGTTTTCAGGAGGAATGGCTGCAATGCCGCAGGACTGACCAGGAGCGCAGCATCCGGGATGACAAAAAGAAGCTGGAACAGGCAAAGAAACGCCTTGCCGATCTGGATGTCATCATCTCCCGGCTGTACGAGGACTATGTTCTTGGAAATCTCAATCAGGACAGATACAGAAAGATGTCTGCGGACTATGAAGCCGAACAGGAACGGTTAAAGCTCGAAATTGAAGTTATCGAAGAATGGGTGGAACAGCGGGAAGAAATGAATGACGGTCTGGATGCCTTTATCGCTCTGACACAGAAATATGTGGATGTGGAAGAACTGACACAGACCATTGTGAACGAGTATATCAAGAAGATCATCGTCTATGCCCCGGATAAGTCCAGCGGTAAGCGCAAGCAGAAAGTGAAGATTTTCTTCAACTTCGTGGACGATGTAGATATTCCCGTTATTTCCGAACCTATCATCACACAAACAACCTATGAACGCAGAAAAACGGCGTGACCTTCGGGTCACACCGTTCTCTGCGACAAAATAGTTACTTGTCACTATTAAGCCTTGTGTTTTGTCTCTTTTTGTGGTAAGCTATTGGTGGCGGCCGCAAAGCTGCCCATCAGGCGCTGTGCCCACAAACGCAGCACGGGTTGCGGCTCCCAGCAGCTGCTTCGTGCCTTGAGCGGCACTCGCATCTCGCTGGCCGCGGCCCCAGCCTCGCCTCCCTGTTTCCGCCGCAGGCGGCGGTCGGCTCCGCTGCAGCTGCTCCTTACCAGATTATCAGTTTTCAAAAAGAAAAATGACCGCATCGGTTGAGAGTTGATGGCGGTCATTTTTTCTTTTTGTCATCACTGTGAGAAACAGTCCATGTAATCTGGAACGTTACGTAAATTGCCCCGCCGAGAAACAATGCCCTACTTGACAAACTATTGCAAATCGTTTATATTAGAAGTACAAAAGGCGCTGGCCCTGCAAACGGCTAGCTCCTTACCAGATTAGTCAGATTTCAAAAAGAAAAATGACCGCACTGATTGGAACTCGTGGGCGGTCATTTTTTCTTTTTGTCATCACTGTGAGAAACAGTCCATGTAATTTCGAAGGTGACGTAAATTGCCCCGCCAAGAAGCGTGAGCAGAAGCACGACCTGTTCAAACGTCATGGTGCATCCCCCCTTTCTGCCCTTGGGCAAAACCGGGG
>ENA-OPDG01002508-OPDG01002508.1-human-gut-metagenome-genome-assembly--contig:-NODE-2508-length-10108-cov-2.030140_pt1 | contig 10108 bp, 10 predicted proteins | sample MGYA00241259_ERZ501498 | MGnify/ENA primary metagenome ERZ501498 (study PRJEB25962, sample SAMEA2042582) | human gut metagenome | biome: human gut; feature: human-associated habitat; material: faeces... | reverse complement strand
CAGGAAGATTGTCTGCGGATAATAAATCATCCGGCGTAATCGAAAATCGCTTGCATTTAAGTATTATTTCATCACATTCCTTTGAAAAGCCCCTGTGTTTTGAAACGCGTGAAAATGCGGTGAGTTCGCTGCTTGCCTCGTCAACAATGCGGCGAACGAGCATTTGCCGTCCCTGCGAGGACAGAAAGGTTTTTCGGTTTCCCGTTTCGGTCAGTACACGGCGTGCAAGCGTTGTGAACGACAGAACGGATGTATAAAGAATGCCGCCTCCGATGTATTCGGAAAGCGAACGTTCGGTTTCGAACGTTGCCCTGTCGGGAACTATGAGAACAGAACGTTTTGCTGCTTTTTCGTTGCGGGCAATATGTGAATATATACTGTGTGTTTTTCCCGTTCCGGCGCGTCCGATGATGAAATTGACTTTTGCAGGCATATTTCCCTCCTGTGTGCAAAACTTTGAAAATTATCCACATTTTATTGCGAAACTGTGGATAATTTCGCCCAAAAACGAGCTGACCGTTAAAATCAATAAGTGGTTTGCGAATAACCTCAGAGCGGATTTTTTGCGGCAACACCCGGGCGTCGCGGGTATTTTTTGGGCATTGTTCCGTGTTTTTTTATCAGTACGAGTGAGCGCGCTCCCCATTCAGTGTCAATTTCTCGAAGTTCGGCTGTTCCGTTAAGGCATTTCAGTGCGGACTCGGCCGCTTTGAGTTCTTCGGCGGCCCCTGGGCCTTTGTACATCAGCGAATATCCTCCGTTTTTCAGAAATGGGAGCGTCCATTCGGCGATTGTGCCGATGTTTGCAACAGCACGGGTCAGCGCAATATCGAATTTTTCGCGCAGTTCAACACTTTGAGCGGCATCCTCTGCGCGCGCGTGAACGGCGGAGCAGGGGAGGGACAGTTCCGCGGCGACGTCATTTAAAAAAGCAACGCGTTTATTAAGCGAATCAAGCAGGGTAAGCTCTATATCGGGGCGCATTATAAGCAGCGGGATGCCGGGAAAACCCGCCCCTGTGCCGACGTCAATGCATTTTGAACCGTTCGGAATCAGCTTTTCGCCGAGAAGACTGTCGGCAAAATGACGCTGAACAATTCCGAACGGATCGGTAATTGCGGTCAGATTCATTCGGTTGTTGTAATCAATAAGGAGTTCGTAATAGCGAACAAACTGATTCTGACAGTGCTCGTTTGCCTGCGGGATATACTCCCGAATCAGTTTTCTCATAAGCGGGCTGTCGGTTTCAACTTGTTGTTTCATATTTTTTTGTCCTCTGTAACTGTTTCATTTTCGGAATATGCCGTGTTTTGCCCGTTCTGTTTCAGTTTTATCATCAGAACCGCAATATCTGCGGGCGAGACTCCGGAAATTCGGCTTGCCTGACCAAGGTTTGCCGGGCGCATTGCCGTCAGTTTCTGGCGCGCTTCAAGGCGAAGACCGTTTATTGACTCATAGTCGAAATCAGGTGGAAGCAGCATGTTTTCCTGATTTTCAAAACGCCGAATATGCTCATTTTGCTTTTCGATGTATCCGCCGTAATGCGCATCAATTTCAATCTGTTCGCGTGCCTCATCGGAAAGCGGCGGCAAATCGGGACAGAGTTCAAGCAGATCGGTGTAGCAGATGTTTTTGCGTTTTAAGAGCGTACCGAGCCGCACTCCGGTGATAACGGGACTTTCATTGCGCGAGGCAAGCAGCAGGTTCAGTGTTTCGGTCGGAGGAACGGTAGCTTCAAGTGCACGTTTTGCAGCTGCAATTTCCTCCTTTTTTCGCATCAAACGCGCATATCGTTCGTCACTGATGAGCCCTGTTCGCCGTCCGAGCTCGGTTAGCCGCAGATCGGCATTATCCTGCCGCAGAAGCAGGCGGTACTCAGCGCGGCTTGTCATCATTCGGTATGGTTCGTTTGTTCCTTTTGTTGATAAGTCATCCGCAAGCACTCCGATATAGGCATCGGAACGGCGAAGAATAAGCGGCGGTTCCTCCGAAACATACAGCGCAGCATTAATTCCGGCAAGCAGACCCTGTGCCGCTGCTTCTTCATAACCGCTTGAACCGTTCAATTGACCCGCAAAAAACAGTCCCGGAACATCCTTTGCACCGAGTGTCAGAGTAAGTGCGGTCGGGTCGATACAGTCATATTCAATCGCATAGCCGTAACGCATGATTTCACAGTTTTCAAACCCGGGAAGGGTGCGCAGCGACAGCTGCTGAACATCGCGGGGAAGGCTTGTCGAAAAACCCTGAACGTACATTTCGTTCGTTTGATTTCCTTCGGGTTCAATAAAAAGCTGATGCCTGTCCTTGTTTGGAAAACGAACGAGCTTATCCTCGATTGACGGACAATAACGCGTTGGAGAGGCGTGTATTTTTCCGCTGAACATCGGCGAACGTTCAAGGTTATCAAGGATAATCCGGTGTGTTTCGGCATTCGTATAGGTCAGATAACAGCACTGTTGTTCCTTTTTTTGTTCTTCCGTCAGAAAGGAAAAATGCGGAATCGGAACATCGCCGAACTGCTCTTCCATTTTCGTGAAATCAAGGCTGTTTCTGCTGACGCGCGGGGGAGTCCCTGTTTTGAATCGGCGAAGGTTAAAGCCCAGTTCTTTGAGTGAGCTTGAAAGGCTGTTTGAACGCGCGAGCCCGGAAGGCCCCTGTTCGACGCTTTGCTCTCCGATATGAATCAGGCTGCGCAGATACACACCGGTACAAATTATGACTGCACGGCAGGAGTATTCGGTTCCGCCCGAGCAGACAACTCCGGCAATTTTTCCGTTCTTTTCAATTATTTCGGCGCATTCATCCTGTCTGAGCGTCAGATTGGGTTCGCTTTCAAGCACCTGCTTCATTCGCATATGATAACGATTTTTGTCAATCTGTGCACGAAGTGAATGAACAGCAGCCCCTTTTCCAAGGTTCAGCATACGCATTTGAATAAAAGTTTCATCCGCCGCAAGTCCCATTTCGCCGCCGAGTGCATCAATTTCGCGCACAAGGTGTCCCTTACTCGTTCCGCCGATGGCGGGGTTGCAGGCACAAAGTGCCACGGAATCAAGGTTCAGGCAGAGACACAGTGTTTTTTTGCCCATTCGTGCGGATGCAAGCGCGGCCTCGACGCCTGCGTGGCCTGCTCCCGCAACAATTATATCATAATCACCGGAGTAAAAATTCATAATATTCCTCTTTTCGCTGTCGAAATTGCTGTTCCGATAATGTTTCACGTGAAACAATGCTTTTGTGAAACAGCGGATTTAGACATTTCAACAGTCCTAAAGCTGATTTTTTATCAATTGTGTGTTGTACGGCGGTTCAATTTCAATTGATTTGCCGCATAAGTATTCAAGCCCGTCAAGCTTATTCGGAAAAACAATGCGCGTTGCTGTCAGCCGCAGACCGGCGGGGAAGCTGCGGTTCCCGACACGATCGCCGTATTTGTCGTCTCCGATGATCGGGCAGCCGATATGCGCAAGACTGGCGCGAATCTGGTGCGTTTTACCCGTAATCAGCAGCAGTTCAAGTGTACTCGTTCCGCCGTTCGATGAGAGCAGCCTGTAATCGGTATTCATTTCGAATGAATTTGAAACAGGTTTGGTAAACACCTGAACAAATGCGCGTTCCGAATCCTTTCTGCCGAAAAGCCGCAGGCTCCCCGATGCGGCAGGAGGAGCGCCGAAAACTTCGGCCTGATAAAACTTTTTGATTTTACGCTGACGTATTGCTTCTCCGAGGACAGCAGCTGTTTTCGCGTTTCTTGCAAAAAGCACCAATCCGCTCGTCGGCGCATCAAGCCGGTGCAAAGGATAGACTTTGCCGAATGCGGAATTCAGCCGAGCTTCAAGTGTATCGCTGCCGCCATCCTCAACAGTGCATGAGATTCCTGAACTTTTATTAACACAAATCAGGTTATTATCGATATAGGCACAGCGCACGCCGGCCGCAAGCGCGGCGCATTCATCGGAGAATTCATCAAATTTTGCTCCGTGAGGTATGCAGGTGAAAGTCATACTTTCGCGCAGGGTAGGGTGTTCAATTGTCAGACTGTAGGCATAGAGCGCAATCTGCTGACCGACACGCGCGGCGCGATTGTAGCGTTGGTCACCGAAAATCGGACAGCCGCTCCACGCCAATTGTGCCCGAATCTGGTGGTGCCGACCGGTATGAAGCAGGACATCAAGCAACGTGAAACCATTTTTTGTAACTGTCGAAACATATTCGAGACTTGCGGCTTTTGCGCCGGGTGTGTTCGGCCGAACCACTCTTGATATGTTGTTTTGTTCATCGCGCAACAAGTCGCATTCCAGTTCCGCACTGCTGCACGGAGAACCTGAAACTATAGCCGCATAACGTTTTTTTGTTTTTCGATTTTTAAAGCTTTCGGTAAGGCGCGCAGCTGCTTTGCTTGTTCGCGCAAAAACCATTACGCCGCCTACGGGTCGGTCAAGCCGATGAACAAGCCCGAGATAGACCTCGCCGGGTTTGCTGTACTTTTCTTTGATGTACGCTTTAACGGTCGAAAGCAAATCCTCATCGCCTGATGAATCCGCCTGGACGGGCATGTTCACAGGTTTTTCGCAGACAAGAAGATGGTTGTCCTCATAGATAATTTTAATTTTGTTTTTCATTGCGGTATGCAAAAAATAACGGTGAACTCTATACTTCGCGGTACCATCTGCCCGTGCAGCCGCAGGGGAGGACGAGGCCGCCGTGCGTTATCGGCAAGCCGATCTCCTGTGCGTCGCAGACTCCGCCGAGCCCGTCAAGCGCAGTCGTCAGAACGTTTTTGATTACCGCAGGAGCAAGACCTGTCGTGTATGAATTGATTAGGAAAAAACCTGCATCGGGACTGAGTAGAGATACGCATTCGCGAACCAACGGATAGAGGTTGGCTTCAATGCGCCACATTTCGCCGTCGGGTCCTCTGCCGTAGCTGGGCGGATCCATGAGGATACCTTCGTAGAAACGCCCCCGCCGCTGCTCACGGAGAACAAATTTCATTACATCATCAACGATAAACCGAACAGGTTTGTCGGCAAGTCCTGATTGAGCAAGATTATTTTTTGCCCATGCTACAATACCTTTTGCAGCGTCAACGTGAACAACTTTCGCTCCTGCGGCTGCCAAGGCACATGTTGCGCCGCCTGTGTATGCAAAAAGATTCAGCACGCGGAAGGGGCGGCCGGTTTTTTTTACATATTTATCCACATAATTGTGCATAAAATCCCAGTTAACCGCCTGTTCGGGGAAAAGACCTGTATGCTTAAAACCCGTCGGGCGAACGATAAAACTGAGGTTGCGGTAATTGATGACCCAACTTTCCGGCAATGTGCGATTGAAGTTCCACGCACCGCCGCCTGTTGAGGACCGAATATAATGTGCATCGCAATAGCCGGCGGATTTCATCGGCCAAATTGCCTGCGGATCGGGGCGCAGCAGTATGACTTTGCCCCAGCGTTCGAGTTTTTCGTCATTCCCGGCATCAATTATTTCATAGTCTTTCCAACCATCTGCAAGATACATTCCGATTTCCTCTCAGTTGCCCATGATTCTGTCATAAATGCCCGCAAGCTCGTCTTTGCTGTAGTATTCAATGACTATTTTACCCTTGTTTTCGTCGCCGCGGAAGCGTACTTTCGTTCCGAGATGCTCGCGCAGGCTGTCCTGTGCGGATTTCATGTCGGTTGACAGTTTTTCGCGTTTCGGCTGGCGTTTTTCAAGTTTTTTTGCATCCAGTGCGTCGGCAACTCGGCGTTCGGTTTCGCGCACGGACCAACCTTCCGCCGCGGCAAGAGCGGCGAGTTTAATCATCAGCTCCTCGTCCGGCACTGAGGCAAGCACGCGGCAATGCCCGGCGGAGAGCTTGTCTTCAAGCACAAGTGCCTGCAATTCCTCCGGAAGACTGAGCAGGCGAACCGCATTTGCAATGGCGGGGCGGGATTTTCCGAGACGCTTTGCAACTTCATCCTGCGTCAGGTCGTGTTCATCCATAAGTGTTCGGATGGCTGCGGCCTCTTCAAGTGCGTTCAGATTTTCACGCTGAAGATTTTCAATCAGAGATACTTCCAAAACCTGCTGTTCGTCCATTTCGCGGACGATCACGGGAACTTCATTCAGTCCTGCGCGGCGTGCGGCACGGAAACGGCGTTCACCTGCAATGATTGAATATCTCTCGCCGACTTTGCGAACGATTATGGGCTGAACGATACCATGCTGCGCTATGCTGTTTGCAAGCTCGACAAGCTTCGCTTCGTCGAATTTTTTTCGAGGCTGATCCGAATTATTATCTATCAGATACACGGACAGAGTGCTGACGGCGGTTTCATTGGGAGCTTCATATCCGCCGAGAAGTGCATCAAGCCCTTTTCCGAGTCCTTTCATAACGTTAATTTTCTCCGTTTCTCATTATTTTGCATTATCTGTTTAATTGCCGATTATTCATTGTCACACTCGATAAGCTCTTCCGCAAGGCTGATATAGGCTTTTGCTGCATTGCATTTTGCATCATAGAGCGTTATCGGAAGGCCGAAACTCGGGGCTTCGCCGAGGCGAACGGAACGGGGAATAATCGTTTCATACACCTTATTTCTGAAGAATTTTTTTACTTCGCCTACGACCTGTCCGGACAGATTTGTTCGCTTATCGTACATGGTCATAACAACGCCCTCAACATCAAGCACTGGGTTCAGGTTCATGCGAACCAAACGAACAGTGTTCATAAGCTGAGAAAGTCCCTCCAAAGCGTAGTATTCACACTGAATGGGAACAAGCAGCGTGTCTGCTGCCGTAAGAGCGTTAAGCGTTAACAGACCCAGCGAGGGAGGGCAGTCCGCAAAGATATAATCAAACTCATGCTGAATTCCGCGCAGCGAATTTTTAAGTTTTTGTTCACGCGCCATAAGACTCACAAGCTCAACTTCCGCGCCTGCAAGCTCGATTCGGGACGGGATAACTTTGAGAGTCGGAATTTTTGTGTTTACAATTATTTTTTCGGCATTAACACCGTTGATAAGCATATCGTAGACGCTGTACTCACATGCGTCTTTGTCAATACCAACGCCGCTTGTTGCATTGCCCTGTGGGTCGATGTCAACAAGAAGTACGCGCTTTCCCTGCTGTGCAACGCAGGCAGCAAGATTAACGGCGGTTGTTGTTTTGCCGACGCCGCCTTTTTGATTTGCGATGGCTATGAATTTTGCCATTATGAACCTCCGCACATGTTGTTTTAAGCATATTATACACATTTTTTGCCGGTAATGCAATGCCGAATACGGTTTTTTTATTGAAATTGTCGGCTTTTTCTCCTGAACTATCGGATTTGCCGATTCGTTATATGCAGCGGTCGGAATGTTTCACGGGAAACAAATGCCTCAAACAGGGTATTGGACGAAAGGAGTGCCGGAAAGGTATGTTTCACGGGAAACATATGTTTCGCAGGGAGTATTTTCGCTTTGTACAGCGGCATTGTTCGACTGCAAAAAAAACGCCGCATAAAGCGACGTTTACGGAGAGTGAAATTAAAACAGAAATTATTTAGTTATTATTCCGTTTGCATAGACGGGGACACAGTCCGTTGAGTCCTCCGAAAGACAGTAATCAACATCGCGCTCAAATCCGAGAGAAATCAGACGGGCGCAGTGGAACGTTTTGCGCAAATCGAAAGTTCCGCTTTTAAAGCTGTTGTAAAGATGCTCACAGATAAGTGCAATATCCGTAAGCTCGAGTTCGCTGCAAAGCGAACGCAAACGATTGATAATTGCACCGGCAGCGCAAAGATCATCGGCGGAAATCATGCGGTTCGTTCCGGAACAGACAATCAGAATGTCGTCCATGAAACCGGCAGCCTTTTTTGCAGCCGCAGAACAGTTGCTGAGCGCACCGAGAAAAATATGCCGCGCGTTGCGAACTCCGCAGATGGCGGCCGTGCCGTTTGAAGTGCTGATAATGACGGTTTTGCCGCCGACAGTCTCGCGGTTGTATTCGAACGGAGAGTTGCCGACGTTGAATCCGGGCAGAATCATACACCCGCGTTCACCGCCGAGGATACAGTCCTTGATACCGATGCGGTTTGCGTATGCCGTGGCATCGCCCGGTTCGACCGCGGGAATGATTTTTGCGGCGCCGTTGTCAAGCGCGGCGATAATCGCACTTGTGCAGCGGAGAACATCGATAACAATAACCGTGTGTCCGTTCAGCATGTTGTCGTACAGTTTGTCTCGATAAGTTATAACATCAATTTTCATCTGAATCACCATCCTTTTCGGAATCGGATACATTATAACATACTTGTGCAGAATTTCAAGTGTCCTGAATGACTTCGGCTGCATTAATCCGTTACATTATTCGAACAAGAAGTATTCCGGAAACAACACCCGCCGTGCAGCCCGCAAGCGCGGCAGGAAGGGCATGACGGGTTTTGGAGATGCCGACGGAACCGCAATACAGAGCCAGTGTGTAGAATATGGTTTCCGTTGAACCGACGCAGACCGAAGCAGCACGACCGACAAAACTGTCCGCACCGTACCGTGTAAGCGTGTCACCGAGAAGCGCAAGGGAAGCGCTTCCGGAAAAAGGACGAAGCAAAATCAGCGGCGTGAGCTCGGAGGGAATGCCGATTTTTTCGAAAACGGGCGAAAGCCAATTGCCGAGAGCGTCAAGCGCACCGCATCCGCGAAGAAGCGTTATTGCGCCGAGCATTGCGGCAAGGGCGGGCAAAACGCGAAGAAGCGTCGGCACGGCATCGGCCGCACCGCGGATAAAGGCCTCATATGGGTTCACACGGCGAATCAGGGCATATGCAAGCAGCGCGGCAACGAGTATCGGAATCACATATTTCATTTCACACCCGCTCCCGATTCGAAAAATTTGCAGGCAAGAATTGCAGCGGCAGCAGAAAAAACCGAGGAAATAAACGTTGGAAGAACAATGTCATAGGCATTTGCGGATCCGCATGCAATACGAACAGCAATGACACCGGTCGGCATAAGCTCAATTGCAGAGGCATTGAGCGCAAGAAACATGCAGATCGCATTGCTTGCACTCTGCTTATCGGGATTTACGGCGTTAAGGCGCTTCATTGCATCAAGTCCGAAAGGTGTTGCGGCGTTGCCGAGTCCGAAAAAATTCGCCGCAAGGTTCAGCGTCACGGAGGCGGAGGCGTCACCTGCATCGGGCATTAAAAGGCGGAGCGGCTTGTGCATTCGCGCCGCAAGCTTTTCGATAAGTCCTGCTTCGGAAGCAACATTGATAAGCCCCATCCACAACAGATACGCGCCCGCAAGCGATATTGAAAGCTCAACCGCGGAATCCGCGCCCGCAAGCAGACAGTCCAATGCTGCACTGCCGCTGCCGCCGAAACAGCAAAGAACTATGCCGATGATACAGCTTACTGCAAAAAAGAATCCCATCATGGTAAACTATATGCATGAAAAAAGCCGCATAGCTCAATTCGTTCGAACATGCGGCAAAAAAAGCCGGCTCAGCATTCAAATCATCAATTCAATTGCAGCTTATGCAGCTTAATCAATAGAAACAGTTCAGTTCGTTTCTGTTCAATTCATAATCCACGGAGGATTGCAAATCACCGAGCTGATTTACCCATGAATTGACGTTAACGCGAAGCCTGCGGAAACCGAGGCGCTCATAAACATGCTGAGCACGTTTGTTGCGCAGGTTCGTGTCCAAAACGATTTTTGCATAGCCAAGGCGAAAGAGTTCGCTTATCAGCATTGTCAGAAAGATTTTTCCCAGACCCTGTTCCTGTTTTGTAAAGTCGCAAATTTTGATTCCGATTTCGGCAGCGGCGGCAGAGGAGCCGGGCTGTTGTTCGGATTCGTCGGCCTCGGCGGGGACGGTACGATAACTTGCTTCGCCTATCGGCTTTCCGTATTGTTCCAAAATCAGCCTGTGGCACCCGGTGCTGTTTGAAATGTCGGAAGCTATTTTTTCGGCGGTTGTTTTGAGCCCGTTCGGGAAACCTGCGTGCGCCATAATACGCCCGCTGTTCCACCAGGCGGCGAGCTGAACACTGTCCGCAGCGGTCGCATCGCGGATAGTCAGCGATTTATAACGAATATTCATATCAAAAACTCTTATCAAACTTGAGCGGCAG
>ENA-OPDG01002497-OPDG01002497.1-human-gut-metagenome-genome-assembly--contig:-NODE-2497-length-10167-cov-2.875396_pt1 | contig 10167 bp, 7 predicted proteins | sample MGYA00241259_ERZ501498 | MGnify/ENA primary metagenome ERZ501498 (study PRJEB25962, sample SAMEA2042582) | human gut metagenome | biome: human gut; feature: human-associated habitat; material: faeces... | reverse complement strand
GCGGCTTTGTCCGGTTTGACGGACGAACAAATTGCGGCAATTACAACATTGTCCGCCAACGACGAAAATAGCGTTATCGCCAAAAAGACGGGCGAAATTTACGGCGGATTGGATGCCGATATTTTGGCGGCGTCCGGTATCGCAAAGAACGGAACCGAAAAGACGTTTGATTACGCAAAACGTGTGGTCGCCGAGTTCAAAACCAAAGCGGAAAGCGCAAGCGCATTGCAAACCCAAATCGACAGTCTGACGAAAGAAAAGGCACGTTTGGAAAAGGCAATTGCCGACGGTGCGACCGATGCGGAAACGGCAAAGGCGTTGAAACAGGCGAAAGCCGATTTAACGGCGGTAACAACGCAGTTTAACGACCTCAAAAGCAAGTACGATGAAGCCGAAAAGAATTTCCAAACGGAGTTGTTCGGCGTTCGTATCGAGGGTGCATTGCAGACCGCAACCGCCGGGTTGAAATTCAAACCGGGATTGCCCGAAAGCGCAACAAAGGTTTTGTTAGCGCAAGCAATCGACAAAATTAAGGGTATGAACCCCGAATATATCGACGACGGAAAAGGCGGTAAAATCCTTGCTTTTAAGGACGAAAGCGGCGCAATTATGCGTAACCCGAACAATCAGTTGAACCCGTACACCCCCGGCGACCTGTTGGCAAAGGAATTGGAAACAATGGGTATTTTGGATAAGGGACGCCAAGCCGGAGGCGGCGGAACGGTTCCCCCGGCGGGCGGTTCCGGCGGTGGTGGCGGAACAACCATTGACGTAACGGGCGCAAAAACCCGTGTCGAAGCTTACGAAGCAATCGCCGCAAACCTTATGGCGCAGGGTTTAACGGCGGGTTCCGAAAAGTTCGACGCCGCAATGAAACAGGCATGGCAGGACAACAATATTGCCGCATTGCCGGAAAAGTAAACAATCACGGGTAAAGGGTAAACCCGCATTTAATAACAATTAAATTTTTAACATTATGTCATTAGTAGCAACAAGATTGCAAAATTGGCGGATTGAAAACCCGGAATTAGACCGTAATATGACCCGCCCGTGTGAGTATGGCGCATTGGATTTTTTCATTGAGCAAACCAACGCCCCGTCCTCAATCATTAACCCCAATTTGCGTGACCGTGCGTTTGCGTCCATTGGTAACACGGTACAAGTACCCGTTATCAATTACGACGGCGATGTACAGGTTAGCAATGTCCGTTCGTGCGTTATCGCTGACGATGAAAATACGTCCGCATTGGTAACGGTTGTTTGGGCGACTTATGCCATTGGCTTTACAATGGTTCCCGCCGCATACATGAACAACGAAATTTCCTACGAACACGACTTTTTGCGCAAAATGGAAAAGACGTGCCGGGCTTTGGCGGACAAATTGGACGTCGGAGCCGTTGCCGCATTGGAGGCAAACAAAACAAAGGTGTTCAAAACGTTGCTTAACTACACGGAGGCGGGCAACGTGGTACAGGTTCCAACCCAAATGGCGACCGAGATTTTGGGCGATATTAACCCGATTATGCGGGCTAACTGTTACCCGGAATATATCCACATTATCGCCAACGCCGGGGTTGATAGCCTTATACGTAAACTTGCACAACATGGCGTTTACAACGACGTAAACAAGCGCATGGAATACGACAACAAGGTTTTACATTACACGAACAACGTAACCGACGAAGCGGGCAAAATGGGAACCATGTTTGCCGTTGCTGACGGTAATGTTGGTATCCTTACACGTGTTGACCGTGAAGCATTGCGCCGCACCCGTGCGAATTTCCACGAATGGGACGTTGTACGTTTGCCGTACATTGATTTGCCCGTTGGTTCGCACTATTACACCGCCGTTGGCGACCAGTCCGCAATTATGGGCGACGCAACCGCCGATTTGACGTGCGCCGTTAAGGAGTATTTCGGATTTTCCGTTGACGTGGCGTATATGGTTGCTTACAACAGCAACCCGGATACCGTGGCAAACCCGATTATCAAAGCCGAGATTGCCGCCCGCAATCCAAACGAACCGTTGGGTATGCCTGTATATGTAACCAACGCCGGGGAATTTCCCGCCGGAGGTGGCGCATAACGCCGGAGCATAACGAATTGTTAAACCGAGGGGACGGGGTGGTTATCCCCGCCCCCTTATTTATTTCAAACGCAGATGTATCGATTAAAAGAAATACAGGACGCATTATTGCACGTCGTCGGGTGGGAACAATCATACGACCCGGCAAAGGCGATAGACGACAATTTAACGCAGACGGAAAGCGGTTTGACGTTTCAAGGTGCGCACCCCCTTGTTACTTTGGATAATGTCCGGGCAATCGTCCCGGATGATTTCGTTTTTCAATATCCGGTTTGGAATATGATACCGGAATACAAAACAGGTGCGAAAGTGCGACACAATGGCAAAGTATGGATTGCCCGCCGGGACAACCAAAATGTCGAACCCGTCGCAAGTGATTTTAACGACGATTTCAACAACGATTATGGGAACCCGGATTGGGGCGAATACAACTATTTATCCTACTATTTGGAAAGGTTGACCCGTAACGGTATCGCCCAAATGGTACAAACATTCACGCAAATAAAGGGATTGGATAAGGAGACAAAGAACATGTTGGAGCGGCGCACATTCTTTGACGGTGCGGGACGTATCCGGGCGACGTTGCCGAATAATCATAAATTAGTCGGGTTTGAAATTGTCCCGGTTCGTTCTATGGGCGTAACAATGAAAATCGAACAAATCGGGTTGCAAATGACGGGCGCAACCGGGGTTGTCCGTATGTATCTTTTCCATTCGTCCCAAATTGACCCGATAAAGACGTTTGATTTGAATTTTACGCAGACAAACGGCGGTTTTCAATGGTTCCCGTTGAAAGATTGTTATTTGCCGTATATCAGTACCGGAAACAACGCCGGGGGGTCGTGGTTCCTTTGTTACAACCAAAACGATTTGCCCGCCGGGATGCAGGCAATTAACATGACAAAGGATTGGAGCCGGGAGCCGTGCGGGACGTGTACGGGTTACGTTGATTTGGAGCGTTGGCGGGAAATAACCAAGTATTTACAGGTATCCCCGTTTATGATGAACGCCCCGGAAACATTCGACGAATACCCGGAGTTGTGGGATATTGCGTTGACGATGTACACCAATACGCAGAATTACGGGTTGAATTGCGAAATAACCGTTGGTTGCGACCTAACGGATTTTATCATTAAGGAAAGGCAGATTTTCCAAACGGTTATCCAACGACAGGTCGCCGCAATCATGTTGCGCACGTTGGCAATGAACCCCGATGTTAAGGTAAACCGGAACCAAGTAAACGCAAGCCGGATGGAAATTCTTTACGAGTTGGACGGCAACGTTGAGGGTCGCCCCGGCGGTTTGGGTTATGACCTAAAAAAAGCATACGAGGCGTTGCGGTTGGATACGCAGGGTATCGACCGTATTTGCCTTACTTGTAATAACCACGGTGTAAAATACCGGACAACGTAAGATTATGGCGGGGTTAAAGTCAATACAGGATTTACGCAACCGGGTTGCCACGTTCAACAACGGGTTATCGTCCGGCGCATACATTCAACAAATCATTTGGGACAATGACGCCTATATTGTTGATATGAATGCCGAGGAACAATTGTTTGAACAAGGTATTAACCGTTTGGGCGTGGATATTATGGATTACGCCCCGTATTCGCCGTTGACGATAGCCATAAAGGAGGAAAAGGGACAACCGACAAACCGGGTAACGTTACGGGATACCGGGGATTTTGAAGCGTCGTTTTTTTTGGAAGTCGGCGACAAACAGTTTGAAATAAAAGCGTCGGATTTCAAAACGGAGGACTTAATAAAAAAGTACGGGCGGCAAATATTGGGATTGACGGACGAAAATATTGCGGCGTTGATTTGGCAATATATATTCCCGGACTTAATGAAGAAAGCAAAAAACGTATTATATGGCAACGAATAAGAGAACAACCCCTATAATTCCCAACCCGGTTTTAATCGACCGGGTTTTGGGGAACATACAAACCGGGTTAATGGATAACGTCGATTGGTTGGACGTCGCATTTGGGCGGGCGCAACGTATCGCCAAAGTGATACAGGGCAAACGCTATTATACCCCGAACGTATATGCGGGCGGGACGGAATGGAGAGGCGACAATGATTATATCGACGTTTCCCCGGATGCCAATATTGGCAATTTTTCGTTCTTTTGGATAGACGACCCGCAAACGGTCGGTTGGGTTCCCAAAGAGCAAAGCGAGATTAAAGCCCCGTTTTCCCTTATTGTTTGGTTCGATTTGCGCAAGGTTTACCCCGGTCAACTCAACAACCGGAATACCGAGGCATTGAAGAACGAAATATTGACCGTCCTAAATGGCGGTTTTTGGCTGAAAGACGGGACGATTGTAATAAACCGGATTTATGAGTTGGCGGAAAACGTGTACCGTGGGTTTACGTTGGACGAAATAGATAATCAATTTTTAATGCACCCGTTCGGCGGTTTTCGCTTTGAGGGTGTATTGTCAGTTAATCAACCTTGTAACATTTAACGATATGGTAACTTTCATTATTTGGGTTTTGGTCGTGGCAACCGTGGCGGCGTTCCTGTTGACCCTGTTAAAAAAGTGGGGCGTTATTGAGTACGTCCAAGTTCACGGCAACGACTTTTTTGTTAAGATGTTCAATTGCGGCTTTTGCTTATCATGGTGGGCGGGGGTCGTTTTGTCCGTCCTGTTTGCTATATGCACCGGGAACCCGGCATTGTTATTGGTTCCGTTTTGTTCAACAGTCATAACCCGCATACTCTTATGAAAACGACAAAGATAGGGGAACGGGCGGTTGTGTTGTACGACAGTATCGACGAATTGCCGATTTTGCGATTTCACGCATATAACAAAATGTTGCTTATCGACGCCGGGGTTGGGTCGGATTTGAACGATTGGGATGCGCATATTGAAAAGGCAATCCGGTTTATCCGAAAGGAAAAGCCGGATTTGGCGGAAAAGGAATTGGATAATTTGCGGCAAAACGTTTATTTCGTCCAATCCGCCATATCGCCAAAGTATTTGGCGTTTGCCTGTTTGGTTAAGTCCGTGGACGGAACCGAATACAACGATATGACGGCGGACGGTTTGCAAAAGGTATTGGATTTATTCGCCGATGCGCCGAACGCCGAGTTGACCGCCCAATTGGAAGCGGTCAAAAAAAAAATAGATGAAGAATTGCAATTGTATTTTCCTAAACTATTCGACGACGCCACGGTTAAAGAGTATTACGACCAATTGAAGCAACGCACGATGTTAATGTTGGATGCGATAATAAAGGGGGACGAAAGCGACAAACGGGAAGAAATAGACCATATTACGACGTTGTTGTTGACTTATACAAAACCCAAATCGTTTAGCGGGTCGGATAGCGTGGAAATACAATACGACAAGCAGTTTGAAAATATGTGTTTGATGTTGTCCCAACATTTGCACGTAAACCCAAAATCGTTTACCGTTTTGGAATATTACAACGCATTTGAATACATTAAGGAGCAAGCGAAAAAAGCAAGCAGAAAAAGCCAAAAATAAGGCGATTTAAGGTGTTTTATTTTTCAGACGATAAATTATACATTTGAGAAAAGAAAATTGATTGTAGGGCAAATTGCCCGAAAATAACAAAAACAAATAGTCGGATATATGGCAGATAACAACAACCCAATTAAATATTCTGATTTGGTAAGCCCCGATAATTCGATTACTGATTTGATAAAGCAATTGGATGAACTTTCAGACGCATATACAAATGCGTTGAAAAATATTAGGGCGGAAGCAATTCAGTTGGCGGCGGTTCTGCAAAAGGTTTCCGGGGCAACCGAGGACGGCAGGAACACAACCAAGAAAGCCGCAGACGATGCGGAACGTTTGGCACGTGCGCAACGTGATTTGGCGTTTGCAGAAAGCGAGAACGCCAAAAAGTTAGCCGAGTTAAAATTGGCACAACAGGAAGCGAACCAAATTAATAAACTGATTGTGAAAATAAATCAATCCGCCGAGGGTAGTTATAACCGTTTATCGGCGCAATATTCATTGAATAAGATTTATTTAAACAACATGACTAAAGCCGAACGGGAAAACACCGAGGAGGGGCGAAAATTGGTTGCACAAACCAAAGAAATATACGAAGAAATGAAACGTTTGCAGGAAGCAACCGGGAAATTTCAATTGAACGTCGGAAATTATACGGAGGCGTCCGACGCAATTATTGCGTATGGCGACAAATTAAAAGAAACGTTAGGTTTAAATAGCGCATTTGGCGAAAGTCTTTTGGCGTTAGGACGTGGCGGGGCTGAAAGTAAAGCCGTTTTTACAGCTATTGGCGACGGGGCAAAAGCATTGGGAAAAACTTTGTTGGGATTACTTTCAAACCCGGTTTTTTTGGCGATTGCCGGAATTGCGGCGGCGGGTGCGGCGTTTAAATGGTGGTACGATTATAACGCCGGGTTAGTTGAGGCAACGAGATTGACGCAACAATTTACCGGGAAAAGTGGCGATGATTTGAAAGCGTTTAGAAATGAGGTGCAAGCCGTCGCCGATTCATTCAACGCAGATTTCCGGGAAACATTGATTGCAACAAACGCATTATCAAAACAATTAGGTATTTCTGCAAATGAGGCATTGCAGTTGGTTAAGGATGGTTTTTTGTCCGGAGCCGATGCGAACGGGGAATTTTTAGACACGTTGAAAGAATACCCGGCATATTTCAAAGAGGCTGGAATATCAGCAGACCAATTTGTTGCGATTGTAGCCCAAACAAACAAAATGGGTATCTTTTCGGACAAAGGCGTTGACGCAATTAAGGAGGCAAATTTGCGTTTGCGTGAAATGACGACGGCGACGGCGGCGGCTTTGGACGGTATCGGTATTTCGTCGGAACAAGTTCAAAAAGATTTGCAGACCGGAACCAAAACAACGTTCGATGTTATACAAGACGTTTCCGCAAAATTGGCAGAATTGCCGGATAATGCGGCAACGGTCGGGGCTGCAATTGCAGATATATTCGGGGGGCCCGGAGAGGACGCCGGATTGCAGTATTTGCGCACGTTGAAAGATATTTCAACAAACATGGATGAAGTAAAAGGGAAAGCCGGAGTTTTGGCGCAATTGCAGGAGGAACAATTGCAAAGCCAAATTGAGTTGCAAAACGCATTATCCGGGTTGTTTGACGCAACCGGATGGAATTTTGAAACGTTGACAACGCAGGCAAAAGTTTTTGTTAACCAAGGATTGACGGCGATAATAAAAGGGGTTATTGATGTTGTCAATTACTTTATTGAGTTGTACAATGAAAGTGTTTTGATACGTGCCATTTGGAACGGTATAGTTGCCGGATTTAAAACCACATTTGACACGTTGGGAAATTTGTTTGGATTCTTTATTGATATTGTCAAAGCAACCGGAACCGCATTAAAGGGAGCGTTTACGTTGGATTTTGACGACGTTAAAAAAGGGTTGTCAGATTATGCAGCAGCGTACGGAAATTTGGTTAAAGCCCAAGTTAAAGACATAACAGAAAATTTCCAAGAGGGTTTGGATGGTATGCAAAAGAAAATAAAACCGTTAACAATCCCGGTTTCTGTTGGAGATACCCCGACGCCACAAACAGACAATAAGCCCGTAACGACACAGAACCCAACCGTAAAGCCAAGGGGTAAAAGCGATGCGGAAAAGGCAGCAGAACAGCAAGCAAAACAAATTGAGGCGGCATACAAAAAGAATTTGGAAGCAACCCGAAAATTGCAGGATGCACAATTGCAGTTGGAAACCGACGAATGGGCAAAGCGTCGCCAACAAACGCAATATCAGTATTCCCGCCAAATTGAGGATTTACAACACCAATTGCAGACCGAAAAGGATTTGAACGAAACCGGACGCCAAGCGATAAACGCCACAATTACGGCGTTGGAACAGCAACAAACCGAGGCATTATTGAAAATCGAACAAGACCGACAATTGCAGGAATTGGCGTTGCAGAAAGAAAGCATTGAATTACGTTTGCAAGCAGTCAAAAAGGGAAGCGAGCAGGAAAGACAATTGCGGATGCAGTTGTTGGAAAACGAAAGACAAACCGCATTATTACAGAACCAACAGAAACCGACCGGGCAACAGCAAGACGCCGGGGCGATTAATGCAAGTTTTGACGCAAAGGGAGCCGGAATTGCGGACGAATATTTGCAAGCGCAATTACAGATATTCGACCAACAACAAGCGTTGGCACAATCGGAGTTTGATTTGTTGAGAAATTCAGAAGCCCGGAAAACTCAATTCCGTTTGCAAGCAGAAAAGGAACGTTTGCAAAAGGTTTTAGAATTAAATCAGCAAGCCGCCAATAAATTGTCTGATGTTGAGGTACAAACAATTCAAAACACTATTAAAAAAATAGACCAAGAAATTGAGCAATCCAAAGGGGAGGAACGAGGAACAGACATTTACGGTTTGTTTGGGCTTAATTTGGACGACGACCAAAAAGAGGCAATTAATACGTCTATGCAATACGCATTGGATGCGTTAAATACATTCACGGCGGCACGTGTTGCCGCAGCAGATGCAGCCGTTGAGCAAGCGGATAAAGAGGTTTCCGCCGCACAATCGGCGTTGGATGCAGAATTGGAAGCAAGGGCAAACGGGTACGCCAATAATGTTGTACAAGCGCAAAAGGAGTTGGATTTAGCAAAGAAAAACCAAGAAAAAGCGTTGAAAGAACAACAGAAAGCGCAAAAACAGCAGGCAGCAATACAAACATTGCAGCAAATCGGAAACATGGTAACAGCAACGGCGCTGATATGGTCGCAATTAGGTTTCCCGTTTGCAATACCTGCAATTGCCGTAATGTGGGCGAGTTTTGCAGCGTCTAAAATCAAGGCGGCGCAATTGGCAAAACAGACCGGAGGAACCGGAGGAACGGAAACATACGGCGACGGTACCGTTGAACTTTTGGAGGGCGGTTCCCACCAATCCGGCGACGACGTGGATTTAGGAACCAAACCGGATGGAACCCGGAGGCGTGCCGAGGGCGGGGAATTTTTCGCCGTTATCAATAAACGTAATTCCCGCCGTTTCCGTCGTTTAATCCCGGACGTAATAAATAGTTTGAACCGGGGAACATTCCCCCAAAAGTACCTTAATGCCTACAATACCGACGGCGTTAATGTAACGGTTCAACAAAATAACGCACCGGATTTGCGGGATTTAAAAGACGATGTAAGGGAGATTAAGGAACAAAACCGCCGCCGTCGTTACGTCGATGGCAACGGCAATGTTATTGAGGTTTACAAGAATTTGACACGTAAAATTAAAAATTGATATGAACCCGATTTATAGACATTCATTTGTAAATGCGTTTTTAGCGAACGGGGCGATAAGTCACACAACCGGGAACATAAACGGGAATAGTACAAAGTTCTATTATACCCGTACTTTTGTCCCGGTTGGGAATGTGTACCCCCGCAAATTGTTTCAGAATTTCACCACGCAATCCGGGGGCGCATTTTACGATAGCAATAAAAAAATTATCGGCGGTTGGGGGAGCGCCCCGTCCGCCACAAATACGGAATTTGACATACCAAGCAATGCCGCATATATCCGGTTTAATGTAATCAAAGCGCATTACGCCAACGGGACGGCATGGTTGAGATTGGGAACGTTGGACGCCCCGAACGTCTTACAAGGTCAAACCGTGCATCCGATTTATAAGGACGATTTGGCAAAGGAGTACGAATTAGAAACCAACCAACGGTTTTATCGTGCCAAATTATCCGGCAAAATTACCTTTGTCCGGGATGATTACGACTATATAAACCGTCAATCGTTCGACAATGAATTTTTGTATTGCATTGAAAAGAGCGACGACGGCGGGCGTACATGGTTCCAATACTTTCAAGGCAAGTTTATGAAAACCGATTGCACGTTTACCGATTACGATAAAAAGGTTGTTGTACAACCGGACGCAATCGACGATTATAACGACGTGTTGGCGGGATTGGAAAAGGAATACAATTTAATAACGTTAGCCCCGACAATCCAACGGATAACGATAAACAAGCGTCCATTAATTCAAATATACGTTCCGGGGGATAGTGTTGTTTCTTGTTTTTTGGGCGGTACGAATTGGGA
>ENA-OPDG01002495-OPDG01002495.1-human-gut-metagenome-genome-assembly--contig:-NODE-2495-length-10170-cov-3.960652_pt1 | contig 10170 bp, 13 predicted proteins | sample MGYA00241259_ERZ501498 | MGnify/ENA primary metagenome ERZ501498 (study PRJEB25962, sample SAMEA2042582) | human gut metagenome | biome: human gut; feature: human-associated habitat; material: faeces... | reverse complement strand
GGAAATGATTCCGTCAAAGGATGATACCGAGGAGTAAACCCTTCAACAAATAATAGCAAGGATTCTCCCACCTCTATAGGTGGTGAGATGAATTGCAAATAAGAAAATTAACGGCAGTGGAGGGCGGAGAGAAATCGGTATCCCCCACTGACATGAGGCAAACCACAGTCAGCATTTTGCTGACATGTCAGACTCTGTGAAATTACCGACTGTGGATTGAAACAAAGAAAGAGGAAAAATTAGAATAAAGAAAGAGCAGCATTTTACCGACGTGTGAAAGGTAAAAATGCTGCTCTTTTTGCGTGGCAGAATCAGTCGTCCAGATCGTTGCGCTCGCGGAAGATCTGATAAATGGTGTCGATCAGTTCATCGTCGATGCCCCTGCGGTGCAGGTATTCGACGGCATGGGTGGCGCTGCGGTTGACCTGCGGCAAAAGGAGCACCTTTTCTTTCGGTGCTTTCGGAGCCGGGGCAAAGGCGGGCGGTGCCGCTGACAGAGCTTGCCGCCGCAGCTGCCGCCTTTGATACGGTGGTGAACACCATCCCGGCCCCGGTGCTGGGGGACGGGGTGCTGGCCCGGCTGCGGTCCGGCAGCCTGATCGTGGATCTGGCCTCAAAGCCCGGCGGCACAGACTTTGCCGCCGCCCGGCGGCTGGGACACACGGCGCTGCACGCGCTGAGCCTGCCGACGGTCTGGGCACCGGAAACGGCTGGGGAGGCACTGGCGCGCACGGTGCAGACCATATTGCAGGAGCGGGAGGGAAGGGTATGACCACAGAGAAAAAGGGCTGTCTTGCCTTTGCGGTGTGCGGCAGCTTTTGTACGCTGGAGGACGCCTTGGGTGCGGCGCAGGCACTGACGGCACAGGGCTGGACGCTGCTGCCCGTTATGAGCTTTGCCGCACAGCTGGATACCCGGTTTGGCACCGGGGAAAGCTGGCGGCAGCGCCTGCAGGCTGTTACCGGGCAGCCGGTGCTGGACACCCTGCAGGCGGTGGAGCCTCTCGGCCCATGGCATCTGGCCGACGCCCTCGTGATCGCGCCCTGCACGGGGGCCACGCTGGCCCGGCTGGCCGAGGGCCTTTCCGACACGCCGGTGACGCTGGCGGCGAAGAGTCTGCTCCGGGTGGGCTGTCCCGTCGTCATCGCTGTCTCGACGAACGACGGGCTGGGCGCTTCCGGGGAGAACATCGCCCGGCTCTACCAGCGCAAGCACTATTATTTTGTGCCTTACGGGCAGGATGACCCTAACACCAAGCCCCAGAGCCTCAAGGCACGGTTCGAGCTGCTGCCCCAGACGCTGGAAGCGGCGCTGGAAGGGCGGCAATTACAGCCGGTGCTGCAATGTCCGTGTGGATGAAAGGTGTCTTTTCAGGCAGGGGAAAGTGTGGTATACTAAGTTTATCTATGAAGATTTGTGGAGAATTGATCGAATGAAAAAATACATCGCTGCACTTCTTACAGCGTTGCTCCTGCTCTGCACGGCGCTGTCTGCCGGGGCGGTGGGTCCGGCTCTGACCACGACGGAGGCTTACTGCATCATTGATGCAGACACCGGCCTCGTGCTGGCACAGCAGAATATGAACGAAGAACTGCACCCGGCGTCCATCACCAAGGTGATGACGCTGGGCCTTGCCTGCCAGAAGGCGCAGGGAAACTGGGACGGCGTGAAGCTCACAGTCTCCCACGAGGACGTCTACTCCCTCGCAGGCACCGATTCCAGCCACATCGCCCTGCGGGAGGGCGAAGAAGTCCCCCTGCAGGACGCTCTTTACGGAACCATGATCGCCAGCGCCAACGACGGCGCGAATCTGCTGGCCGAATACTTCGGCGGCGGCACCATCGAGGGCGGCGTGGCCGCGATGAATGCCCAAGTGCAGGCGCTGGGCCTCGAGCACACCCACTTCGCCAACCCCCACGGCATCAGCGGCGATGACCACTACACCAGCTGCTACGACATGGCTCAAATTCTGCGATGGGCGCTGACCCAGCCGGGCTTTGAGACCATTTTCACCCGGCTCGAGATGTACACCATGGCGCCCACGAATGTCCAGCCGGTGACCCGCTATTTCTCCCAGCAGGACAAAATGCGGCTGAGCTACAGCCGGTATTACATCCCGGCCATCCGCGGCTCCAAGATCGGCTACACCAACATCGCCCGCTACAGCTACGTCTGCCTCGCGGAACAGAACGGCGTCCGCCTCATCTGCGTGACCATGCAGAGCGAGATGAAGACCGATAAGTACAACGACGTCCGCACTCTGCTGGACTACGCTTTCGCACGCTATACCGGCTACACCGACCTGCCCTCCCAGGGCCTGACCGGAGAGGTGGAAGTCGTGGGCGGCGGCGGAACGCTGGGCAAGGTGACCGTCACCGACCCCGGCGTCCGGCTGCTGCTGGCCGACGGTGTGACGGCGGGGGACGTCTCGGCGTCGCTGGAACTGCCCGAACGATACGTTCTGGGTACTTCGCCGGAAGTGTACGCAGTGTATACCGTCAATGGCGGCGATAAGCAGGAATCGACGAGTGTCCGGGTCCCGGCGGTACTCACCGGGCTGGATGCGCTGCTGGAAGCGAACGCGGGCAGAGAGCTGGACACGGCCTCCGACGTTAAGCCTGCCAGGACGGCGGGAATGCTCATCGCCATCTCGCTGGCCTGCACGGCAGCTGCTGCCTGTGCCACGCTGTGCGTGATGCGGGTGATGCGCCTCCGGAAAACCAAAAAGCAAAAGCCCTCGCAACATTAAAAATCGCGCAAAAGCTGCAAAAGGCTTTTCCATATACAACAAAATAACAAAAAACGATAAAACAAAACAGAGAGGAAAATAATTATGGGCAAATTCACCTTTACGCAGACTGAGATCCCCGGTGTCGTCGTCATTGAGCCGCAGGTGTTCGGCGATGATCGCGGCTATTTCATGGAGACTTACCAGAAAGACCAGTTCGCCGAGGCCGGCATCGACAAGGAATTCGTGCAGGACAACCAGAGCCGCTCCACCCGCGGCGTGCTGCGCGGCCTCCACTTCCAGAAGAACCACACCCAGGGCAAGCTGGTGCGTGTGACCAGGGGCGAAGTCTACGACGTCGCCGTGGACTGCCGCCCCAACAGCGCCACCTTCGGCAAGTGGGTGGGCGTGACCCTGTCCGAGGAGAACAAGAAGATGTTCTATATCCCGGAGGGCTTTGCTCACGGCTTCCTCGTGCTGAGCGATGTGGCAGAGTTCTGCTATAAGTGCACCGATGTCTACGACCCCACCAGCGAAGGCGGCATCCCCTACGATGACCCCACCGTGAACGTGCAGTGGCCGGACTGCGGCTGCGAGCACAAGACCAGCGCAAAGGACAAGCTGCATGAGCCCTTTGCCGCCCAGAAGTTCGAATATTTTGAAAAGTGGTGATCGCCTGTGGCTAAACTCAAAGCAATGTGGAACGGCTTCTGGCGCTACCGCTATCTGCTGTGGAACCTCGTGAGCCGTGACTTCAAGCTCAAATACCGCCGCAGCGTGCTGGGCGTGGTGTGGAGCGTACTGAACCCGCTGCTCATGTGCCTTGTGTACTGGGCGGTGTTCAGCAGCCTGATGGATATGCGGGGCAGCGGCATCGACAACTTTGCCGTCTTTCTGATGTGCGGTCAGCTGCTGTTCAACTTCTTCAACGAGGCTACCTCCACCAGCATGAGCAGCGTGCTCAGCGCTGCCCCGCTGCTGAAAAAGGTGTATATCCCCAAGTATATCTTCCCGCTGGAAAAGTGCTGCTTTGCCATGGTGAACTGCGTGTTCAGCTTTGTGGCGCTGCTGCTGGTGATGATCTTCACCGGGGCACCTTTCCACCTGACCCTCATTGAAGCCATCTACCCGCTGGCGACGCTGTTCTTCTTCAGTCTGGGCGTTGGCCTGTTCCTCGCAGCGGCAACGGTATTCTTCCGGGACATCATGCACATCTGGAGCGTGTTCATCACGGCCCTGCTGTACTTCTCCGCCATCTTCTACGACCCCACCCAGATGACCTTTTCCATCGGCGGCTTCAACATGCAGCAGATCATCAAGCTGAACCCCATGTACTGGTACATCACCGGTTTCCGCCGTACCGTGATGTGGGGCATCCCGCTGGACTTCAACATGTTCGCGGTGTGCGGCGTGTGCGCGCTGCTGTCCATGCTGGTGGGCGTAGGCGTGTTCCGCAAGACGCAGGACCGCTTCGTGCTGCATATTTAAAGGAGGGAGAACAATGGAACCGATCATCAAAGTGGACAATGTTTCCATGTGCTTCAACCTCTCAAAAGAAAAGCATGAGAGCTTGAAAGAATACTTCCTCGCCATGGTGCAGGGCCGCCTGCAGTACGATGAGTTCTATGCCCTCAAGGACGTGAGTCTGGACATCATGCCTGGCGATTTCTACGGCCTTGTGGGACTGAACGGCTCGGGCAAATCCACCCTGCTCAAGACCATTGCAGGTGTGTACAAGCCCAGCAAGGGCAAAGTGACCGTCAACGGCACCATCGCACCCCTCATCGAGCTGGGAGCGGGCTTTGATATGGACCTGACCGCCCGCGAGAACATCTACCTCAACGGCACGGTGCTGGGTTTCTCGCCCAAGTATCTGGACGAAAAATTTGACGAGATCGTGGAGTTCAGCGAGCTGGAAAACTTTCTGGATGTGCCGCTGAAAAACTACTCCTCCGGCATGGTGGCGCGTATCGGCTTTGCCATTGCCACCATCACCAAGCCCGATATCCTCATCGCGGATGAGGTGCTCTCGGTGGGCGACTTCTTGTTCCAGCAAAAATGCGAAAAGCGCATGCAGGAGCTGATGGCGGGCGGTACCACGGTCATTCTGGTGTCCCACTCCATCGAGCAGATCGAGCGCATGTGCACCAAGGTGGCCTGGCTGAGCCATGGACACCTGAAAATGAACGGAGATACCGCGACAGTCTGTGCCGCCTACAAAGCAACGCAGCGCGGCGAGGCATAAACCATGGATCTGCGATTGAAACGTGCCAAAGAGCTGGCGGGCTATGCCGTGCAGCTGACCAAAGACGAGGGCCTGCCCACCATGCTCAAACGCGGTGCAGGCTTTGTCAAGCGCCGCTGCTTTGGCAAAAGGGCCCGCTATCTGCCCGCCAAAAAGGTGCTGGAAGCCCAAAGGGAAGAAATGACCGGCAAGACCGCCGAAAACTGCGGCCTGCCCACCATCAGCATCCTCACCCCGCTGTATAATACGCCGGAAAAATTCCTGCGGGAATTTCTGGATTCCTTCGTGAACCAGACGGCCCCAAACGGCCAGCTCTGCCTTGCCGATGCCTCCGACGCGGAACATGCCGATGTGAAACGTATCGTGGAGGAATATCAACAGAAGAATCAACGCATCGTATACAAAAAAGTCGAAAACAGGGGCATTGCAGCCAACACCAACGCGGCTGCCGCGCTGGCCGACGGCGAATATCTGGCCCTTGCCGACCATGACGATATCCTTGCGCCCCACGCGATGTACACTATGGGCAAAGCCATTCTGCAGCTGCGGGCGCAGGGCAAGCCGGACGGCTTCCTCTACAGCGACGAAGCGCTTTTCTCCAAAAGCATCCAGCGGCCCATCGTGGCCCACTTCAAGCCGGACTACGCGCCGGATTATCTGCTGTGCTGCAATTACATCTGCCATCTGGCGGTGTTTCAAAAAGCACTGTGGGACGAAATTGGCGGCGAGAGGCCGGAGTGCGACGGCAGTCAGGACCATGACCTGTTCCTGCGGCTGCTGGAAAAGACCGGCGGGGCCGCCCATGTGCCGCAGGTGCTGTACTACTGGCGGGTGCACGCGGGGTCTACCTCCGGCGGCGCAGACGCCAAGCCCTATGTGGCGGCAGCGGCCAAAAAGGCGCTGGCAGACCACCTGACCCGCACCGGGCGCACCGGCACGGTGGAGGACGGCCTGTTCCCCAGCACCTACCGGGTGAAGTGGGACATCGTGGGCGAACCGAAGGTAAGCATCCTTATCCCCAACAAGGACCACACCGAGGATCTGGAAAAATGCCTGCACAGCATCTGGACAAAGACCGGGTGGGAGCACTTTGAGGTCATCGTGGTGGAGAACAACTCCACCGACCCCGCTACCTTTGCCTACTATAAAAAGGCGCAGCAGCGCTACGACGGTCTGCGGGTGGTCACCTACCCGAAAAAGGGCTTCAACTTTTCCGGCATCAACAACTTTGGCCGCAAGTACGCCACCGGCGAGTATCTGCTGCTGCTGAACAACGATGTGGAGGTGCGCAGCGGCGACTGGCTCACTGAACTTCTGCGCCAATGCGCCCACCCCAGCGGGGCGGCAGTGTGCGGCGCCATGCTCTTTTACCCGGACGAGACCATCCAGCACGCGGGCGTCATTACCGGGCTGGGGGGCTACGCGGGGCACAGCCACAAGTACAAAAAGGCCGGCGGCAGCGGCTATATGTTCCGCACCGCCACGGTGCAGGACTTTTCTGCCGTTACCGGTGCCTGTCTGCTGGTAAAGACCAGCGTGTGGGACGAGGTAAAGGGGCTGGACGAAGCCTTTGCGGTGGCCTTCAACGATGTGGACTTCTGTCTGCGGGTGCGGGATGCGGGCTATCGCATTGCGTGGACACCCTACGCCCAACTGACCCATTACGAGAGCAAGAGCCGCGGCGGGGACGAAAAAGACCCGGTAAAGGCACGGCGCTTTGCCGCCGAGCAGCAGCGCCTGTACGATGTGCACGGCAAGGCGAACATCCTGCACGACCCCTACTACAACCCCAACCTGACCATGGACCGGGAGGATTTTTCCGAAAGCGATGATCTGCGCGGGCTGAAAGAGGGACGCATCACGGTGCAGTGGAGGGAATAACAGCATGAACATCAAGGGTCATTTCGAGACCATCACCCGGCACAAGCTGCTGGTGATGAAATACTGCTTTGAATGCGGGTTGTATGAGCAGGGTCTTGCCCACGACCTGAGCAAGTACAGCCCCACCGAGTTCATCCCCGGGTGCATCTATTATCAGGGTGACCATAGCCCCAACGAGGCCGAGCGCGCAGCCAAGGGCTACACCTCGGCGTGGCTGCACCACAAGGGGCGCAACAAGCATCATCTGGAATACTGGATCGATTACAGCACCACCAAGACCGGCCTGACCGGCATGAAGATCCCCCTGCGCTACGTCTGCGAGATGGTATGCGACCGGGTGGCGGCAAGCCAGATCTATCTGGGCGATAAGTACACCGATGCCTCCGCGTGGGAGTACTACCAGCGCAGCAAGGATCACTACCTGATGCACCCGGAGACCCGGGCGCTGCTGGAAAAGCTGCTGTGCATGGTGCGGGATCTCGGACGGGAGCGCACCTTTGCCTACATGAAATTCCTGCTTGGCTGCGAAAACGATTACTAAGACTGAAAGGCTGCCGCACACAGGCTGTGCGGCAGCCTTTTTGCGTGCAGAAAAGCCCGCGTGCAGACGCGCCTGTGAAAAAGCAATTCCGGAAAATCCGCAGATTTTCCGGAATTGTGTTCCTGCTTTTGCACGCTATGCCGAAACTTTCCGGCAAAGTTTGGCGCATCTGCCCATTGACAGCGCACCACGGCAGGGGATAAGATGAAACTGGGGAGCAACGCGCTCTTATAAGAAGAAAGCGAGGGACTACAGATGAAGCTTTGGAAACGATGGACGGCAGCGGTCCTTGCAGCTGCAATGGCGCTGCTGCTTTTAGCAGCCTGCGGGCCCTCCGGCCCTTCCGCGCCGGACGCGCCGGATACGCCGGGCAGCAGTGAGACCGGTAAAGACCCCACCGACCCCGGAACGGGAGAACCCGGCAAAGACCCCGCAGACAAAAAGACCGAGGCGCAGAAGAAGGCCGCAGTGGTGGACACACTGAATGCGGTGCGCAAGAACAACGGCAATAACACCCCGCTGACCATGGATGCCGAGGCCTGCGACAAGGCTGAAAAAATGGCAAAATTGCAGCTGGACTGGCTGCTTGGCAAGTACGGCACCGACCCGAATGGCGAGCGGTATACGAAGGACTGGAACGACATCAGCAAGCTGCCGGTAAAGGGTAAAAAGCTGGTGGGCGTAGGCGGCTACGGCGCGTATCCCACAGAGAGCGTGATCAGCGGCTGGGTAAAGGACACCGGCAAATGGAAACCGGCACTGGTCACGAACACGGAAGCTACCCTTGTGGGCGTGGGCGTTGTGCATAACACCGACCCCAAAACGAAGGATGAATACCCCATTATGGTGGTCGTGATGACCTACTGAGTGCGCGCAAACGCCGCTGACGAAAAGTCGGCGGCGTTTTTGTGTGGTTCGTGCATTGACAGCCGCCGCCAGTGGGTTTACACTGCTTTTATGGCAGACTGCGTGGTCTGCCGGGGTATTTATTATTTACAGGAGGGCAAAACCTATGAAATGTATCAAAAAACTGGTTGCGCTTACGCTGGCTGCTGTGCTGGCACTGACCATGCTCACCGCTTGCGGTGGTACACCGAGCGTGCAGGACACAACGGAAGCAACAAAGCAGGTCGTGGACAACATCAATGCGGTTCGGACGGAAAACGGCTTGTCGGCACTGGAGGTCAACACGGACGCAACGGATGTGGCTAGTAAAATTGTAGCGCTACAGGAAAAGAGAGATCTGAAGCTGGTTTCGGATGAGGACTACACAACGGAAATGAAAACGCTGACTTCCCTTCAGGTGGGTGGCAAAGGGCGCGTTGGCTTTTACACATTGGTATCTACCTCCTCGGGCGAGAAGACTTTGACCAAGGAATACTGGCAGAAATTGTATGATTCGGACAAGATGAATAGTATTTGCCGGATCGTGACATACGCCGATGCAGCGTATATCGGCGCTGTTATGAAACAGATCAGCAATGGTAAGTTTATTACAGTTATTGTGACTTACTGACATATAATTTGAAACCACGCAAACGCCGCTGACGAAAAGTCGGCGGCGTTTTTGTGTGGTTCGTGCATTGACAGCTGCCGCCCGTGGGGTTACACTGTTTTTATGGCAGACTGTGTGGTCTGCCGGGGTATTTATTATTTACAGGAGGGCAAAACCTATGAAATGCATTAAAAAACTGGTTGCGCTTACGCTGGCTGCGGTGCTGGTGCTGGCAATGCTGACCGCCTGCGGCGGCACCGACCCGGAGGCGCATGTGCTGGAGGTGCATGTGCTGGAGGTGCTGAACCAGCTCCGTACAGAAACCTACAACCAGAGTGCACTGACCCGTAGCAGCGAAGCGGATACAAATGCACAGAATGCGGCTGCGGTGCTCAAGAATTACTACGAGGGCAGTGCTACGAAAGATGAGTTGTGGAATAGCACGATGCAGATGCAGCAGACACTGGCAGAAGGCTGTACCTATAAGGGCCAGATGATCTTTCGGGATCCGGACTCGGTCACCAAGGAAAGTTTTGATAACTATAAATCGACGGTTAGCAGGATCGACAGTCAGTATGTGGGTGCCGCTACGTTCTCGGCGTGCGGCTGGACATATACGATCGTTGTCGTGTACTGAGCAAAAACCAAAGGGAGGTCCCTGTTGCGGGACTTCCCTTTTTGCATGGCCGGAAAACGGAAAATGCCATAAAACCACAAATCCCCCAGCCCGGGCAGCGGCGTGCCGCTCAGGCTGGGGGATGCTTTTGTGCAGGATGCGGGGTTACTGCTCGTTCTCGTAGATCTTGATATAGCGCGGGGCGCTTTTATCCTGCCAGAACAGCAGAATGGCGGTCAGGGCGACAGCCAGTGTGGTGAGGACGGCGAGCAGAGCTTTGAGAACTTTCATGGTTTGGTGCCTCCTTGTGAAGTTCGGGAGCGGAGCGGGGGACGTTCCGCCTGTCATGTTAGGTATAGTATAGCATATTCCCGCAGTAAAGGCAAACGGCAGAAGGGGGAGAACAAAGAAGAAAAATACGGTGGTTAGCCAAAACTAATTGGCGAAAACGAATAAGAAAGTTTAGGAAAATTCATCATTTGAGCCGTGATGTCGTTGACTTCCCGCGCCAAAATGATACAATAAGTGTGTTAAGCAGCTGCTGTCCCTGTACCAGTGCGCCTGCATGGGCGAGGGGATGGCAATTCAAGCAGAATGGGGGATTTGAAATCCATGTTGAACAAGCTGAAACGTGCGGCGCTTGGCGCGCATACGCCGCATGACA
>ENA-OPDG01002479-OPDG01002479.1-human-gut-metagenome-genome-assembly--contig:-NODE-2479-length-10219-cov-3.959563_pt1 | contig 10219 bp, 9 predicted proteins | sample MGYA00241259_ERZ501498 | MGnify/ENA primary metagenome ERZ501498 (study PRJEB25962, sample SAMEA2042582) | human gut metagenome | biome: human gut; feature: human-associated habitat; material: faeces... | reverse complement strand
TGTTTTACACCATATAACAAAAAGAGGCTGCGCCTATTTTGACACAGCACCTTTTTTTATTCCCCTAATATTCAAATGAAAGACTATTTTTGTTTGGAAAAAGCCTTTTTTGTGTTGGGTTATAATTTTGTATTTACAAAAGTAGGAACGACTTTTAATAGCTTCTGAAACTTCTTTTCTGACTCTACTTCTCGGAGTATCTGCTCTATTTTATATTCAGCAGGGGAGCCATATTCGCGTTTATACGATATTTTTAACTTTTCAGGAAATCTTAGAAAGTATGACGGATGAAATTCTTTGAAGCGATTTATAACATTGTTTGGTGTAATACTATTGACATCATTAATCTTTCCAACGATGAATTTACTTCCTGTATAACTGACATATTCCAAGACCAAATAGCATTTGTATAACTTATAGGGGATAGGCGATGTGCGTATCTTTTTCTCGTATTCTCTTGCCAAATAATCATTCAATTTTCGCTCATTTGCGAAATATTTGAAGATACTGTCATTGGAGACGTTCATATCAAAGCCATCTTTAATTGCCTTTTCTTTAGTCTGAGCACATATACGCTCCTTCAAGTCTTCTAATTCCGCTCTGAAGTGCTCCTCGTCATTAAGTATCGATTTCATTTTTACAAAATCCATGTACAGCTTATCGTCGTATTTGAAGCGATATTCACTATAGTTGTCGATATCACAAACTACTTGTTTGACATCAGGGTGTCTATGCAGGAAATTAATAGCTTCGACTGTTTTTATCTTCTTTATAACATTCTCCACTTCATTGATTTTCCAATAATCAATAGAATCTTTATCCAGATATTTCTCTTTCACGATTGCATCCAGCGTATCGGCTATGCACTCTCGGCATTTTTGAGTCCGTTCATAGTATGCTTTTGCGACTGAATCGGCCTTTTTCTTTGCCTGATCTGCCTCGAATTTTGCCTCGCGTTTTGCACATCCTGCCTTGATTTCTTCAGGAGCATTGCCCCAGATATATCTATGATAATAAATGTCGCTGTTATAATCGTCAAGACCAGCCTGCATATAATATACTTGATTATCTTCTTCTGAAGCATCTTTCAGACTATCCCAGGCCAAGAGGTTATGTTCCATATCTGAAATCGTATAACTACCGGAAATATAATGATATAGATAGAAAGGAATATAAGGATATAGGTTAAAATCAGACAAAGCTTTTATCTTTTCTTGTTTAGGAAGGGCTGTTAAATCCGCTTCCTCCCATTTGTATCCGTATCCCCATGTAGGGTGAGAAGCCTCTATTTCCTTAGTGCGCGTCAGATAGTGATTGCGAAATTCCATTTCAAAGTGTTTATCTTCATGTTCTATAGTCCATTGGTTAGCCGCCCAGCCTTCGTCGAAATAGAAAATGCCGCCCGAATTATTGCGCGTTGATTTAATGACCCATTTCCCATGAGCTTTTCCGTTCTTAAACGAACCGGAAACGCTTTCTTCTTCAGTCTTCGGCTGTCCATACTCCCATCTATCTTTATAAGGATTCCAACGCCAGGGACGGTAAGTGCATTTCGAATTATACACATATGTGCCTTGCGTGAAGCCCCGAGCGTATGTACGGGTCTTTGTTACTACGCCTGTAACAGACTTGGAATCTTCTCCTTCAATATAATTATTACATTGTATGGATAGTTTCCATACTCCATCTCTTTTTCCATTTTTAAGAGGACCGCCCCAAGTTCCTATCAATGTACCACCGTTGGGAGATTTTCTATTTACAGTTAATTTGTAACTATTGGGAGTGATAGTTGCTTTTCTTCCATTACCAAGATCAAATGTTTGCGCCGCACATATTATGGTCTGCGTAAGCAATAGTAAAAGAAAGAATCTTTTCATAGTGTAAAATGAATTAAATAACGTGAGTTCGATGAAATATAATGATCACTAAATTTCGCTATAATCACTGAGGACAAAGTTACAGAATTATTTTGTTCGGAAGATGATTTTTGTAAGTTTTTTTAATACTATGATTGAAAAATATGCCCTAAAATTAAACAGATAAGTGGCATTATCACAGACTTTAGTACAGCACAGATGCCCATCAGTCTTAGTACTGCGGCACAGGATTGGAGTAATTTAGGCCAAGTACTGGAGTAATTCGGCTTTAGTACTCGAGTAATTCAGGTCGGATTACTTGAGTATTTTGGCCTTAGTACTGGAGTAATTCGGGCTTAGTACTGCTATTCCGTGGAATTTAACAGGAAGAGTCTCTCCACATAGAAGCATTTCTACTACATCCCAAAGTTCTTGCAAGGGTAGTCCGCGCTTCTTACACCGCTTAACATCCTGTTTGAAGTTGCCCGTTACTTGAAGTTTTTATTTTGTCATACTCCGATTTCCTTTATCAAATCGTCCAATTTGTCGTATGAATACACTCTTCCTGCCTTGATGTCGGCTTTAGAACGTTCGTAGGAAGTGAGTTCCTTAGCTTTTTTTACGGTTATAGAGTCTACGCCACGTATCATCTTTACTGCGCGTTTTATGTCGTTCAGTAGTGAAATATCGTTTATGTGCAAGGTGATTTCTGCCATAGGAGTTGTCGCCATCGTTGCCATTGATTTTTCCTTTCTTCTTTTACTGTTTTTCTTATTTGCAAATATAAGCATAAATCACGAAATATAAACATTGTAGAAAGTTTTTTTGCTTTATCAGCTAAGTCCTGCAAAAAGCCTCTTCCAAATCGGGAGAGGCTTTTTGCTTTGTATATTCACATTAATCTTAGTTCCTGAACACAAGCCCGTTGCCATTCGCATCGATGGTTATAGGTTTGTCGCGTGACACCTCCTCGGCGAGCAGACGCTTGGACAGGTCGTTGAGGACGAGCCGCTGTATTGCGCGCTTCACCGGTCTTGCACCGAATTCCGGATCGTAGCCCTCGTCGGCGAGATAGTCGATAGCGTGAGGAGTTACTTCGAGCGTGAAGCCCTGAGGCTCCAACATCTTCTTCACGGCGTTGATTTGCAGTGTTACAACGTCGGCAATCTCCTTGCGGCTGAGTGGCAGGAACATTATAGTCTCGTCTATACGGTTGAGGAACTCCGGGCGTATGGTCTGCTTCAGCATCGCCATCAGCTGCGGTTTTAAGTTTTCCATATCCTCAGAAAGTTTCTCCGCCGATGTGCTTTTTGCCGCAGTTTCCCTAATCAACTGACTGCCGAGGTTCGATGTCATGATGATAATTGTGTTCTTGAAGTTCACCACGCGCCCCTTGTTATCAGTCAGACGACCGTCGTCGAGCACCTGCAACAGGATGTTGAACACGTCCGGATGGGCTTTCTCTATTTCATCGAAGAGCACCACGCTGTATGGTTTGCGTCGTACAGCCTCGGTCAACTGTCCGCCCTCGTCGTAGCCGACATATCCCGGAGGCGCACCGATGAGTCGGCTAACGCTGAACTTCTCCTGATATTCGCTCATGTCGATGCGCGTCATCATGGTCTCGTCGTTGAACAGATATTCGGCAAGTGCCTTTGCCAGCTCCGTCTTTCCGACACCCGTCGTACCGAGGAATATGAACGAAGCGATAGGTCGTTTCGGGTCTTGCAATCCCGCGCGGCTTCGTCTCACGGCATCGCTTACGGCTGTGATGGCCTCTTCCTGACCTATTACACGCTTGTGGAGTTCCTCCTCAAGATGCAGCAACTTCTCGCGTTCGCTTTGCATCATGCGTGTTACAGGGATGCCCGTCCAGCGGCTAACCACCTCAGCTATGTCGTCGGCAGTCACCTCCTCGCGTATCATCGTCTCACCTCCCTGAGTTCCGCGTAACTGTTCCTGAATGTTGCGGATATCATCTTCCAACATCTTCAGTTTGCTATATCTGATTTCCGCCACCCGTTCGTAGTTGCCTTCGCGCTCCGCACGCTCCGCCTCGAACTTCAGATGCTCAATCTCCTGCTTGTCCTGCTGAATCTTGTTTACAAGCGATTTCTCGCCCTCCCATTTTGCTTTGAGTGTCTTCTGCTTGTCTTGTAGTTCGGCAATATCCCTGTCAAGATGCGCAAGTTTCGATGAATGTGGCTTAGCCGAAGGCGGTATGCCATTCTCTTCCGCAGCGTCTGCGATTGCATTTCCTGTAGCGTTGCCGTCTGCCGTGACCTCTCTTCTTATAGCCTCGCGTTCAATTTCGAGCTGCTTTAGTCTGCGATTGATTTCGTCAAGTTCCTCCGGTACGGAGTCACGCTCCATACGCAGTTTCGCCGCCGCCTCGTCCATGAGGTCAATCGCCTTGTCCGGCAGGAATCGGTCGCTGATATATCGTTCCGACAACTGCACCGCGGCGATGCACGCATCGTCCTGTATGCGCACCTTGTGGTGGTTCTCGTAGCGTTCTTTCAGGCCGCGAAGGATGCTTATCGCAGATATTTCGTCAGGTTCGTCCACCATCACCGTCTGGAACCGACGCTCCAAAGCCTTGTCCTTTTCAAAGTATTTCTGATACTCGTTGAGCGTCGTCGCGCCAATAGAACGCAGTTCGCCGCGCGCCAAAGCAGGCTTCAATATGTTGGCAGCGTCCATCGCTCCTTCGCCACCGCCGGCTCCCACGAGCGTATGAATCTCATCGATGAATAGGATGATGCGGCCGTCGCTCTGCGTTACCTCCTTGATGACGCTTTTCAGACGCTCTTCAAACTCACCCTTATATTTCGCTCCTGCGACCAGCGCACCCATGTCGAGCGAGTAGAGTTGCTTGTCTTTCAGGTTCTCAGGTACGTCACCTCGCACGATACGCTCAGCCAGTCCCTCCACAATGGCGGTCTTTCCGGTACCTGGCTCACCTATTAATATAGGATTGTTTTTGGTACGTCGCGACAGTATCTGTAGCACACGACGTATCTCATCGTCGCGTCCTATCACCGGATCGAGTTTTCCGGCGCGGGCGTCCTCCACAAGATTGCGGGCGTATTTCTCCAGGCTCTGATAGTTGTCATCAGCACTTTGCGATTCCACTTTCTGTCCTTGCCTGAGTTCGTTTATCGCGCTGCGCATCTCCTTCTCCGAACATCCGCTGTCCTTCAATATGCGGCTTGCCGTGCTGCTCACGCAGAGTAACGCCAATATAATCGGCTCAACACTCACAAATTTGTCGCCCATCTTCTGCGAAAAGTCCTCGGCCTGCTGCAGCACCTTGTTGGTGTCAGAGCTGAGATACGGCTCTCCGCCATGTACTTTCGGCAGATGTGCCATCTCGCTGTTTACCAATGTCTCAATCTGCATGGCGTTTACGCCGAGTTTTCTGAATAGGAATGTGCAGATGTCTTTGGCCTTTGCCATTGCTCCTGCGAGCAGATGCACTGGCTCTATGGTCTGCTGTCCGTTTCTTTGTGCCGTGTTTACTGCCTCCTGAACAACCTCTTGTGCTTTGATTGTAAACTTGTCAAATCTCATTTTCATGCTCCTTTCTTATTATTATTTGGTCTTTCTCTTTTCTGTATTCATGTTTCCAAATTCCGTGCCTGTAATAATAATATGACATTTTGTCTCTGTTGACTGACGAAATGGCTGATTGCTCCATATACTCCACTTCATAAAAAAGGGAAAGACCGTAAAACTTATAGGTAGGGGGATGGATTTGCAGGGAAGTACACCTCCTTACCGATGCAATCGTTTGCACTTAAAATAATGCCGATAGAATGGAATGAAAGTGTGATAAAATAAATAGAATCAGTACTTTTGCATTGATATAACTTAGCTATTAACCAAATAAGTTTTATGAAGAAGATTTTTACTTTAATTACAATGATGCTTCTTACTTTCGTGGCAGAAGCAAATGCTGAGGATTCGTATATCGTGGCTGGTGTGCCGACGATATTCGGAACTAACTGGTCGCCGACAGACGAGAACAATCTCATGACTTCTGTCGGGGGGGGGAACTTATGAACTTACGAAGTCTAATGTCGCATTGCAGCCGGATACTTATGAGTATAAAGTTGTTAAGAACGGCACTACATGGATGCCGGGAAATAATATGACCATTCAGATTACGGAAGCCGGGATCTACGATATTACCATAACATTTGAGGCCGCTACAGAAAAAATTACTTCTACAATAAAGAAAATCAAGGATATCGAGGCAAAGACAACATATACAATCGCCGGCGCATATCCATACGATGAAGTAGCGAAAGAAAATCCTCCATTGCCTTTCCTCGGTGTGGCATGGGATGCAACGGTAGAGGCTAACGATATGGAAACCAATGACGGAGGCCTCACTTATACAAAGACTTATAAGAATGCGGAACTCGAAGCGAATACGATATGCTATCAGGTCGTTAAGAACCGTAGTAACTGGATTGGTGCGCCTGGAGGTGGCAACCTCACTAAGGAAGTCGCAACTGCCGGAATATACAATGTGACCTTCACATTTACTGTTGCAACAAACGAATGCACTTGTGATTTGACCGTTGTGACAGGTATCAGCAACATCAATGCCGTAGAGACATCTGACAATTCGCAGGTTTACAACCTTGCCGGTCAGCGTGTTGATGCAAACTCTTATAAAGGTGTTCTTATAAAGAACGGTAAGAAGTTCATAGCAAAATAACAAGATACATATAATATAAATATTAAATTTTAACTGTAAGTTATATCATCCGTAAACAGGAGATGTAGGGGTTGTCTCTGCTCTCCTGTTTTTTTTGTGCGGTCATTACAGTAGTCGGGCTATGCCATATTTTCTTTTTACATAGCCAAAAGTCGGCTATGGGCAAGTCAACAGTTAACACGTTTAGTTAAGTCGTTTAGTGTCATTTCACACTTTTTCTTGGTTTTATTCCGATATTTTTCCGTAACTTTGCCGTATATATAGAATCTTATACGGTTTGTTTTCATAACGTGGTGGTAAGTTAGATTTCTGATATGTGAGATATACAAAGGCTTGCATTTAATGGAAATGATAAAACAGTAGATAGGAGAATATAAGTTTGAATCACTCTAATTATGTCTTTAAATAAAATCAACAGTCGCCTATGAGAACTAAAGCTAACATTGGTATTGGACTGGTTGCCGCCTTTGCAGCCACATTGGGTGTCGGTATTATACTGCATCTCAAGAGTCATGGAATCATTATTCAACCACGCGGCATGATAAAAATCATTCATTGGGTGCTTGGCTATGCCATGGCGGGACTTCTTTTTATACACTGGACCCATTTTCATAAGATGCTGCCAGCCCTTAAAAAGAAGTTCAAATGGTTTTATGTCGACACTTGGATATTGCTGATTCTGTTTCTTGCATCGCTGTTGACAGGGACTCTCAAACTGCTCTCTCCTGTTAAAATTCCACATCTCGGATTGTGGCATTATGGTATTGGCGTCATCATGGGTATAACCGCTGTCATACACCTCATCAGGGGCATCCCGTCATGGAACCGATTGCGGAAAGCCGGCAGGTGATACCGTATTCAAGGTTCTGCTCATTTTTGTCGTTTATCCGTAATTATATGTAGGACAAAGAGAACCGCACCTCTTGGAATTGTCGTTCCAAAAAGTGCGGTTCCTATGTATATGGTCATACTGTTACTTCGCGCACGGGGGCCACGGCTTCAACTGCTTGAAGAAGTCGTTGCCCTTGTCGTCTACGAGGATGAATGCGGGGAAATTCTCAACGGTGATTTTCCAAATAGCCTCCATACCCAGTTCGGGATATTCCACGCACTCGATGCTCTTGATGCTGCTCTGCGACAGAACGGCAGCCACGCCTCCGATAGTGCCGAGATAGAAACCTCCGTGCTTCTGACAAGCATTTGTTACCACGTCGCTGCGATTGCCCTTGGCTATCATCACGAGACTTGCACCGTGGTCTTGGAACTCATCTACGTATGGGTCCATGCGGTTGGCAGTGGTCGGTCCCATTGAACCGCAAGGATAACCCTCCGGAGTCTTCGCCGGACCGGCATATAAAATAGGATGATTCTTGAAGTAATCCGGCATCTCTTCGCCAGCATCCAGACGAGCTTTCAGCTTAGCATGAGCGATGTCGCGAGCCACGATGATAGTACCTTTCAGGTTCACGCGTGTGCTCACCGGATACTTCGTAAGTTCTGCGCGCACAGCATCGATACCCTTGTCAAGGTCGATTTCGATGCCCGTGGTGCCTTCGCCCGGGTTGCGCAATTCCTCTGGTATCAGTTCGGTTGGGTTGCAATCCATCTTCTCAAGCCATATACCGTCCTTGTTAATCTTCGCTTTGATGTTACGGTCTGCCGAGCAGCTTACGCCCATACCGATAGGACAGCTTGCTCCGTGACGAGGCAGACGAATCACACGGATGTCATGTGCCAGAGCCTTACCGCCAAACTGGGCACCCAGTCCAATCTTGTGAGCCTCCTCAAGGAGCTTGTTTTCCAAGTCGATGTCGCGGAAAGCGCGTCCTGTCTCATCGCCCGTTGTAGGCAAGTTGTCGTAGTATTTGATTGAGGCGAGCTTCACGGTGAGCAGGTTCTTCTCTGCCGATGTGCCGCCGATGACGAATGCAATGTGATAAGGAGGACAAGCGGCAGTGCCCAAGCTCTTCATCTTCTCCACGAGGAACGGCAGCAGTGTGCCTTCGTTCTGAATCGTTGCCTTCGTCATTGGGTAGAAGTAGGTCTTGTTGGCCGAGCCTCCTCCCTTTGCCACCATTACGAAACGGTATTCCGCTCCTTCCACAGCCTCAATGTCTATCTGTGCCGGCAGGTTGCAACGGGTGTTCACCTCGTCATACATATTCAGCGGAGCGTTCTGCGAATAGCGCAGGTTGTCCTGTGTGAAAGTGTTGTAGACGCCGAGCGACAGAGCCTCTTCGTCTTCGAAGCCGGTCCACACTTGCTGTCCCTTCTCGCCGTGGATGATTGCCGTACCCGTGTCCTGACAGAACGGCAGAACGCCCTTGCACGCTGTTTCGGCGTTGCGCAGGAACTGCAATGCCACATATTTGTCGTTGTCCGAAGCCTCCGGGTCGGTCAGAATCTGTGCCACCTGCTCGTTGTGTGAGCGGCGCAGCATGAACTCCACGTCGTGAAAAGCCTGCTGAGCGAGCAGCGTAAGAGCCTCTTTTGATACTTTCAGGATTTCGTGTCCTTCGAAATCGCCTGTCGAAACGCCCTCTTTTGTGAGCAGACGATACTCTGTGTCGTCCTTACCCACCTGAAACATCGGGGCGTACTTGAATTCCGGTGTTGTTGCCATAATATCTAATAATTGTTGTTAGTCAGACTTATGACTGCAAAGTTATACTTTTTATTCCAAAAAATACACCTTATTATAATAAAAAGTGGTAAACAAACGACTTCAAATCAGTCTGTATGAAAATGCTTTTGTAGTATAGTGTTGAGCGAAGCAAAGAAAACGAGGCATATCAGCATGGGAACCATGCCGGAAAAGGACAGTTGGCGGTCGAAGACATTGGCAAAGTCACGGACGATTAATCTTACGTTGTCGCAGATAGCTTAAGGCCTTGCGGTAGGCAATGCTGCACAGCCATGTAGAGAATTTGGAGCGTCCGTGAAACTCGCAGAGGTGGTCGAAAGCATCCTGAACAATCTCCTCGGCATCCTCGCGACTTGGCACCAGCCGCATGACCAGTGCCAATGTCTCGTCGCCATAGCGTTCGATGAAGTAGCCGTAGTCATCGTCGTGGCCGTCGAGAATACGCTCTATCAGTATGCTTTCGTCCGTCCTCATTCCCCTTTGTTATGCCTCGGTGTTTGTTTCATAATACTTTTGTTCTATATTCTTAGACGCTTGTTTGTCGGGAACATTACAAAAAAGAATATAAAAACTGCGCTTAGATGGCATAAAACTCTAAGCGCAGCACTTTATTTCAATGTTATCATGACGTTATTCGTTTCTTTCATAGTCATGGTAATGAATGTCTTGTTTTTTTAGTATCCGAAAATCTCCTCCGTCGTGAGTCTCTTTATCGGACCAATCTTGCCAAGAGCCTCCATGTCGAGTTCTTTTTCATCGCCGAGGATGATGTAACGGTAAGGCTTGTTTGCCATGGCATTCTGCTCGAACTTCACGATGTCGCTGAGCTTAACGGACGGCAGCGCATTGTAAATCTTCTCGTTTATGTCGTAGTCTATGCCGCGACGCTTTGCGCTCATATATGCGTTCAGAATTCCGAAACGCAGTGTGCGCTGGCTTTGCAGGCTCTTCGCGAGACTCTGTTTCGCTATGTAGAATGCAGACTGCGAC
>ENA-OPDG01002478-OPDG01002478.1-human-gut-metagenome-genome-assembly--contig:-NODE-2478-length-10222-cov-5.720862_pt1 | contig 10222 bp, 10 predicted proteins | sample MGYA00241259_ERZ501498 | MGnify/ENA primary metagenome ERZ501498 (study PRJEB25962, sample SAMEA2042582) | human gut metagenome | biome: human gut; feature: human-associated habitat; material: faeces... | reverse complement strand
GGGGGAGCCACAAGTGCGTCTATCAGGATTTTGCCAGCGACCCGATGGTGCTCATCACTCCGAACACGGAGAAATATCAGGCCTTTGCCGGAAAGCCCTTCCCCATTGCGCAGCTGAAAGAGGAAACGTTCATCAGCCGCGAAAAGAGCAGCGGCACCTATCAGGCCGGCCGGGAACTTTTAAGCGAGCTCGGCATCGACATCTCCCAGCTCCGCACTGCGGTCGAGATCCGCTCGACCGAGAGCGTTAAGCAGATGGTAAGCGAAGGTCTGGGCGTTGGTCTCATCGCCCAGAGCGCCGCGCAGGACTATGTGCAGTTCGGCAAGCTCCTCTCCTTCTCCTTTCCGGAGTCGTCGTTCCGCCGCCAGCTTTTTATCGTGAAGCACAAAAACAGCATTTTGTCCCCCATCGCGCAGGTTTTTTATGACTATGCGCGCAAAGCAAAAGAGAAAGCATCTGCCCAATAGACGGGTGTCCGTAAAACAGTTAATCCTCCGTATGGCTTAGACCATGCGGAGGATTTGTTTATGTCTAATCTTCAAACTTGCTGGCGGCGAACGGTTTGTCAAAACCGTTTGCGGACGGCAAGTCCACAAGGGATAGACGCACAAGCGTCGCAAGGGAGTGTAGCTCCCTTGACGGAACGAAGTGACGAAACATTCTCGGTCGGGCAGTTTTCTTCTGCTGACTGGGAATGAAGCTCCGCAGGACGCACATACTCCCGATAGGAGAGTATAGAAGTGCGCCCTTTAGTTCCTAAAGGGATTTTATCAGTTCGCCAAACTGAAAGTTTCCGTTGCTTGTCTATTTATATAAAGCCTCTTTTTTTTGCTTCTTCAATCAATATAGGTTGAATTAAAGGATATGTCCAATTTTCAACTAACTTATCTGAAATCAATATCTTCTCAATCTCACTATGTAATTCCTCAAATGAGTTAATGTCTGCAATAAATAACATTCCGAAAGTTTCATCATCAATATTTTCATTTACTCGTGTCTTTCCTTTAACAGAATACACACATATTGGTTCAATTCTAAAATCAACTGCTCCTGTTTCTTCTTGTAATTCTCTTTTAGCTGTTTCTAAAATACTTTCTCCAGGTTCTCTGTGACCTCCTGGTATTTCATAAGTCTCTCTTTCTTTGTGTTTACAGAATACCCACTTGTTATCTGTTTTGGATATTATCACTGCAAACTTCAAAAATTCATCTGCGACATTGTCATAAAATTCTACTTCTACCATTCTATCAATACCTCGTCAAATTCAAATTTATCTAACTGTTTTATGAATTAAAATCTACTGATTGTAATGATACAACACTTCTTTTCCATGCCTTTCAGCATACTCAATTTCTTTTTTCACAGATGTTCCAATATAACCATCCATATTTACAACATATATTCCATCACTTAAATCTATTTTTCTGTAATGAGCATCTTCAAGTTTTAAAAGTTCATCTTCAGTTGGAACAATATTATCTTCACAATAAACACATTGTAATATATTATATCTTATATCCTTTGCTTATTTCAAGGTCATAAGCAATTTTTTTCATATCTTCGGCATATTTCATGCTTCCACAAATTGTATAAGTTTTCACCCAATCACCTCATCAAATTCCGATTTGTTGCTCACTTTTCGTATTCAAATTATACCATAAAACTTGTGAACAATTCTACCGCAACTTTGGACTATATGAGAAAAGTCCGAACAGTTTTCTGCCCGGACTTCCTCGCTCAATCATAAATCAATTCCGCTTTCACAATCTCCTCTGCCTGTGCCTTGCAAGCGTTCATCTGCCGCACCCATTCCATTTGATTATCGGCTTTCAGTTGCTCGGTCACGCCGTACTGCTTTGCCAGCTTCGGCACGATCAGCTCCATGCGGTTTCGTGCCGCTTCTTAAATCTCGGCGCAATACTGTCTTACGTACACCCAGCTATCGCGCGGAATGCCTTTTCTTTTGTTTTACAGTGCAGTCCCCTTTTTCGGCACGAAAAAGGCCTTCATATCCGCCCTTTCAAGCTCGAGCAGCTTGATCTTTTTGTCGACGCCGCCCGCGTAGCCGGTCAGGCTGCCGCTTGCGCCCACCACGCGGTGGCAGGGGATGATGAGCGAAATATCGTTGTGCCCCACCGCGCCGCCGACGGCCTGCGCGGACATGTGCGTTAGGCCCTGCTTCTCCGCCAGCTTTCGCACAAGCGTGCCGTAGGTCGTTGTTTCACCGTAGGGAATTTCCATCAGCAGCGCCCATACTGCCTGCTGGAATGCCGAACCCACGGGGTGGAGCGGCGGCGTGAAGTCCGGCTCGCGGCCCGAAAAGTAGATATCGAGCCAGCGCTTGGCCTCGCACAAAACAGGCGTCTCGCTCTCGGCATACTCTTTTGGCAGCGTGCGGGCAAAATATTTCTGCCCGTCGAACCACAGGCCCGTCAAGCCCTCTTCGTCCGCCGCAAGCAGGATGCCGCCGAGCGGCGAATCATAATGCTGGGTGTAAGTCATCGTCCTCGCCTCATTTCTTCTCTTTCGGCGCGTAATCGTGCAGCTCGGGGATCGCACCGCCGGACACCGCCCAGAGGTACAGGCTCGCCACGCTGCCATAGGGCGAAAAGCGGCGGCGGTACTTTTCAAAGAGCCCGCGGTCGATCTTTCGGTGGTGGTACACCATGCGCAGCCCCCGCTGGATGGCAAGGTCGTCGCAGCTCAGCACATCCGGACGCTGCATGCAGAAGAGCAAAATCATCTCCGCCGTCCACACGCCGATGCCCTTGAGGGACGAAAGCTCCCGGATGGCCTCCTCGTCGCTTTTGCGCCAGATACCTTCTAAATCAAACGCGCCGGTGTGGACCTTTTCGGCAAAATCTGTGATGTACTCCGCCTTTCTGAACGTCATACCGAGCGACTGGAGCTTGGGAACGCCCGCGGCGAGGACCGTCTCGGCATTGACCTCGCCGACCGCCGACAGCATCCGCTGCCAGATCGTCTCCTGTGCCTTGGTCGATATCTGCTGGCCGACGATGTGGTGCACGACGGCGGAAAAGAGATCAGTGTCCACTTTTCTCTCGACATGGCCGATGCGGTCGATGACCTCGGCCATGCGCTTGTCCTTCTTTTTGAGGTAAGCGGTCTCCTTTTCCCCGTAGGCAAAATACATCGGTCTCCCTCCCCGCCGCGTTGTCTAAAACGTATGTTCTATATTATATGGTGCCATTTTCTTTCTGTCAAGCGCTCGCACTTTCGTAATGAACGATCAAAAAATTTTCGAACCCCTCTTGACTGAAAGTATACTTTAAGTTGTAGAGTATCAGTAAACTTTAAGAGCAGCAGTTTTTTGAGGAGGAATATCCCATGAACAAGCCTTATATCGTATGCCACATGATGACCTCGGTCGACGGGCGCATCGACTGCGCCATGACCGAGCACCTGCCCGGCGTGCAGGAATATTATAACACGCTCGACGCGCTGGACGCGCCCACACGCATCAGCGGCCGCGTGACCGCGGAGCTTGAAATGGCGCTGCCCGGAAAGTTTGAGCCCAAGACCACCGAAGCGCTCGGCAAGGAGGCCTTTTCCAAGACCGCCGACGCCGAGGGCTACGAGATCGTCGTCGACACCCACGGCACGCTCCTCTGGGACGAGAGCGCCGAGGACGAGCGCCCGCTGCTCATCCTGATGAGCGAGCAGGTCAGCAAGGAGTACCTCGCCTATCTTGACGGCAAGCACATCTCGTGGATCGCCTGCGGCAAGGAGCATGTCGACTTGAAGCGCGCGTGCGAACTTCTCGCCGTGGAGTTTGGCATCCAGAGAGCTGCCGTGGTCGGCGGCGGACACATCAACGCGGGCTTCCTCGCCGCGGGGCTACTCGACGAGGTCAGCATTTTGATCGGCGCCGGCATCGATGGCCGCGGCGGCATGCAGAGCGTGTTCGCCCTGCCGATGGAGCGCGGCGTCACGCCGCTCAAGCTCACGGGCGTGCAGCAGTACGGCAGCGGCGCGGTCTGGCTGCGCTACAATGTGGAAAAGTAAAGCAGAGGAGGCTTTTTAGCATGAAGTACGAAAATAGAGAAACATTTGAACAGGTCAACATGTTCGGCACCGGCACGCCGAACACCGCTTACTCCAAGTTTTTCATCGGCGATTCGTTCTTAAATCCTCTGACTGACCCGAAAGGCAGCCTCTTCGCCGCGAACGTGACCTTCGAGCCCGGCTGCCGCAACAACTGGCACATCCATCACGCGACTTCCTGCGGCGGACAGCTCCTTCTCTGCACCGCGGGCGAGGGCTGGTATCAGGAAGAGGGCAAGGACGCCGTCAGCCTGCACGAGGGCAGCGTCATCATGATCCCCGCGAACGTGAAGCACTGGCATGGCGCGAAAAAGGACAGCTGGTTCAGCCACATCGCCGTTGAAGTCCCCGGCAAAAACTGCCGGAACGAGTGGTGCGAGCCGGTCTCGGACGAAGAGTATAATAAGCTGTAATCGGAGGCAATTTCCATGATCTTAAACGAAACTTATACGCTCGAAAACGGCCTGAGCATCCCCAAGCTCGGCCTTGGCACCTGGTTCATCGACGACGATCAGGCCGCCGAGGCCGTCCGCACCGCCGTGAAGCTCGGCTATCGCCTCATCGATACCGCGCAGGCCTACGGCAACGAGCGCGGCGTGGGCGTGGGCGTGCGCACCTGCGGCGTTCCGCGCGAGGAGCTTTTTGTCGCCAGCAAGGTGGCCGCGGAGCTCAAAACCTATGGCGAGGCCAAAAAGTCCATCGACGAAACGCTCGAGAAGATGGGCCTTGACTACCTTGACCAGATGATCATCCACTCTCCCCAGCCGTGGAACCAGTTCCGCGTGGAAAAGCGCTATTCTGAAGAAAATAAAGCCGTCTGGCGCGCGCTCGAGGATGCGCAAAGCGAGGGCAAGGTCAGAGTCATCGGCGTGTCGAACTTTCTGCGCGACGACCTTGAAAATCTGCTCTCCGACTGCCGCGTAAAGCCGATGGTCAACCAGATCCTGCTGCACATCAGCAACACCGACCTCGCGCTGCTCGACTACTGCCGCGAGCAGGGCATCCATGTGGAGGCCTACTCCCCCATCGCCCATGGCGAGGCGCTCAAGAACCCCGCCATCGCGGAGATGGCGAAAAAGTACGGCGTCAACGCCGCGCAGCTGTGCATCCGCTATGTCATCGAGCTCGGCGCGGTCGCGCTGCCGAAGACGGCCAACCCCGACCACATGGCGAGCAACGCCGCCGTGGACTTCACCATCTCGAGTGAGGACATGGAGACGCTCAAGCGCACGGACCGCATCGCCGACTACGGCGAGTTCAACATCTTCCCCGTCTTCAGCGGCAAGCCGCTCGCGTAACGAACGCAAAAGGAAAAGGAGAGAACGCAGCAGCGTCCTCTCCTTTTTTTACAAAAGCATGCAGAAACCAATCTGCATACAGAGCCATCTTTCAAAAAGCCTCTTATTTCTTCTCTTCCTCGCGCACAAACATCATCAAAAAGCTGACTGCGAGCAGCAGGCAGGACACCCAGATGCCCTTTTCGGCAAAGCGCGCCGTCAGGACGCTGCCAAGCCCCGCGCCGACGGCAAAAATACCGATGACGCCAAAATACGTCAGTGCCTTTTTCAGCACCTCGCGGTCGTGCGTGTGGAAGTAGACGCACAGCGCCTCGGTGCCGCTGCGCATGTTGCCGATGCACATGGTGCTCGCGTAGGCGTGGCCGCGCACCTTGCGGAAGGTCTGCACCTGCATCGCGCAGACGAACGAGACGAGCGCGTTTGCAAAGGTGTTGACCTCCCGCGGCAGGAAGCCGACAAAAAACAGCAGCACGATCTCGACCAGAATGATGAGCTGGCGCCAGTGCACCTTTTCCATGCACTTATAGCGGCGGGGGACGCATTCCGCCACAAAAATGCCCGCCATAAACGAGATCACCGGCACAAAATAGCGGAAAACACCTGCCCAGTCGCCTGCAAAAAGGTGTGTGCTCATCAGCACGATGTTGCCCGTCTGCGCGTTGGCAAACACCTTGTCGCGGCAGCAATAGGTATAGGCGTCCTGCAATCCGCCGGATAAAATGATAAACGCGGACATCAGGAACGAATCGGACATCTGCCCGTGCGGTCGATCAAGCTGCATGGTTACATTTTGGCTCCTGTTCGTTAAAATTCCACCATGATTATACGGCGGTAGCCGCGCTTCGTCAAGCGGCTTTTGCGTCGAGCCTCTTTGGTTTCACGAGGCGCAGCGTGTTCTTCCTGCTCGCAAAGTGCGTCAGCATCACGAGGAACGACACTGCCGAGCCCAGCGCCGTGGCAAGACCCGCGCCGTAAACGCCCATATCGCATGGGAAGACGAAGAACCAGTCGCCGAACACATTGAAGATGCCGCCCGACAGCACACCAAGCGTCGCAAGTGCGGGCGCACCGTCGTTGCGCAGAAATGCCGCAAGCATCTGATTGAAGAGGAACAGTGGGAATACAACTTTAACGGGGATCATGTACCGCTGCGCGAGGGCGAGCAGCGTCTCGTCCGCACCGAAAAACGTCAAAAGCGGGCGCTCAAAGAGGATCAGCCCGATCCACGCGAGCGCCGCCGACAAGTATTTGAAGTAAAGCGTTTTGATATTTCCACGCAAAAGGTCCATTGTCGTTTCCTCCTGTCAACAAAAAAGCCGGATAAGGAACAGGCATTTCAGCCTGCGCCTTATCCGGCTGCCGTTTCTTTCGAACAGCGCGCCCTCCGAGCGAGCAAGAGGGACTATAGCGCAAGAAAACGGCAATGTCAAGCCGCGGCGATCTCCCTCCTTTTTCCTTTCTGAATTTTCCGTGGACAATTTCTTCCCGATGGGGTAACATCATAGAAAAACAGGAAACGGAACACTTTTTCATGGACAAGTACAGCATCTTAAAGCAATATTACGGCCACAGCGCGTTTCGCGCGGGGCAGGAGGAACTCATCGACTCCATTCTCTCCGGGCGCGATGCGCTGTGCGTCATGCCGACGGGCGGGGGCAAGTCGCTCTGCTATCAGATCCCTGCGCTGCTCCTGCCGGGCATCACGCTCGTCGTCTCGCCGCTCATCTCGCTGATGAAGGATCAGGTCGCAGCGCTCAAGAGTGCGGGCGTTCCCGCGGCGTACATCAACAGCTCGCTGACAAGCGAGCAGATCCGCACCGTCTACGCCCGCACGCGCAAGGGTGCCTACAAGCTCATCTACGTCGCGCCCGAGCGGTTGGAAACGAACAGCTTTTTATCGCTGATGCAGGAGATGGACGTGTCGTTTCTCGCTGTGGACGAGGCACACTGCATTTCGCAGTGGGGACAGGACTTCCGCCCGAGTTACCTCGGCATTGTCGATTTCATCAATGCCCTGCCGCGCAGACCCATTGTCGCGGCCTACACCGCGACGGCGACAAAGCAGGTGCAGTCTGATATCCTGCGGCTCTTGCAGCTGCAAAGCCCGTACCGCATCGTGACGGGCTTCGACCGTCCGAACCTCTATTTCGACGTGCGCCGCCCGAAAAACAAGTTTTCCGCCCTCGCCGCACTCATTGACGAGCGAAGAGGCAGAAGCGGTATCGTCTACTGTGCAACGCGCGCGGCGGTCGAGCGCGTGTGCGACAGCCTGTGTGACCGCGGCATCGCCGCCACGCGCTATCACGCGGGCCTCACAGATGAGGAGCGGCAGCAGAATCAGGACGATTTTCAGTTTGACCGCAAGACCGTCATGGTCGCGACGAACGCCTTCGGCATGGGCATCGACAAGTCAAACGTCAGCTTCGTCATCCATTACAACATGCCGAAAAGCCTCGAGGCCTACTATCAGGAGGCGGGCCGCGCCGGACGCGACGGCGAGAATGCCGACTGCGTCCTGCTCTTCGCGCCCGCTGACGTGGAAACCGCGCGCTTTCTCATCGAAAACGGCGGAGCCGACCAGCTCTCGGAGGAGGACGCCGCGCTCGTGCGCAAACGCGACTATGAGCGCCTGCAGGCGATGACGGGGTACTGCAAATCCGTCGACTGCCTGCGCGGACGGCTGCTTGACTACTTTGGCCAAATACACCCCGCAAGCTGCGGGAACTGCTCCAACTGTAAAGCGACCTACCAGACCGAGGACATCACGCTCTCGGCGCAGATGATCTTATCGTGCGTCATGCGCATCCGCGAGCGGCTGGGGTACTACGTCGGCAAAACGCTCGTCATTCAGGTCCTGCGCGGGAGCCGCGACCAGCGGCTTTTGTCGCTTGGCCTTGCGAGCTTGTCGACCTATGGTCTCATGGATAAGACGTCGCCGAGCGTCATCGAGCGGTACATCGAATACCTCGAATCCGCGGGATATCTCGAGGTCGACCAGCGCTATTCGACGCTCCGGCCCACAAAAAAAACATCCGCCGTGCTCTTTGACGGCGAATGCGTGCTGATGCAGAAACGGGTGGAGCCGAAGGCGGAGAAAAAGTACCCGCGCGGCGCGTTTTCGGCCGAATTCTAGGAAAACAGCCTTTATGAGGCGCTGCGCGCCCAGCGCGCGGAGCTTGCCAAGCGTGAGAGCGTTCCCGCCTACGTCATCTTTTCGAACGCGACGCTCGCCGACATGGCGGAAAAAGCGCCGCGCTCGCTCTCAGAGCTTCTTGAGGTCTCGGGAGTCGGCGAGCGGAAGGCCTCCCGCTACGGAGAGGCCTTCCTGCGCACCATTGAGGAGTATATACAGCAGCAGGGGTGAAGCGCTCTTACTTCAGCACCGTGCCGTCGGCCAGCGTGATGGTATAGCCGTTGAACAGGATATCGCTCTCGGCGAGGTCGCTGAGCTCGATGCTCTCGTCATTTTTTGTAATTTCCGCATTCGCGAAGTCGAGCGTCACACTCTCCTCGCCCGCGGTAAAGCTGCTGCCGCCCATGCCGCCGGGGGGCGCTGCCGCTCGGGGCCTCGCCATCAGGTTTCTCTGGAGGCTGCCTGCCGGAATCACCGCTCTGGCTGTTGGAAGAACTGTCCTGGGCGGCTGGCTGTCGGTGCTGCCGCTCTGGCTGTCGGGCTTTGCGGGCGGCTGACTGCTGTCGGACGATGCACGATCCTGACTGCTGCTGTTGCCGCTCTGCGTTTCGCCGTCCAGCTTGTCGGGCGGCGTCTGGCCGGAATCGGAACTGTCAGACACGTCATGGGACGGCATACCGCCCGCACTCAGCTCGCCGAGCTGCATCGTCACGGCAGTGCCGTCAATATCGGTGATCTCGCCGGTGATCGTCTGGCCGGAGCAGTCCGATGTTTTGCTGCCGCACGCGGCGAGCGACAGTGTCAGCGCCGCCGCACAGAAAAGAGAACGAATCTTTTTGCTTTTCATCAAAAATGACCTCCTTCGTCATTGTGTATCCCATATGCTTCCGCGGGGCTGTCGTTTTTCGCTTTCCCCTTGGAACGAGGTCATTATTGCCCGCCAACCTAAAAAAACTAAAGGAAAGTTTGAACATTTTGTTTTTCACGAAAACGCAAAAAGCAGTGCCGCCTGAAATCAGGCGGCACTGTTCCTATTGATATGATGTTCCCACCGGCGCGGCACAAGCGGTTAGTTTGCTCTAACTCGCAGTCTTTTGAAAAGCCGCCGCATGGCAGCTTTCCAATATATCCTGCTTTCCCGCTTGCCTTCGGGAAGGTGATCGACCTTGCGTATTGTAGCACAGCGATTTTCGCATTGCAAGAGCGGTTTTCAAATTTCTGCAATATTTTCTTTGCTACATACGCTTTCTCGCCCCGTCCGCTGCGACAGACTGTTCCCATTCTGTGTCCCGCGGCACTTGCATCCCGCGGCTTTCGCTGGTATACTATGTTCAGAAGTTAGAGGCATTTAACAGAATTGATATTTCACACAGAAAAGACGGTGAACGATATGGAAGCATTTTACGGCATTTTGATCCCATTTCTCGGCACGTCGCTCGGCGCGGCGTGCGTGTTCTTCATGAAAAAGTCGCTCAGCGACGCTGTGCAGCGCTCGCTGACGGGCTTTGCCGCGGGCGTGATGGTCGCGGCCTCGGTGTGGAGCCTGCTGATCCCCGCCATCGAGCAGTCGTCGGCGATGGGGAAACTCTCGTTTCTGCCGGCGTTTCTCGGCTTTTGGGTCGGCATTCTCTTTTTGCTGCTGCTCGACCACGTCGTCCCGCACCTGCACACCAAGAGCGGGCAGGTCGAGGGGCCGAAGAGCCAGCTCCAGCGCACGACGATGATG
>ENA-OPDG01002455-OPDG01002455.1-human-gut-metagenome-genome-assembly--contig:-NODE-2455-length-10286-cov-2.480989_pt1 | contig 10286 bp, 9 predicted proteins | sample MGYA00241259_ERZ501498 | MGnify/ENA primary metagenome ERZ501498 (study PRJEB25962, sample SAMEA2042582) | human gut metagenome | biome: human gut; feature: human-associated habitat; material: faeces... | reverse complement strand
ACCACTTCATCGCAAATCTTGCCAGCGGCACCAGATTAATCCCGTAACCGTCCTCTAACAGATCAAGGTTTCCATATTTTGCAGAAATGCGGATCACATTACAGATGCATGCCGCACTGCCCGACGCCGCTCCCATCCAGTACACATCGTGATTGCCCCACTGGATGTCCACAGAGTGATGCTCCATCAGTGTGTCCATGATCAGATTCGGATATGGTCCCCTGTCAAAAATATCCCCGACCACATGCAGATGATCCACAACAAGCCGGCGGATCAGATTACAGAACGCGATCACAAGCTCCGCCGCCCTTCCGGTGCGGATGACCGACCGGATAATTTCATTATAATATGCCTCCTGATCGGATATCTCCTGTCTGCCGGTCAAAAGTTCCTCAATCACATAGGCAAAGTCTTTTGGAAGTGCTTTCCGCACTTTTGACCTTGTATACTTGGAAGATGCATTTTTACAGATGCGGATCAGGCGGTATAAAGTGACTTTGTACCAGTCCTCCAAATTATCTTCCGTCTTTAACACCTGTTCCAACTTCTGTTCCGGGTAATAGATCAGCGTGGCGATCGCTTTTTTCTCCGCCGCGCTGATTGCATTGCCAAATTCATCCTCTATTTTCCGCTTGATGGCACCGGATCCATTTTTTAGCACATGTAAAAACTGGTCGTACTCCCCGTGCACATCTGTGATAAAATGTTCTGTTGCTTTTGGCAGGCTAAGAATCGCCTGTAAATTGATAATCTCTGTCGCCGCTGTGGCAATGGTCGGATACTGATTTGATAAACTTTTTAAATAACGCAGGTCGGTCTGCCCCATAGTATTCCTCATTTCTTTTTCACGTTCATTTGCTGCTTTTTTATCTTATCATAGGAAATGAGCGGGGGCAACCAACGTTAATTTATTGTCAATGCTCTACGCGATCGTAGCCTTGATCACATCCCCCATATCATAGAAACCAGCCGGTTTGCCAGATAAGAATTTTGCTGCCTGAACAGCTCCTTTTGCAAATACACTTCTGGAATATGCAGTATGCTTAAACTCGATCACCTCATCAAGTCCTGCAAAGATCACCTCATGTTCTCCTACGATGCTGCCGCCGCGCACTGCAGAGATACCGATCTCTGTTTTTTCTCTCTTTTTGCGCTCTTTGCTGCGGTCATAAGTATAGGTATATGCATTGCCAAGCGCCTTATTCATGGAATCGGCAAGTGCAAGTGCCGTACCGCTCGGCGCATCCAGTTTCTGGTTGTGGTGTTTTTCGACGATCTCCATATCAAAACCGGCCGGTGCTAAAATGGTTGCAGCCTGTTTTAACAGCTCCATTAACATATTGATTCCAAGCGACATGTTGGCAGATTTTAATACGGCAACTTTTTTCGATGCCCCGTCCACCTTTTTTAACTGCTCCTCAGAAAGTCCTGTCGTGCAGAGTACGACCGGGATCTGCTTGTCCACACTATATACCAAAAGATCATCCACTGCTTTTGCGTTGGAAAAATCAATGATCACATCCGCTGCCACATCACAGACAGAAATATTTGGAAATACCGGGTAATCGTTTTTGATGCCATCGTAGAGGTCAATTCCTGCCACGATCTCAATATCTGCATCTTCCTTGCAGATTCCTGTGATCACCTGTCCCATTTTTCCGTTGCATCCACTCATAATTGCTCTTATCATGTTGTTTTTCCTCTCTTTTCTTTATTTAAAGCAACACCGGAAACGCTGCAAACCAACATTTCCGGTGTTTTTTCAAATCTGGCTTTCCGTGTTCCACTGCCCCTTACGCCAGCTTGATCCCATAATTCTTCATTGCTTCCGCAAGTTTTGCAGCATTGGCATCTGTCATCTCTGTGAGCGGGGAACGAAGCGGTCCTGCCTCCATGCCCATCAGATTCAGCGCTTTCTTAACAGGGATCGGGTTCACTTCGGAGAACAGCGCCTCAATGAGCGGCTGTGCCTTTAGCTGGATCTCCATTGCTTTTTTCGTATCTCCGTCAAAGAATGCCATACACATATCATGTACATCCTTCGGTGCCACGTTTGACCATACGGAGATCACACCGATTGCTCCGATCGACATTAACGGTACTACGATTCCATCCTCGCCGGAATACAGATCAAGCTTTCCATCCGTTAAATACATGGTCTTTGCTGCCTGTGCAACATTTCCGGTTGCCTCTTTGATCGCAACGATGTTTTCAACATCATGGTACAGTTTTGCAGCTGTCTCCGGAAGGATATTGCATCCGGTACGGCTTGGAACATTGTACATGATAATAGGAAGTTTTACAGAATTTGCAATCTCTGTGTAGTAGCGGATCAGACCTCCCTGTGTTGCTTTGTTATAATATGGAGTTACGCAGAGCAGTCCATCCACGCCGGCTTTTTCCGCTTCTTCCGAAAGGTGGATTGCCTCTCTTGTACAGTTTGAACCGGTTCCTGCAACGACCGGAATACGGTGTTTTGCAAATTTAACAGCAGCTTTGATCACCTCTGCATGCTCTTCTGTCGTCAGAGTAGAGCTCTCACCTGTTGTACCTGCGATAATGATACAGTCCGTTCCCTGATTGATCTGATACTCGATCATCTGCTCTAATCTGTCATAATTTACTTCCTCATTGTTTTTCATTGGTGTTACGATTGCCACACCGGCTCCTTTAAAAATAGACATATTAATAATCCTCCTGGTTCCTGTATTATGATACGTTAGGATACACTGCTTTGTGCACACGGTATTTTATTTATTCATAGGACGTAATTTCCCTATGAATTAAAAAAACCGACTCTGATGAGCCGGTTCGTAAATTCTAATCATATGTATTACCCAGTATATGTCGAATCCGATAGCGCCCCATCTTTCTGCCTTTTCAGCTTAAGATGACAGTCATAAGGTTCTTTACCTTATGCCCAGGAACATATCCGCAGCAAATATACTCCTTCGGCGTTCTTTCCTTTTATCCTCCATCCTCTGCTTCTGCCACATCCGGAAAACTACTCTTAAAGCACGCAACCTCTATCAAGCAATATGTATCTTTTAGCAATCATAGCACCATCTATTTCTACTGTCAATCCAATTCCTCTAAAAAATCAATTTTGCTGACGGATACTTCGTATGCAACCCTTTTTTCCGTCTGCGTCTCCGATAATTTTTTGACATATTCGCGGCTCTGGATCCTGCCCCAGATCTGCACATGTCCGCCCACATCAAAACCGGAGGCAAATCTTGCATTTCGTCCCCAGCAGATGCACGGAATGTAATCTGATTTTCCATAAGAGCGGTTCACAGCGATCAGAAGATCTGCGATCTCTCTTCCAAGCGGTGTTTTCCGGTAAATTGGCTCCTTACATACATAGCCGTCTAAAAAGATCTGGTTGCTCTTTACCTCATCGTCAATCTCGTCTAAAAATTCCAGTTCTCTCACAAAAACGGAAAGTACAAGCCGGTTTTTCTTTTCCTCGTGCCGGTTGAATGAGCGGAACTGTCCTGTCACGTAAATATTCTGTCCGACCATGTCCTCATTGACATCGATCAATCGTTCCGAAATCATCAATGGTATGTAATCCATATAATTGCTGAGACGGTTGACTGCCACGTCGACCATATAAAATCCCTCTCCGTACACTTCGTGGCTGAACCGGAAATCCGATACAATCTCCCCCACGATCGACACCTGGTTGTTTTCAAACATTTTATCTGCCATGAATATTCTCCCTTCCTTGCGGTCATACACCTATATATTTTTTTGTGCGTTTTTTCTTTTCGAACCGTTTCTGCCCGGTATGACCTGCCTGACATAATATTTTTACCATGTATCACATTCAAATTTTCATGGAACATGTCGATAAGAAAACGAATGTAATGACAACTTTTGTCAGGTTTTTGAATAAAAAAATATTGCAGAATCCCACAAATATGATAAAATATATAGGTTGGTTTTTTAACCTTATGTTACAGTTAATACATTTCACACAGGAAAGAGAGATTTTGTATATGAAAATGAAACGTGAAGATGTCCGTAATATTGCCATTATTGCACACGTTGACCACGGTAAAACAACACTGGTCGATGAGCTGCTAAAGCAGAGCGGCGTATTCCGCGCGAATCAGGAAGTTCAGGAACGTGTCATGGACTCCAATGATATCGAGAGAGAACGTGGTATCACGATCCTTTCAAAAAACACAGCCATTACCTATAAAGGTACAAAGATCAATGTCATCGATACTCCTGGTCATGCGGACTTTGGTGGTGAGGTTGAGCGTGTCCTTAAAATGGTAAACGGTGTTATCCTTGTCGTTGACGCATTCGAGGGTGTTATGCCTCAGACCAAATTCGTACTGATGAAAGCATTAGAACTTTCTCTTCCGGTTATCGTATGTTTAAATAAAGTAGACCGTCCGGAAGCCCGCCCGAACGAGGTTGTCGATGAAGTACTTGAGTTATTCATGGACTTAGACGCATCCGATGAGCAGTTAGACTGTCCGTTCCTGTTTGCATCTGCAAGAGACGGTTATGCCGTTCGCGAGATCGGAGATCTTGTAAATAACAAAAAAGATATGACACCTCTGTTTGAGACCATCATTGATTACATTCCGGCTCCAGAAGGTGATCCGGATGCAAACACACAGGTACTCATCAGTACCATCGATTACAACGAGTATGTCGGACGTATCGGTATCGGTAAAGTCGACAACGGATGCTTAAAAGTAAATCAGGAAGCTGTTGTGGTAAACCATCATGAACCGGACAAACAGAAAAAAGTCCGCATCAGCAAATTATATGAATTTGACGGCTTAAATAAAGTAGATGTCGCAGAAGCAAAGATCGGATCGATCGTAGCAATCTCCGGTATCGCAGATATCCACATCGGAGATACGATCTGTGCACCGGAAAATCCGGTTGCAATACCGTTCCAGAAGATTTCTGAGCCTACGCTTTCCATGAACTTCATGGTAAACGACAGCCCGCTCGCCGGACAGGAAGGTAAATTCATCACTTCCCGCCATTTAAGAGACCGTCTGTTCAAAGAATTAAATACCGATGTTTCTCTGCGTGTAGAAGAGACAGAGAGTCCGGACTGCTACAAAGTATCCGGCCGTGGTGAGCTTCACTTATCCGTTTTAGTTGAGAACATGCGCCGTGAAGGTTATGAGTTTGCAGTCAGCAAAGCAGAAGTTTTATACCACACAGACGAGAACGGCAAAAAGACAGAGCCTATGGAGATCGCTTACGTCGATGTCCCGGATGAGTTTACCGGTACTGTTATCGATAAATTAAGCCAGCGTAAAGGTGAGCTTGTCAATATGAAACCGATCACCGGCGGTTACACCCGTCTGGAGTTTAATATTCCATCCCGTGGTCTCATCGGTTACCGTGGAGATTTCATGACAGACACCAAAGGAAACGGTATCATCAATACCATTTTCAACGGCTATGCTCCTTACCGTGGTGAGATCGCATACCGTAAACTTGGTTCCCTGATCGCATTTGAATCCGGCGAATCCGTAACTTATGGTCTGTTCTCTGCCCAGGACCGCGGTACTTTATTTATCGGACCTGGCGAAAAAGTTTATGCCGGAATGGTCATCGGTTCCTGTGCAAGAGCTGAGGATATCGAGTTAAACGTATGTAAGAAAAAACATCTTACCAATACACGTTCTTCTTCTGCTGATGAAGCACTGACACTGGTTCCGCCAAAAGTTTTAAGTTTAGAGCAGGCGCTTGACTTCATCGATGTCGATGAGCTTCTTGAGGTAACACCGGAGAGCCTCCGTATCCGTAAGCGTATCTTAGACCCAACCTTACGCAAACGTGCTAATATGAAAAAATAATCATTTTATTCTCATGAATCACAAAAAGATGATCCGCACTGTTATAGTTACGGATCATCTTTTTTGTTTTATGCTGGCAGGCTCATCTGGAAAATATAGCATATATCGTTTTCACGGCTCTTTTTCCATCCCTGCATCATAAAATGCCCGGCTGTTCTTTCCGTTTTTCTTTACTTTATACATTGCATGATCCGCCGCAGCGATCACTTCTGTACTGTTCTTTCCATCTTTCGGATACACCGCAATGCCGATACTCGATGCCAGATACTGCTCTCCACCGGCAATCCGATAAGGTATTTTAAATGTGTCTAAAATCTTCATTGCATAGGAATCTATCACTTCTTTCTGACCGCTTTGCACAATTGCAACAAATTCATCCCCCGCCAGCCGGTAAACCTCGAATACGTCATCCACCAGTGCTCCGGCACGCGCAGCCATTTCCTTAAGCACCGCATCCCCTTCGTTGTGTCCATAGACATCATTGATCCGTTTAAAATTATCCATATCAAACATGATCAGACCAAACGGTTCTTTTTCCCTGATCCGGTACTGCAGGTCTTCCATAAACACACGCCGGTTCAAAAGTGAAGTCAGCGCATCATAGCGCGCTATAAAATTTAATTTTTTATTGAGCGAGCTGATCGTATCGTTTACTTTTCTTTTATGCATATTATCCCGGACAAGCCAGATGATAAACAAAACCATGATCCCACCGATCACAGATGTGATACGGATCACTTTTCCATACTGCTCCATAAAAGTTTCTTCGTGATTGATGATCTTTGCATCATCCGGTAACATGCTGCGCGAAATTCCAAAACGCTTCATAACCGTCTCATCAAAGCAATATGTCATCGGTGAATCTGTTATGACATCCATATTCTCACATGGTTCACCATTTAAAATTTTAAGAGCCATCTCCCCGGCGATCTCGCCCATCTCTTCATGGGAAACGATCTCACCTCCAAGCAGTCCTTTCCCCATACCTATCGATATACCGGAAAACATGGGAATATGTGCCCGGCTGCTCAGCATCTGGACAGACTCTGCCGATGCATAAACATTTCCATCCTTATCATTACTGCATAAAATATATAAAAGAATCGTACTCTCATCGAAAGATTCTACGCTCTTAATCAGATCTTTCTGTGAAAATTCTGATGCATTGATATCACTAAACTCCAGATCCGGAAATTCATCTTTGTAAGAATAAAATTCCTTTCTTGCACTAAGCCCGGTTACCGTATTGTCAACAATTGCAACAATATGTGCTGCTTCCGGATATATCTTTTTGGCAAGTGCTATGGTATTTCCATAAGTCTGATTTTCTATGATTCCTGTTACATTGGGATTGTAATCCATCGCCAGCGCTTTTGAAACATTATTGACCCCTTCAAAAACAATCGGCGTATTCCCAAAAATTTTCCGATATACAAGCACAAAATTATACGCCGCATCATCTCCCACTATGACCACGTCATAAGCTGGTACCTGGCTTAAATAATAACTCAGGCTCTTGTAAAATAAATGTACATTTTCCGCCGTATCAACATTTTTGGTATCCATAAACTTATAGTCTATGGTCACATCATCTCCCAACGACTTTTTGATTCCCTCAATCTGCTGTGGAATCGTCTCCCATGCATAGGAATAGGAACTGATGAACAGCACACGTCCTCTTCCTGTTTCTTTTGCATTGACCGGAAAACTCCCCCCTATACATAGCAGCACAAAAAGAATTACTGCTAAAATGCAGCCTTTTTCTACTTTATGATTTTTCATATGTGTCCCCCGATTTTTATGCAGCATAACTTTCATTCTGTATGTTTAGATTTTAATTTCTTCAAACTATAATCTAAATTTTCCACCCAATTGTATAAAAAGTCAACATAATTCATCATTTTTTGTCACTTTTTTCCAATTTTTCTTTCTGTTTTTTCTCCCGCTGTAAATAATTTTCCTTCATATCAAAAGTCCTCTTCCACTCTTTCGTTCCTTTCACTTTGTGCACTTCGGAACGGTTTTTATATAAAAACCGTGTCAGATTATAACAGTCCACCCAAATCTCATGCCCACTCTCCCTCCACTCCTCATCAAAGATCAGTTCGAGTCCGTAATGAAGATGTACAGTATCTATATTGTTGACATTTTCTTTTGTACTGTAACCAGTGTGCCCCATATAGCCGATCACATCCCCTGCCGTCACAAGATCTCCCTCTTTTAATTTTGCCTGATATGGGTAATCCTGACGCAGATGCGCATAATAATAATATCGCTTTTTATCCGGACTGCGGATTCCAACACGCCAGCCTCCGTACTGATTCCAGCCCAGAGCCTCCACATATCCTGTTTCAATGCAGATCACAGGCGTACCGATCTGTCCCATCATATCATGTCCTAAATGCTGTCTTTTATATCCATAGCTTCTCGACACGCCAAAATCATCATAATCACTGTACGGAAATCCCTTTGCGATCGGGGAAAATGCTTTCAGTCCATATTTTTTCACATAGGGACCACCCTCACTCTCCTGTATCTCATACTCGCCGACCAGACCGCCAAGCACCGCCGAATATGCCTCCTTATAATAGGAAAAATACTTGAGCTTCTCTGCCGCCTCATCAAATGTCAGCTCCTTATTTTTCACTTTCTCTGCCGCCTCATTCAGTTCTGACACTGCTGTCGCGCCAAACTCCCCGCCATTTTTCGCTGCCACATAAGAAAGTAAGTCGATCCAATCGATATGCATTTCACTTCCATATGTGTCCACGTCGCACTCATATGCCTTGCACAACGCCTCATAAGACACATTAAAATCCACCCACCGGATCGTCCCGTCCGATGTGGCAGTAACTGTTTTCCCCTGCCGTATTTTCCCATAAAATAAAAGCAGCCATAAGAAGGATGACTCCCTCTAAAATAATGGCTGCTTTAATACGCTGACACCAGGTTTTCCTGCCTGCTGATATCATGTTCATGACACTCCTCCTACCCTGCCATTCTTTTCCATTCATTATATGAGGCGGGATGAAAAATAATCATGCATTTTTATTATTTACTTTCCTGGCACGCACTGCACATTCCATACAAAATTGAATTTTTGCACTGCAGTTTAAACCCGTGATCTTTTAAAATGTGCTCTGAGATTTCATCCATAAACTCACATTCCAGATGGATGATCTTCCCACATTTCACACACTGCAGATGCAGATGTTCCTCACAGTGGTGTCCTAATTCCACATACTGATATACCGCCTGATTGCCCTTTTCGGCAACGTATTTGATTACCGTGCCATCCTTTGCCAGCTTATCTAAATAACGGTAGATCGTCGTGATATTGACCTCACAGTCCTGCGCTTTCAGATAATGGTCGATATCCGCCACAGCGACTGTCCGGTCACTGTTCTTCTTTAAAAATTCCAAAATCTTTTTACGGCTGATCGTCGCATAACCACTTCCCGGCATATTCCTCGTACCTTCCTGTTTCCTTTATTTAAAACACAATCCCACACACTCTTATGATAACACCCCAGAACACACCAAGTCCATACAAAGCCGCAACAATTCCGGCATTCTGCTTCCAGTCACGGTTCAGACGGAACAAAACTAACAGTCCGACGCCGGCATTCACAAGCAGTCCAGACATCATGGCGCCCGCTCCGATGATACCGCCTAAATAAAGTTCTGTGATCACAACTGAGGATGCACAGTTTGGGATCAGTCCGACAAGTGCTGCTACTGCCTCACCCACAAGCGGCATTGCAGTAAAAAAGCCTGCAAGTGTATCTTCCCCGATGAACCCGATCACTACATTTAAAAGGAAAGAAATGATCAGAATATACGCAAAAATCTTTAAGGTATGTTTGAATGCAGACCGGAAAATGCCGTCCTCGCAGCTGCAGTGTTCTTCCTCACATACCACATGGATGTCCATTTCTTTTTCGTGTTTTTTCATCACGCCCACATATAAAAACTCCACAACAAGTCCGGAAATCATACCAATGATGACCTTAGCTGCAAGGATCTTAACGATCACGGCAGGTGCAACTGCCTCTGAGATCATGATCGGAAGCATCTCATCGGAGGTCGATAAGAAAATCGCAAGCAGTGTTCCGACTGTGATCACATGTCCCGCATAGAGGCTTGACGCCGCTGCAGAAAAGCCACACTGTGGGATCACTCCAAGCAATGCACCCCAAACAGGGCCGCTTTTTCCAGCGCTCCTGATACGGTTCTTTGCCTTTCCTCCAGTCTTATGCTCTAACTCTTCCATCAAAAGGTATGTGATAAACAAAAACGGAAGTAATTTTACACTGTCCAATAAAGTATCTAAAATAATATCTAACATATTGCGCCCCATTTCCTACATGACATGTATGTCGATTTCTTACATTTGCGACCAATTCGTATTTGCAATCAGTTTGTATTTGCAACTTATTTGCA
>ENA-OPDG01002451-OPDG01002451.1-human-gut-metagenome-genome-assembly--contig:-NODE-2451-length-10293-cov-2.070229_pt1 | contig 10293 bp, 9 predicted proteins | sample MGYA00241259_ERZ501498 | MGnify/ENA primary metagenome ERZ501498 (study PRJEB25962, sample SAMEA2042582) | human gut metagenome | biome: human gut; feature: human-associated habitat; material: faeces... | reverse complement strand
TGGAGCGGCCGGAAGCGCTGTACATCTTCGCCTATGTCCTTCACCGCGCGCTTGCCCAGCAGAATGTCATGGAACGTGAGAAGATCATCGAGGCCATGAACCCGATGGAGCCGACCTATGACGTCTATATCAGTTTCTTCCGCGACCTGGAAATCCGCACGGCAGGCGGTACGCTGACCGAGCAGATCATCAATGCACCGAAAACCATTCAGCTTGTGGCCTATCTGTTGCTGAAGCCGGAACGCGCCCACTCGCCGAGAGAAATCTTTGAGCACCTGAACCCCGGAGAAGATTTTGACGGCAATACGAATGCGATCCGCGGCAGTATATATCGGTTTTCCAATATGTATGCAAAGCGCACCGGACAATCCGCAAGACTGATTATCCGCGAAGGCAGCGGGTACAGGCGAAATCCGACTCTGAAGATTACGACCGATATCGAGCAGTTTGACCTTCACCTGAAAGCAGCCGAGGCGGCATTCGGAAGCGCTGAAAGAATTGAGGAGCTCCGCAAGGCGGTAGAGCTTTACAAAGGCCCGGTTTTCATGTGCGGCAGAGACCAGCTGTGGCTGAATGATATTGTCAGTCAGTATGAGGTTCGCTATATCAAGGCCGCAGATGCCCTGATGCGCGAGCTGGCAAAGCAGAAAGACTATGCGGGCGTCATGGAGTACGCTGTTAGGGCGCATGAGCTGTTCCCGGGCAACGGCCTGATCTGTTACTGGCTCATCATGGCAACATACAGTCTGTCCGGTGCCGATATGGCGAAGAAGGAATATTTCCGCCTCAAAGACGATATGACACAGGAGGAAATCGATGTGGTGACAGAACATCTGAAAAAGAACAGCCTGATTCGATATGAGGAGCTGTTCGGCGTGTAACACATCCGGCGCACAGAGAAAACACCCGATTTTTTCCAAAACACAGAGGGCGCACAATCCAGCAGTAAAATAGAATAGAACGAACAGCCGTGACACTTCAGCTGCACAGCTGAGGAACCCCCGTAAGTTAGCCTTTTAGCGCAAAAGCTAAATGACAACTTACGGGGGTTTTCTTATGTCTCCGGCACAATTTCATCATAGAGAGGCTTTTGTTCCGGCAGACAAAAACCTCTCTATTTTTTATGCCCAAAAGCGCAGAACGCGCTGCCGTTCTCCGCCTCCGGTTTCTGAATTCCAAACAAAATTCAGAAATTCGGAGGATAAGACAATGGCATACAACAAGGCCAGTGAAGAAAGAAAATGGCGACTCTGGAAAGAGGCCGAAGAAAAACAGCTGCGTGAGCTTGGCGTCAGCGAGGACAGGATTGCGCAGCTCCGTACTTACGATTGGGAAGCTTTCAATTCCGACCGGCGGTATTACGAACATCATGCGGATGGCGGCGATTACCTCGAACAGCTTGCGGCAGATGAGGAGAAACCGGATGTGAAAACCGTTTCGGATTTTCTGGACGGTATCGACAGCCCCGCGCTGTTCAGCCTGCTTTCTGAAACCGACCCAATCACCGTTCTGATTGCGCTGAGAAGATCTCAGGGAAAATCATTTTCCGAGATTTCTCTGGAGGTTGGGTTATCCGAAAACACCGCGCACCGGCGCTGGACACGCCTGAAAGAAAAAATCAAAAATTCTTTTTGAGCCTGTCCGAAAACAAGCCTTCCCACCGGCTAAAGGGGGAGAGGAGCAAATGAGTCTGTCTGATAAATACGATTCGCGCTCTGCTTACTGAACCTTGAAAATTTCATACACATTCATCAGGTACGTTCCTGTGCGGGAGAGATTCTCCAGCTGCATGATGGTGCGCCATGACACGCCTGCCCGATCCGGGTGATTACGGAAAGCAAGGCGGTGAGCGATTCCGGACCAATCAGAAATATCCGGCTGCAACGGATAAGGCGATGAAACGCACAAGGGATAATGATACTTCCGTAATTCGCGGCCCGGCCACAATGAAGGCGGGGAGGTTAGAATCCTATGAGGCAGCTTCGCAGACTGCCGCCTGGTGAGTTCCCCGCCTCCGGGGGTCGTGGACGAATGGGAGGCAGTATATAGAATTTAAGATTTGGGAGGTGAAGCCATTGCGGAAAAACTGGGAGTACCGGCGCGGAGATGTCTATCTGGCGAATCTCGATCCGGTCGTGGGCGCAGAGATCGGCGGTATCCGCCCGGTATTGATTCTTCAGAACAACACGGGCAACTTCTTCAGCCCCACGCTGATTGCCGCGCCGCTCACCTCCAACATTGATAAAAAGCCGAATCAGCCGACACATTTCCTGCTGGAACAGGTACGCGGGCTGAGCCGGCCTTCCATGGTGATTCTGGAGCAGCTGAAAACGCTGGATAAGCGCCGGATCATCAGATACATGGGACGGGTGGACAGCAATATCCTGTACAGCCCGGAATTCTGTAAGTGCCTTGCGGTGAGCCTGGCGCTTTATTTGTAATATGCATGCACTCACGATGAGTGCGGAAAGGAGCAGACCATGACACTGGATGAAATGAGAAAAGTGGACATCCGGACGGTTGACCCGGCAACGCTTCATGACCGCCGGGATGTGCGCATCGACAGCCGTCAGCCGAGAGAAACACGCATTGTGTCCTCCCTGAAGCAGATAGGCAATCCCTACTGCTACGTTGACGACGGTGTTGTCGTCAAGATCGGGTTTATGAACACCCGCGAAACGATTGATGACCGGCTGGAAGGCTATGCCCGCAGTCAGGTCAGCAAGGGATGAAACAAATATCGACATCATCGACTGTCCCGGATGATTTCAATACAATGATAGCGGAGGTGATAAAAATGCCAGACAGAATCTGGAACGCAGCAGAATATACCCGTCTTTCCCGCGATGACGGCGACAAGGCGGAGAGCAATTCCATAACGAGCCAGAAAGAAATCATCCGGGATTATGTGCGCAGGCATCCGGAATTTGTGATCGTTAAGGAGTATGCGGATGACGGCTATTCCGGCGTCAACTTTGAACGTCCGGGCTTCAAGCAGATGATGGAGGACATCAAGGCCAAGAAAATCGACTGTGTGATCTGCAAAGACCTCAGCCGGTTTGCCAGAAACTACATCGATGCAGGACGGTATCTGGAAAAAATTTTTCCGTTCATGGGCGTGCGGTTCATTGCCATCAATGACAACTACGATTCCTGCGGCGAAAAGGCGCAGTCCGATGCGCTGATCGTACCGTTCAAGAACCTGATCAACGACGCCTACTGCCGTGACATATCCGTCAAAATTCGCTCTCAGCTGGACATCAAGCGCAAGATGGGCGACTTCATCGGAGCCTTTGCACCCTATGGCTACCGCAAGGATGAGGCAAACAGAAACAGGCTGGTGGTGGATGAAGAAGCCGCCCGCACGGTGGAGCTGATCTTCCGGCTCCGCATACAGGGACTGTGCAATTCCGCCATTGCCGACCGGCTCAACAGCATGGGCGTCCTGAGCCCCATGGAATACAAACAGGCGCAGGGCTTCAATTACTCCTGCGGATTCCGCAGCAACGAACAGGCAGAGTGGAGCCCCATGCTGGTGAAGCGAATCCTGTCCAATGAAATCTATATCGGAACGCTGATCCAGCACAAATCCGGCACTCCGAACCACAAAATCAAAAAGCGCGTGGAATATGACCGGGACGAGTGGATCGTCATCGAGAACAATCATGAGCCAATTATCTGCCGCTCGGATTTTGACACCGTTCAGAATCTGATGCTGCGGGATGTCCGCACAGCGCCGAAGCAGGAAAAGGTTCATCTGTTTTCAGGCTTCGTGTTCTGCGGCGACTGCAAACACACTATGGTGCGAAAGACCGTCCCCAGCGGCGGGAAAAAGTATCATTATCTGGTCTGTTCCACTAACAAAGCGGGCAAGGGCTGTTCTCCGCATACATTCAGCGAGGACAAGCTGAAGGCCATTGTGCTCCGGGTGGTCAACGACCATATTGAACTGATCGCTCAGGTGGAACAGGTGCTGGATTACATTGCATCGCTGCCGGAGCAGGAGCGGCGCATCATCAACTATGACGCCCAGATGACGGCGCTGGAAAATGAAATCAAGCGGTATCAGGATTTGAAAATCAACCTGTATTCGGATATGGCGGACGGCGTGATCAGCCGCGAGGAATACAAGGAGTTCCATGCGGGCTATGACCGCAGGATTGCGGACAGGCAGCGCCAGCTCGGAAAGCTGAAGGATGAGCGCAGTCAGGCCATGGAGAACAGCTCCGGGAACATCGAGTGGATTGAACAGTTCAAAAAGTACCGGCATCTGACGGAGCTGGACAGGGAGTGCATCGTTCACCTGATTGAGAAAATACTGATCTATGACGGCAAACGCATTGAAGTGTGTTTCCGTTACAGAGATGAGCTGGAAAACGCATTGCAGTATATAGAACGGTTCGAGGATGTCCTTCCGGCCGAGGAAGGCGTAACAATACCTGAGAGGAGGAACGCATAATGGCAAGAAAGAAAAGACAGTATTTACAGCCGGAGCAGGCGCAGGAACCAGTCAGCGCCATGCTGCCGTCCGTCTGGGAGACGGCCATCTACGCCCGACTCTCGGTTGAAAACAGCAAAAAGAACGACGACGGCGATTCCATCGAGGGACAGATTGAAATCTGCCGGGATTATGTATCGGAGCACCCGTACCTTCATCTGGCGGATACCTATGTGGACAACGGCTGGACTGGAACCAATACGGACCGCCCGGAGTTTCAGAGACTGCTCTCCGACATTCGGGAGGGAAAAATCAAGGCGCTGGTCATCAAGGGTTTCAGCCGGTTTTCCCGAGATTATATCGAGGCTGGCAACCTGCTGGAGAACATCTTCCCGGCCATGGGCGTGCGGTTCATCTCGGTGGTTGACCGTTATGACAGCTTTGAAACAGACGGCTCCGCCAGCAGCCTGCTGATTCCGCTGAAGAACTTGATCAACAGCTTCTATTCCAGAGACCAGTCCAAGAAGGTGTCGCTGGCGGTTCATGCCAAGCAGCTGGCCGGCGAACACATTCCCAGCATGATTCCCTACGGATACCGGAAATCGACCACCCAGGAGAACCGGTTTGAACCCGATCCGGAGACTGCGCCGATTGTCAAGAGAATCTACGCACAGTTTCTCAGCGGCACCGGAGCGCGCCCCATCATGCGCCAGCTGAATGAAGAAGGAATTCCTTCTCCCGGTAAGCTTCGCTATCTGCGCGGACAGACCAAGCGGGCGTGCTACTCCGACTGCCGCTGGACACAGCAGGTCATCAAGCAGATATTGATGAACCCGACCTATATGGGCGATCTTGTCTTTGGACGAATGCCGACGGCGCTTTATCTGGGTCAGCCGGATTATCACTATGAGCCGGATGAGAGCAAGTGGCGTATCCTGCCGGATATGCACGAAGCGCTGGTCAGCCGGGGCGACTTCTATCAGGTCAGAGAAATCCTGGAAGCAGGCCGCCGTGAGAATGAGGCCAAGCTGGAAGCCAGCCGGAATTACCGCGAAAAGCATCCGCAGATCTTCAAACGCGGAATCGTCCGGTGCGGACACTGCGGCTCCAATCTCGGTTACAGTCGTCACGGCGAGAAAAAGGAAGGTCGGTACAGCTGCCGGAACAAGCAGTATGGCCGCTGCGATGTTGCCGTTGGCATCTCTGAGAAAAAGCTCGCGCCGATTGTCTGGAACGCAATCCAGACGCAGTTTGCCCTGTTCGCGGATTTTGAGGAAGTGGCCGGGCGGCTGAAGGACAGCGGCATTCAGACAAAGCGTCAGACCGAGCTTCAGCAGGAAATGCTGGAAGTCAGCAACCAGCTGTCCGGTTATCAGAACAAACGGGAGCAGCTCTACAATGACTATGTGGACGGTATTCTCTCTGCCGGAGACTATATCGAGCTGAAAACCCGCTTTGACACCGCGTATCAGGAGCAGAGTTCCCGCCTCAATCAGCTGTCGGTGGAGCTGGCCAGGCTGAACCGGATGCTTTCTGATGAGAACAAGTGGCTTGTGAACATCCGGAATATCCGCAAGGCACGGAAGCTGACGCCGGAAATCGCCCAGGCCATGATTGACCACATCAACGTATATAAAACCGGTTATGCCCAGCACCGGCTGGAGATCATATTCCGCTTTCAGGAGGAACGGGACGCGCTGGAAGCGGCTTATCACGAATTGGAAGGAGGCGAAGCCCGGTGAAGAAACTGTACCTGTACATCCGCCTGTCGGATGCCGACGATGACCTGAAATTCAAGACTGAGAGCGAGAGCATCGCCAATCAGCGCACGCTGCTGTATCGGTTTATCCGCGCCCGCCGGGAGTTTGACGGCTATGAAGTGGTTGAGTTTATCGATGACGGCTACTCCGGCACCAACGGCAACCGTCCGTCCTTTGAGCGGATGATTGAAAGCCTGAAAAACGGCGAGGCCAATGTGGTTATTTGCAAAGATTTCAGCCGCTTTTTCCGCGACTATGTGGAGATCGGCGACTATCTGGAGCGTATCTTTCCGTTCCTGGGCGTTCGCTTCATTGCCGTCAACGACGGGTATGACAGCGATGATTACAAGGGCTCCACTGCCGGCATGGAAGTGGTCATGAAGTACATCGTCTATTCCTATTACAGCCGCGACCTGTCCCAGAAGATCAAAACCGTCATGAGTACCAGAAAGAGCAAAGGAGAGTTCGTGGCTTCTCAAGCCCCATACGGATACATGAAAGACCCGGATGACAGCAAACATTGGATACCCGACCGTGAGGCTGCCGATGTGGTCTATGAAATCGGGCTGTATGTTATGGATGGGTTTGGACCGTCCCAGATAGCACGAAAGCTGCGGGAGCGGAAAATCGCCGGCAGAAATTGCCGTTGTTCTGAACGATTACAAGTTGGAAACGCCGTCGGCCTATTATATGCGGATGAATCCTGACAGCAAAAAGTTCCGCACTTCTTCTAAGGAAGCCTGCTGGACGGTCAGCAATGTGCGGGAGATTCTGAAGCGCCGGGAGTATACCGGTGTGATGGTCATGAATCAGCGCCACTGGAAGGGGCTGGACAATCCCCGGACGGTTTGGACGGATGAATCCGAATGGCAGATCATTCCGGACTGCCATGAAGCCATTGTCAGCGAAAGCGAGTATGAAGAAGCGCAGAAGGTGTTCCGCAAAATCCGCAAGGGGTATGATCGGAGCCCTGATCAGTATCTGCTGCGCAGTCTGGTTCACTGCGGGGCCTGCGGACGCACCATGCAGCGGCAGAAACACTCCCCGGTGGTTTACTATACCTGTCTCAAGTCTGTTTCCAACAGAGAGACTGCCTGCCCGGTGGGCGAACGGTTCATTGAGGCTGACCTGGAGCGCATCGTGAAAAACGACCTGCTTGAAAAGCTCCGTCTGCTGGTAGATGCAGATGATCGCCTGTATGCGGCAGCAGCTGCCAGCGAAGGCACAGAGGAAAACATCAGATTCCGGCTGGAACAGATTGAAAAACGCATGAAGCAGATTTCTTTGAAGCGAACCGGAGCTTATGAGCGGTATGCTGATGGCTATCTGGATCGGGAGTTGTATCTGGCAGAACGTGACAAGCTTTATGCTGAAGCAGATACACTGACCGAGGAAAAAGATAAGCTGGAAAAGGAGCTTTTATCCCTTACTCGGAGCAAGAATAAGGATATGGAGGATGCCGTCAATAAGGTACAAGATGTTCTCTCAGCCAGCGAGCTCACTAATGAAATGCTCCTGTTCTTTATCGACCGCGTGAATGTGTACAGCGGCATGAGGGTGGAGATCATCTATCGCTTCTCCGATGAGATTGCAAGAGCCATCGAAGATATGAAGAATGGCTGAAAATAAGGCGCAGCGCGGTATCCAGATTGTTTTGGGCACCGCGCTGTGCTATAATTAGATTTGAGAAATTGGGCTCATATGAGGAAACCATTGCTCGGTTAAGCACCACAAAGTGGCTTTGGAAGCCTCATATTTTTTTAGTCTTTGCTTAACATCAGCAAACCCACCCTTTGGGAGCAAAATACCGATCAAGGACAAGAACATCCTTGAGCAATTTGAGCTTGCGCATATTTGGGATTGCGACAAAGAAACGGGCGTTTGGAAGAAAACCTCGCGCCTGCAATCCTCCATGCCGCCGGAAATTTTGTTCATTGAGCGCTGCACTCAATTTCTCGCACCGGGCGGGCGTATGGGTATCGTGCTGCCAGATTCGATTCTTGGTTCTCCCGGCTTGGGCTATATCCGCGAATGGATGATACAAAATCACAGAATCGTTGCCAGCATCGACTTGAATGCTGATACATTCCAGCCTCGCAACGGGACGCAGACCTCCGTTCTGATCCTGCAAAAGAAAACGCAGGAGCAGAGAGATGCGGAAGAAAAGAGCGGCAAAATGGCTGACTACAACATCTTTATGGCGATGGTCGAAAAGGTCGGGCATGACAAGCGAGGCAATCCCCTGTTCAAGCGTGACAAGGAGGGCAACGAAATCCTTGTGCCGGATACAAACAGTGTGCTTGTGCTTGGAGAAACGGGAGACGGGCAACGCACTGTGTCACATGAGCAAAAGGTAAAAGTTGAGGATGATCAGACTCCCGATGTCCCGGCGATATTCGCTGAGTGGAAAAAGCAGGAGGGATTGGGATGGTAACTTCAAATCTCGCTTTCAAAGAGGAAAACAGCATTGAGCCGGAAGTCGTTGTCAACGAGAGCCCGGTAAAGTGGTGTGCTGTTGCGCTTTCGGACGTTGTTGCCCGCGGGAAAAGACTTGAAGCGAGTGTATTTGATGTTGAGGCAAAGCAGGCATATATGCTTCTTACGCACGGAAAGTATCCTGCGGTAAATCTCATCAGCAAAAATGGCCCAGTTGAAAAAGCGTACTACGGGGGCAGACTCAAAAGGCATTATGTCGATGAAACGGAACCGGGTGCTGTTGGTTTTTTGGGAAGTTCAGAGATGCTGGATTGTAAGCCTGAACCTGTTAAGTTTATGCTCAACGATGTTAAAACTACTGATGTTCGTGTCAAACAAGGGGTGGTTTTGATCTCTCGTTCTGGAACGATCGGAAATGTCACTTATGTTGGAAATACTCTATCGAAGTTTTTTGTCAGTGAGCACGCGATTCGTATTGAGTGTAAAGACTTTCCGGGGTATGTATATGCATTCTTAAAAACAAAAATTGGCAAGCTAATTGTTTGCTCAACTCAATATGGTGCCGTGATACAGGAAATTGAGCCGGAGCATCTTGCCACAGTTCCTATTCCCGATGCGCCGACGATGCTCAAAAAGAAAATCCATGATCTGATTGTGCGTTCTTACGAGCTGCGTGATGAATCCAACGACCTGATTGACCAAGCCACCGCATTGTTAATCGGCGAGCTGAAGCTGCCTGATATCGACGCTTTTGATGTTGGCCTCTACAAAAAAGCCGCCCCGGTGGGCACCTTCAGCGTAAGGCTGAGTGAGATGTCCGGACGACTTGACGCCTCCTACCATGTGCCGATTGTTGACGCTATCATTGAACATCTGAAGCGGTATGCCGAGGAAGTGACGACAGTCGGTGACCCTCGTATCAGCCGAGAGGTTATCCTGCCGGGCCGCTTCAAGCGCGTATATGTTGACGAGGGGTATGGACGGGTATTCATTGGTGGAAAGCAACTATACGAACTCGACCCTACAAATAAAAAGTATCTCTCAAATGTTCACCATGGCGACAGGATTTCAAGGCAGCTTGAATTGCATGAGAACATGACTCTCATTACTTGCTCCGGCACCATTGGTAAGGTCGCTCTCGTCGGTAAGCACTGGGAGAATTGGACAGCAAATCAGCATATCATCCGTATCCTTCCTGCAAGTGAGGATATCGCTGGCTATCTTAATATCTTTCTTGCATCGGATTACGGGAAAGTGCTTATTACCCGATTTACATACGGCTCGGTTGTTGACGAAATTGACGACAATCATGTTCGTCAGATAGCGATTCCTTTACTCAAAAACCACACGGTTCAGAAAAAGATAAATGATCTTGCACTGGAGGCAAATGAGAAGCGATATCAAGCCTATCTTCTGGAGCAGGAAGCATTGCAAATCATGGACAGGGATGTTATCTATGCAAAGAAGTGACTGCGGTTGCTAAGCTGATTCTAACTCCATTTAGCGTTGCAAAAGGCAGTCCAACGGTTTCTATAAGGAACACCGCCGGATTGCCTTTCTCTGTTCCTGCGAACGAAATCTAACATGGTGAACTAATGTGGCAAGCAGGGCAAAGCGGTACCCACTTTGCTGCTTGCCAACCTGCGAGCCCTGCCGGCT
>ENA-OPDG01002449-OPDG01002449.1-human-gut-metagenome-genome-assembly--contig:-NODE-2449-length-10299-cov-2.723936_pt1 | contig 10299 bp, 9 predicted proteins | sample MGYA00241259_ERZ501498 | MGnify/ENA primary metagenome ERZ501498 (study PRJEB25962, sample SAMEA2042582) | human gut metagenome | biome: human gut; feature: human-associated habitat; material: faeces... | reverse complement strand
TTTTTACCCTATTTTATAAAAATACATTTTAGTCGAATCATCCTTGTATATTATGCAAAACCGTTTGTATACTACGCGTATATTATATGTATATTACTTGTAACTTATCTCCTTCTCTCATGTATAAACCGCTTACTTTACTGCATTTTCATGCATCTGGCAAAACACAAAAACCCTACACTTTTGCGTTTTCCTGCAATGTGTAGGGTTCTCAATTTTTGAATAATTATTTATTTGTTGCTAATTTATTAGCACACGCCCTGGGCAATCATAGCATCCACGACCTTCTCAAAGCCTGCAATATTTGCACCGGCAACATAATCTGTCTGTCCGCCGACTGTTGCATTGTATCTCTTAGCGGCATCAGAAATGTTAGCGTAGATTGTCTCCATGATTCCTTTGAGTTTTCCATCAACTTCTTCGAATGTCCAGGAAAGTCTCTCGGAGTTCTGGCTCATCTCAAGTGCAGATGTAGCAACACCACCGGCATTGGCAGCTTTACCACCTACAAAGAGAACACCTTTCTCCTGTAAGTATTTGGTAGCTTCCAGTGTTGTAGGCATGTTAGCACCCTCTGTTACGGAAGTAACACCGTTTGCAACTAACATCTTAGCATCCTCAAGGTCTAACTCGTTCTGTGTAGCACATGGAAGAGCTAAATCTACTTTGTACTGCCATACACCGTGCTCACCATTCTGTTTTGCATGATACTCTGCAGATGATTTTGCAGCTGCGTACTCTGTCAGACGTGCACGTTTTACTTCTTTTACTTCTTTTAATAATGCAACATCGATTCCTTCCGGATCATAGATCCATCCAGTAGAATCAGAACATGTTACAACTTTAACACCTAACTGCTGTGCTTTCTCGATTGCATAGATAGCTACGTTACCAGATCCGGAAACTGCTGCTGTCTTGCCTTCAAGACTCATACTGTGATCTTTCCATAATGCGTTTGTCAGGTATAACAGACCATATCCTGTAGCCTGTGTACGGGCAAGTGATCCACCGTAAGTAAGTCCTTTTCCTGTAAGAACACCTTCGAAGGAACCACGGATTCTCTTATACTGTCCGAACATGAAACCGATCTCTCTTGCACCTGTTCCGATATCTCCGGCTGGTACGTCGACGTCTGCACCGATGTATTTTGAAAGCTCTGTCATAAAGCTCTGGCAGAATGCCATGATCTCTCTGTCTGATTTGCCCTTAGGATCGAAATCAGAACCACCTTTACCACCACCGATTGGAAGTGTTGTAAGTGAGTTTTTGAAAATCTGCTCAAAACCTAAGAATTTGATAATACCAAGGTTTACAGATGGATGAAGTCTTAAACCTCCCTTGTACGGTCCAATTGCATTGTTAAACTGTACACGGAATCCTCTGTTTACCTGAACCTGTCCATTGTCATCTACCCACGGAACGCGGAACATGATCTGACGATCCGGCTCTGTAATTCTCTCTAAGATTGCATTCTTTCTGTATAACTCTTCGTTTGCATCAATAACAGGTCTTAAGGAATCAAGAACCTCTGTTACTGCCTGTAAAAATTCAGGCTGATCTGCATTTTTTTTCTTTACTACTTCGAGTACTTCATCAACGTATCCCATTTTACAATCTCTCCTTACTTAATTTAGTATATACTCCATACAATGCGCTTTACACTGCATGCTCCTAACGGTTCTCCCGCTGGTTTCGTTTTGACACACTTATTTTATTATAAAATGAATCCATGTGCAATATTTTTTTCTTTATTTCACTAAATTATTAAAGTTTCACAGTGTAACAAGCCATTTTTTGCAGGATTTCAGGTTCAATTATTCATTTTCCACAAAAAATTTTATATCATCTAAGTATCGTTTTCTTGTCTATTTTTTTGTTATTACGGTTTTTACGTCACTGTAAGCGCCTTTTATATTCTTTCCACCGGATTTTTTATAGGAACAGATTCTGACATAATATTTTTTACCGGCTTTCAGCTTTCCAATCTTCTTCGATGTCGTCCTGTTACTTGAAACTGTTGTGCTTTTCACATTCTTCTCAAAACGTTTATCGGTAGAATATTGTATGATATAGCCGGTCGCCTTCTTATCCTGTTTCCACTTTAACGCAAAACTGCCCTTTGCAGTCGATTTCAGCGAACCCGTTTTTGCTTTTACCGGCTTTACCGTCAACGTGATCGTCTTTTCAGCCGCCTTATAATTACCACTTGCAGCTACACGGATCTTAATTTTTGTTTCTCCGTAATTTTTAAGTGTAACTACACCTTTTTTACTTACAGCGGCGATTTTTTCGTCCGCAACCTTATACGTCATCTTCCCTTTTCCATTCGTTTTCGCATTGATGGAAAATGTTGTGGTGCTGAAGGTTTTTGTGATGTTTTTCGCCGTGATCTTCGATTCTTTCTGCTTTTCATCTGACTCTGCCGCACTGTTTATGGAAAAGAATTTCACTGTATAAGATACTTTCTGGTCAAGTCCTGTAATTTTTACTTCAAATGTATCTCCCGGCTGATAACTCAGATTTTCCGGACGGAAAATAATGCATCCTTTCTGTCCATAATTACTGTTTTCCACGTTAAAATAGCCATCGGCTTTCTTTTCTGAAAAAGCCCATTTTTTCTGATCCGACTGCCTTATGAGAGTCACTTTTACAGCAGATTTGTCCACATCTTTCCCCATGCTGATGCTCCATGGATAACTGCTGCCAAAAAACTCTACCGGCATATTCTGGGCCGGCCATGCCACACCATAATAATCCGTCGGTTCATACCAGTTGTCAAATGCATACATCGCCGCATAAGTTCCATGTGATCCATATACCCAGCCAAATCCTGTTTTTTCCATCGGCGGATTTAAAATCCATCTTCTGTGTCCGACGCGGTCTATATTGTAATCATCACCATCATTCATCCATGCTTTTACCAGATGATACCCGAGTCCGCATTTCCAGCTTGCATAGGAAAGATTGCCACTGGATGCACCGGACGCCCCCAGTTGATAAAGGCGGTCGTCCATTCCTGCCGGTTTTGATGGAAAATGTGATAAGGTTCCATTTGCTGAGTTAACCAAAGCTGCCGCCTGTTCCATTTTGGTATAAGAAGAATCAAGCCCCACTGCGTCAATTCCTGCAATATAACGGATCGCATTCATGGTATTTAATGCTGATTTCTGACTGCTCTCACTGATTGTACCCGCCTGATACGGCTTTACATCCGATGCCTTCTTACTGTAGGTCGTCTCTGCGTCAATATTTACCTTTTTACTTTTCAGGTAATCCTTAATTTCCTTCTGGCTGTGATAATTGACATTGATCCCCGTACTGGTGGCTGCATAACAGTTGACGGAACCAATGCAGAATATAACGACTGCCAGCATCACTGCATTCTTTAATAATAATTTTTTCACCCGAATTCCCCCCTTGTGATATTTTTTATTACTATAACACAGTCCGTTTTGATGAACAATCATCTGGCATTAAAAAATGCAGGCGCCCCATCTGCACCTGCATTTTAAACTTTTATTTTTTATAAAAACCGATAAATAATAATTGCGATTAATACACCAATAATGCTTGCGATCGTAATCTTGATACTGAGTCCGAATGTAATGACCAGGATTCCAAGATCCAGCACGATCGGATTTGCAAATCCAAATGTCTGTCCATAATTAAGCCAGCTTAAAAACGGCACTCCCGCCGCAAGGCTCCCGATAAAACCTCCAAGTACGATCCCTGCCAGCAAAAGTAAAAACAATGCCCAGTTATTTTTTCCCGCAATTCCTCTGCTCATACCGTTCCTCCGTTTTCCTTCGTAATATGCCCTCTATTTTATCACGGAAGCCGGCTGCAAACAACTAATAATCATATACCTGTCCAAGCTCTGTAATATCAATCTCCGGATCTGACTGCGCACCTGGCGCTGCTTTCATGCCAGCTTTTCCGGATTTACGCGTAAGAATAATTAAGTAACGATATACCTCTCCCTTTGAATTTTCCACATCAATTTTCACAGACGTGTACTCCTTCTGGATCTTTACAGAATCTCCATTTTTCATTTTTTTATCCTTGGTCATCGTATACCTTAAAGTTTTGGAATCCCGATAATGATCATTACTGAACATTTTTCCCATTTAATTTGACATAAGAAAACGGATCTGCTTTTTTTACCGTTATATTTTTGGATAACGTATAAGTTTTTCCACCCTGCTTTACTTTACAGCTTATCTTGCATTTTCCGGCTTTTAATGGTCTGCAGTCAATTCCCTGATTAACATTATGCATGCCGGCATACTCAAGCACCGACGGATTTGAAAATTTAATATTTGTCACCTTTGCTTTTGATGAAACATTAACAAATTTGATCGAATCCACATAGCTATCCTCGTCCCCTACAAAAACAATCTGCTTTGTCTTGTCAAATGCAGGCACTTTTTTTGATGCTGCCATTGCATGCTCCTGTGGTACCACCAAAAGTAATGTACACAACAGTGCAAATACTAAAATTCCTGTCAACCAGCTCTTTTTTTCTCTTATCATAACTTTCCTCCCATGATGATATTTATTTGATAACAGCCTGCTCGCTTTGCAGGCAATTATAAAACCTGCTCTGCCATCTCTTTTAAGATCTGCGCTGATTTCCGGAGCTGTTTCTGCTCATCCTCATCTAAAGAAATCGGAACCTGTCTCTCAATTCCGTTTTTTCCAACGATCGCCGGCATACTTAAGACAACATCCTCCACACCATACATTCCATGGATCATACCGGAAACCGGAAGGATCGATTTTTCATCGCGCACGATTGCCTCGCAGATCCTCTTTACAGACATCGCAATTCCATAATAGGTCGCATTTTTCTTTGCAATGATCTCATAGGCACTGTTGCGCACATTTGCAGCAATGCGTTCCATCGAGTCATCATGATTGAAATGTCCGCGCATCTCGCAGAATGTATTTAGCGGGATTCCCGATACATTTGCACTGCTCCATGCCGCGATCTCACTGTCACCGTGCTCCCCGATGATAAATGCATGCACGCTCCGGCTGTCCACACCAAGATGCTCTCCCAGCTCATATTTTAAGCGTGCCGTGTCAAGCACCGTACCGGAACCGATCACGCGGTTTTCCGGCATTCCGCTCAGCTTGTGTGCGGTGTATGTAAGAATGTCGACCGGGTTTGATACGATAAGCAGGATTCCCTGATAATCTCTCTTTGCGATCTCCGGGATGATGCTCTTAAAAATGCCAACATTTTTCTGTACCAGATCCAGCCTCGTCTCTCCCGGTTTCTGGTTTGCACCGGCTGTCACAACGATGATTGCTGCATCCATAATATCATCATAACCACCCGCATAAATCTTCATCGGTCTTGCAAACGGGATTCCGTGGGAAATATCCATTGCCTCCCCTTCCGCTTTCTCTGTATTTGCATCAATCAAAACCATCTCAGAAAACAATCCGCTCTGCATCAGTCCAAACGCTGATGTCGCTCCTACAAATCCGCATCCGATCACTGCCACTTTTCTGTTGTTTAATTCTAACTGTTTCATGAAAACCTCCATTCTTGCGCTGCTTTTGCGCATCTTAAGTTTGTGCGCAAGCACAAATCCTGCGTGTGAAAAATCTTATTTTTCACACTGATGTCCTTGTCTCTGGTATCATATTAATTTATTTCGGTCAGATTGTATGTTGTAATTACAACATTTATTTGAGAAAATATATCATGACTGTGTTATCAGAAAATTGAAAAGCACTATCTGCCCTGGCATTCTTCTATAAAGAAAAAGGATGCCTCCCGTTTCCGAAAAACATCCACAAATATCTATATAATATCCATAACTTTGTCCAAACCCTCTACGATTCTTCATTCTCCCCGTATACCTGCTGGAAAAAATCCACCAGTTTTGCCAGTGAATAGATCAGTACCGTTGTCTCCTGTGCGTTAAGTTCTTCCTTAATGTGGTCGATCATACGGTGATGAAACTCTTCATGATGCAGATAAGCTGCCTTTCCTTTTTCGGTCAGGCATACCCAGACAACACGCTTATCCTGCTTGCTGCGCTCCCTGACAACATATCCCTTATCGGTCAGACCGTCCATCGCCTTTGTCAGCGTTCCGGTCGTAACGTTCATCAGCTTTGCCACCGTGCTCATGCTCTTTGGCTCTGACATTCCAATCGCTTCTATTACATGAAAATCATTATAGGTAAGATCCTTAAATTCATCCGTGATCAGAGATTTTCCCTCAATCTCCATAATGTTTTTAAACAATTTTACCAATAACTCATTTAATGTTTCATCTGCCGTCATTCAAATATACTCCTATTCATGGCAGTACTGATTGCCTTTCACACATATGTAAACTGCAGCCAGTCTGTTTACTGCTGCCCTTACCATACCAAAACCGTCGCGCCCCATGTCAGCCCGGCTCCAAATCCTGCCAAAACTATTTTTTTACCTTCACATATCATACCATGTTTATTGATATTATCAAGCAAAATCGGCACACTCGCCGCGGAAATATTACCGCACTCTTCCAGATTGGTAGGAAACTTTTCCATCGGCTGATGCAGTCTTTTTGCAACAGACTCAATAATGCGCAGATTTGCCTGATGAAGTACGAACAGATCAATATCCTCCACTTCAAGTCCCGCTTTTTTCACTGCCTCTTCTATCACCTTTGGCACCGTTTTGACTGCAAATTTATATACTTCCTGACCATTCATCGACACATAGGAAAGTTTCGTATCGTTGACCGCAAACGGATTATTGACCGGACGGTTATCACAGCGGAGGACTTCCCCCCGCGCGCCGTCGGAACCCTGTACCATGCTTAGAATGCCGCTTTTGTTTGCTGCACCCGGCTGCTTTGCTTTACAATTTGTTTCGGAATCCACCTCAACGACCGCCGCCCCTGCACCGTCCCCAAACAATACACAGGTGCTTCTGTCATTCCAGTCCATGATCTTTGAAAGAGTTTCCGCTCCAATGACCAGTGCCTTTTTGTATACACCATTTTCCAGATACATCTGAACCGTATTTAACGCAAACAAAAATCCGGAGCAGGCAGCGTTTAAATCAAATGCAACTGCATTTTTTGCTCCAAGCGCACTCTGCACTTCACAGGATAAGTTCGGCAGAAACTTATCCGCCGTAACCGTTGCTGCAATGATAAGATCAAGTTCTTCCGCAGTCATTTCCGCATCTTTTAACGCTTCCTTTGCTGCTGCGACAGCAAGCCCTGTCGTCGTCTCCTCCACCGCAAGATGTCTTGCACCGATTCCGGTACGGCTTCTGATCCACTCGTCAGAGGTGTCCATCAGTTTACTTAAATCATCGTTTGTCACCCGAAGTTTTGGAACCGCACTTCCGGTTCCCTTGATTTTGATTTTCATACTTTTTCCTCATTCCAGAGTTTATTTTATTTCCATCTGCCCTCTGTAAAATAATCCAGTAACCTTTTTATCAGAACGCACGGAATCTCGCATAGCGCTCCTCGGCAAGCTGCTCTCCTGTCTTGCCATTCTGACGCTCTAAAAATTCTTTCATATGGCCTTTCATATATCTTGAGATTGACTCACATGCTTTTTCGTCTGCCGTGCCATACTCCGGGATTACCTGCTCCACAATATTTAACGCATACAGATCATGCGCCGTGATCTTCATGACCTCGCTGGCTTCTTTTGCACGTTTTCCATCTTTCCAGAGGATCGATGCAAATCCTTCCGGCGAAAGTACCGAATACGTTGCATTTTCAAGCATCCAGACTTCATTGCCGACCGACAGTGCAAGCGCACCGCCGCTTCCGCCTTCTCCGATCATCAGACAGAGGATCGGAACTTTGATGGCTGACATCTCATAGAGATTTCTTGCGATTGCTTCACCCTGTCCGCGTTCTTCCGCTTCTTTTCCGCAGAATGCACCGGATGTGTTCACAAATGTGATGATCGGACGGTTGAATTTTTCTGCCTGTTTCATCAGACGCAGTGCTTTTCTGTAACCTTCCGGAGACGGCATTGCAAAATTCCGTTCCAGATTCTCTTTCGTTGTCTTTCCTTTGCACTGGGCGATCACAGTAACTGCTTTTCCATGAAAATACGCAATTCCTCCTACTACTGCCGGATCATCCTTATAATATCTGTCTCCATGTAATTCTACAAAATCTGTAAACAATCTGTCAATATAATCCTTACCGACCGGGCGTTCTTTTTCCCTGGATTTCAGAACACGCTCCCAGGCTGACACATTTTCTTTTACTGCAGATATGTTTTTTCTGTTCTCTTTTTTCTTTTCCGGACAGTCTTCTTTCTTTTCATCTGTAACTGTATGCATTTTCAGAATCTGTCCCAGTACTTCCTTCATCTCATCCCTGGTTACGATCTGATCAACAAATCCATGCTCAAGAAGGAATTCAGCTCTCTGGAATCCTTCCGGCAATTTCTGTCCGATCGTCTGCTCGATCACACGCGGACCGGCGAATCCGATCAAAGCTCCCGGTTCTGCAAGAATAATATCTCCAAGCATAGCAAAACTTGCTGTGACACCTCCCGTAGTTGGATCAGTCAATACCGGAATATAAAGAAAGCCTGCATCACTGTGGCGTTTCAGTGCCGCTGAAGTCTTTGCCATCTGCATCAGGGAAATGATTCCCTCCTGCATACGTGCGCCTCCGGAACAGGTAAAAAGAACAACAGGAAGCCTCTCCTCTGTTGCACGCTCGACTGCACGGGTAATCTTTTCTCCTACCGCATGTCCCATACTGGCCATCATAAATCTTCCGTCACAGACCCCGATCGCAACCGGATATCCACAGATTGTTGCTTTTCCTGTCACAACCGCTTCATCAAGCCCGGTCTTTTCTCTTAAAGCTTCGACTTTTTCTGTATATCCCCGGAAATCCAAAGGATTCTCCGGTCTTTCCCCTTCATCGATCTTTGCATCCCATTCTTCAAAAGAGCCTGCGTCTGTCACAAGCTCAATTCTCTTATATGCCGGAATACGAAAGTATCCATGACATTTAGGACAAATATATTTTCCGTTGATTACTTCATCTGTTAAGATTGCTGCACCGCATTTATTACATTTTTTCAAGATTCCTTCCGGTGCTTCCGGCTTTCTTCTGTTTCGTGAATGAATCGAAGTGATCTTCTCTCCGGTCTTTTTAAACATATTATGCAGTCTCATTCATCATTCCTCCGATAAACTCCACATCAATATCTCCAGATATGAATTTTTTATGATTCAAAATCTCATACTGATAATCAATATTTGTGTCCACACCTTCAATAATGACTTCGCCAAGTGCGCTTCTCATTTTACGGATAGCCTCTTCTCTGTCGTCCGCATGTACGATCAGTTTCGCAAGCATGGAATCATAATAAGGCGGAACTTCATATCCTGTGTAAATCGCACTGTCTACACGTACGCCTTCACCACCCGGGAAATGTACATCTGTGATTTTTCCAGGAGACGGGCGGAAATTCTTTTCCGGGTTCTCTGCATTGATTCTGCATTCAATCGCGTGACCTGTGATCTTGATGTCTTTCTGCTGAAGTTTTAGTCTCTGTCCGTCTGCAATCTTAATCTGCTCTTTGATCAGATCGATTCCTGTCACCCATTCTGTCACCGGATGTTCTACCTGGATTCTTGTATTCATTTCCATAAAGTAAAAGGCTCCACTCTTTTCTAAGAGAAATTCAATCGTTCCGGCATTCGTATAACGAGCTGCCTTCGCCGCTTTCACAGCCGCTTCTCCCATCTTCTGTCTCAATTCCGGTGTCAGTGCTTCTGATGGAGATTCCTCGATCATCTTCTGATGATTTCTCTGAATGGAACAATCACGTTCCCCCAGGTGAATTACATTACCGAATTTATCTGCCATGATCTGAAATTCAATATGTCTGGGATGTTCCACAAAATGCTCGATATACATGGTTCCATCTCCAAATGCGATCTGAGATTCCTTCTGAGCTGTAAGAAATGCCAGTTCAAAGTCCTCCGGAGAGAAGGCAGTTCTCATACCTTTTCCGCCGCCTCCAAGAACTGCTTTTATGATAACCGGATAGCCGATCCGACTGGCCTCTCTTGCTCCTGTTTCCACATCCAGAATAGCTTTTGTAGTGCCGGGGATTACTGGAACTCCTGCTGCTTCCATGGTATTTCTGGCAATCTGTTTGTTTCCCAGATTCTGGATTACCTGTGATGGAGGTCCCACAAAAGTGATGCCGCACTGCTCACAAATCTGGGCAAATCTGGCATTTTCAGATAAGAAGCCAAATCCAGGATGTATTGCATCTGCACCGGATA
>ENA-OPDG01002435-OPDG01002435.1-human-gut-metagenome-genome-assembly--contig:-NODE-2435-length-10339-cov-5.632439_pt1 | contig 10339 bp, 7 predicted proteins | sample MGYA00241259_ERZ501498 | MGnify/ENA primary metagenome ERZ501498 (study PRJEB25962, sample SAMEA2042582) | human gut metagenome | biome: human gut; feature: human-associated habitat; material: faeces... | reverse complement strand
CGCTACACGTCCGCAGGTTAGTACATATATCTTAGGTTAGTAGCGTTTTTTTGAAAGGTTAATGTCAGTGCAGTTGCACTGATACACTCACGAAATTATTAATTCTCTGTGGGTACTGAAAATGTTTTCTGCGGTGTTGGCGATATATTTCACTGCGTGAGCATTGATAATAATCAGTTTATCAACAGCCTGTGCGTTTGTGCTTTTAGAAAGTGCTATTATGCTTATCTGTAGGTCGTGAATTCCTGTACCCAGTAATACTTATAAGCATCGTTATATGTGCCGAATGCTACGGCGAGATTTTCAAAATCGGGATTGAGAATATTTTCACGGTGACCCTTGGTGGAAGCCATCCAGCTGTCGACTACTCTCCGTGCGGTGGGCTGACCTGAGCCGAGATTTTCTCCGACGGAGCAGAACTTATACCATAGTTCATCATCACTGTAGCCGTATATGGTTTTGAAGTTTGAGCCGTCAGGCCGCAGATGGCTGAACTTCTGCTCAATTTCACTGCAACGTGCCTTCGCCGCCTTGTATGCGTTTGTATCCCACTTATAAGGCTTAAGTCCGTAGGAAACACGGATCTCATTCACGATACGGAAAACCTCCGCCTCTTCTGCGGAGCAGTTTACGGGACTGTCGGTTATTACCGGTGCGGGAGTTGCATTATCCTGCACGGTGGGTTTTGCTGTTGCAGGAACGGTAGTTGCGACAGGCTTGCTTTCGGAAAGATAGTCGCTGTGGATATATGTGCCGTCATCAAGCTTATAGTAGCCGGTGTCTGTCAGTGCGGCGATATTTACCGCATCTCCGTAATATTTATAGGAAACGACCTCAGCGCCTTGTAAGCCCTCTTTTCTTGCGGAACAGCTTGAAATGTTTATGTACATTGTGCCGCTACACTTCTTTTCTGTCCATGCAGGCTTTGGTGCGGCGGTTGTAGCTTTGGTTGTCGCCACTGTGGTCCGGGTGGTTTTTGCTGTTGTGGTTGCCGATGTAGTTGTCGATGTTGCAACGGTGGTTTCCTGTGCCTCGTTATGCTTGTTGGCTTTGGTGGGAACCTTTTGTTCCTCGACAGGCGCAGTAGTGGAATATGATAACTCTGAACCGTTGTTGTAGCTGATACCCTCGTCATCGGCTTTGACTCCGAACCATGAGTAACGGCTTGACAGAACGCAAAGAGCGACTACGGCGACAAAACCGCATGACGCACAGCCGATTTTAAGAAAATTGCCGTGAGACTTCTTTTTCCTGTCGTATGTCTGAATCCCGCTTTCACGGTCTTCGGTTTTATTTTCTTCGTTCGTGTTCATGGGTATCACCTGCCTTTCGCCTGAACTTAACGGTAAGCATAATTTCACATCTATATTTTAGCACAAATGCGTTGAGCGTGTCAACAGATACTGAAATTGCCCAAAAATATTTGTAAGGGTTGCACAAATTAATGTGTATCGTTTATGTAAAATCACAATAAAATAAGTCTGTTAAAAATGCACTGTTACAAAAGCGAAAGTAGATGTATTTTTGTACAAAAGGGCGAAATGGTTACAAAACGGTAACAAAATAGTTACAAATTGTTGCGGGTTTGTAATCTTTTATGTTATAATGGCGGTGACGGAAAAGATTTGCTGTCTTTCATGACGGAAGGAAAAGCAACCTTAAAGGTGTGGAGCGGGCATTATGCCCGTTCCTGCTTTTAACGGAAAAAGCGTTGATTTATCACCTGCCGTTCACAACGGCGGGTTATTATATATATTGATTGTTTGGGGCGTATGCCCGTTTGATTTGGTTTATACGGAAAAGGATTGATAATGGGAAAACTGATGATGCCCGATTATCGTGACGATATTGAGGAAACTATACTTCCTGACAGCGACAGTGAAAAGGAAGCACAGGAGGCTGATGTAAAGCCTGCGGTTGACGATACGTCGGAGAATCGGAATGAAGAAAGCAACGAAGAAAAAGATAAAGGCAAAACCGGTATTTCGGTTGTTGCCGACAGGATCTTTGATTTTCTGGTTATGGCAGGGCAGTATTTCTGTCATATCATAGCCGATGTATTTTCAAAGCCTGCTGTATATGTGGCTTATGCCGCCGTGTTTATATGGAAGCATACGGCGCTGTTCAGGGACGCAGTAAAGAGGACGTTCTGCGAAATAGGCAGCTTCTTCTTTGCGCCTTTGTTAAAGTCAAAGCGTGTGCTTCAGCGTACAAACAGGCAGATAAGGACCGCAAAGGAGCAGGGCGACAACAAGAAAGCGGCAAAGCTGTACGGAAGTATAGCGAAGGACGCAGTATTCGGCAAGCAGGGTCTTGCGGTAACGCTGTTCAACTATGCCGCACCGATCATCGCAATAGTTTTTCTTATGAGCGTTGTCGGATATGCGACGGGTACGGACTATGCGATAAAGCTGACGGTTGACGGAAAGTTTGTAGGATATGTCGAAAGCGAGCAGGTGTTCAATGACGCAGAGCGCATAATGCAGGAGCGTATCACATATATCGGCAACGAGAAGAAGATAAGCATGGAGCCGGGATATTCGCTCGAAATGCTCGGCGACCAGGAATATCTGACGAAATATCAGCTTGCAAACAAGCTGCTTGAGCTGAGCGATACTCCTATTGAGTATGCATACGGAATGTACATAGGCGGAAAGTTCTACGGTGCGCTTGTTGACAATACAGCGGTCGAAGCGGAGCTTCAGAAGATACTTGACGGCTACCGCACAAATGCAAAGGACGAGGACGTTGCCTTTGAGAAGGATATAGAGTATGTTCCCGGTCTTTATCTGTCGGACAGTATTGTGTCGAGTGATGAGATCATCAAGCTGATAAATTCCAAAAAGGAAGAAGCGTCCTATTACACTGTGGTTGACGGCGACAGCCATTCGGGAATATGCTCAAAGCTCGGAATAAGCATGGAAGAGCTTGAGGCGTTGAATCCCGGTATTATGGACGAGGACTATGTGCTGAGAGCCGGTGAAAAGCTGCTTAAAACGCAGGAGGTGCCTTTCCTGTCGGTAAGTATTTCAAGAACGGAAACATACAACGTTGAAGTTCCGTATGAAACGAAATATGAGGACGATGATACACGCTATGAGGGCGTTGAAACGGTTTACCAGGAGGGTGAGACCGGTACGAACAAAATCACGGCAAAGGTGTATTATGTAAACGGCGAAGAGGTCAAGCGTACCATAAAGAAAACCGAAAGAGTGAAAGAGCCTGTAACGGAGATTATCCTTCAGGGTACTCTGCCTCCGCAGTCATCGCATTATTCAGATGCTTCTGCCGATACGGGCAAGAAGTATATATGGCCTGTTGACGGCGGCACATTCTGGGAGTGGGGCTGGTGGGACGGCGGTTATGCCGGACACAGAGGCGTTGATATAGGCGCACCTTACGGTACGGATGTATATGCCGGAGCAAGCGGTACTGTAATATTTGCAGGATGGGACAACGGCGGACTCGGTAATGCCGTGATGATACTTCATCCCGACGGATACACAACGGTATATGCCCACAACAGTGAGATATTCGTCAGTGCAGGTCAGGAGGTAAATCAGGGCGAGTGCATAGCCGCAGTAGGCGAAACCGGACTTGCATACGGCTGTCACTGCCACTTTGAAGTAAGATACGGTTCGGAAAGGCTGAACCCGAGATATTATCTCAGCGGTCTGCCGGATCCCGGATATTATTAATATGAAATTTAACGGATAACAGGAAACAACCGCTGTGCTGAGGCATGGCGGTTGTTTGGCTATCGGAATGCACCTTGACAATTTATTGAAAGTGTGATAGAATACAAATAAAGAGGGAACGACAGACGACCGCTCCCGTGTTGGCTAAGAAATAACCGTCGTAGTTGGAAGCTGTGGGCGGTTATTTCTTTTTATTTGAAGAACTGATAGTAAATATCATAACCGTGAACGCAGTAAGGAAAATACCTATCTGTGTTAAATCGCTTGAAATCAACCGCTGTGCTGAGGCATGGCGGTTGTGTTTTATTGCGAAACGGTCATAAATTTTCTTTTCCTCTCATAGATTTACTGTAGAGTACCCGAAAGGAAAGGACGTGCAGTATGAACGAAATTATGACAAGGGAAGAATTTTTAAAGGAACGAAATGCGGTATACGAGCCTGACGCTGCGGCGGGCGGGGACGATGTTTGCAAGGGGCAGGATGCTGATACGGCGGTTATGGCGGAGGAAAACGGGAAGCTGAGTGCTGACGGTATAACCGTATCGGAAGTAGTGGTTAAAGGCAGGCGCAACAGGCAGTATGCAGGGCTGATACTCTTTATAACGGCGGTTGCCGGGGCTGTTGTCGGGGCGGTGTTTTACGGGAAGGCAACGGTGACAGTGCCTGACGAGATGCTGGAGGGCTTTCTCGAAGGAAGGATACACGGCGGATTTTTTGGGAATGCCGCCGCTTCGTTCATATCGGCGCTTATATGGTGCATTGTGCCGTTTTTAGCAGGGCTTTGCGCTGTGGGACAGCCTGTGGGTGCGCTTATACCGGCATTCAAGGGTATAGGCGTGGGAATGACGTTTGCGGCGCTTGTGAATACATACGGGGCAAACGGGATACCGGCTTTTGCGGTGTTTGTTCTTCCGTCTGCATTTATAGGAACGGTAATCTGCTGTTATCAGTGCCGTCTGTCCGTGTTATGCTCAAACAGTGTGCTGGCTGTGCTTAAAGGCAGGCGTGACGAGGCTCCGCACTATTATAAGATATATCTTGAGCGGTTTGCGGTGTGCTGTATCGGGTGCTTTCTGCTGGGGATAGCGGACGCTGTTATAACTTTTTTGTTCCGCCCGATATTCGTTATATGAAACACTTGAAATTTTCGTTTCACGGGTGTATAATGTTAACAGTAAAAATTGCCTTTGGCATGAAAGAAGGATAACATTATGGAAAAAATGGAAGTATTACTGGAAACCTCCGCACGTCACATCCACGTTACGCAGGAGGCTCTCGAAACACTGTTCGGCAAGGGTCACGAGCTTACAAAGAAGAAGGATCTTTCTCAGCCCGGTCAGTTCGCTTGCGAGGAAAGAGTTACTATAACAGGCCCCAAGAGATCGCTTGCAAACGTATCTATTTTAGGTCCTGTTCGTCCTGCTACACAGGTTGAGCTTTCCGCTACAGACGCACGTTCTATCGGATGTCCTATATTCGTAAGAGAATCGGGCGATATTGCAGGCACACCCGGCTGTAAGATAACAGGTCCTGAGGGCGAGATCGAAATCAGCGAGGGCGTTATCGTTGCAAAGCGTCACATCCACCTTGTTCCCGAAACCGCTGAAAAGTGGGGCGTGAAGAACAAGGACGTTGTAAGCGTAAAGGTTGATTCTGACGGAAGAAAGGCAATTCTCGGTGATGTTGTTATCAGAGTAAGCGAGAATTTTGCAGACGCTATGCACATTGATACAGACGAATCAAACGCTGTAATGGCCGCTCCCGGCATGATGGTCGAAGTAATCAAGTAATACGGCGTTACATATTGACGGTTTTATCTCCGTGGCTTTGGGCTGCGGAGATTTTTTTGTAAAATATATTGAAACTTCACAAAAAATACTGTATAATACTATTATTACAATTACTGTATTACAAATTAACAACAGACTGAAAAAGGAGGAAATATGAAAAATCTTTTCAAAAGAATTATTGCGGCGATAACAGCCGCTACGCTTGCGGCAGGAAGCGTGCCGCTTAATATGACAGCATCGGCACAGCTTGCGCCTGTGAAGGTTAACGGTCACGGTATGCTTTCATCGGTGTCGGAAAAATATATAGGATATATTGATTCCGGTGAGGGCAACGAAGTGGGGGCTGCGCCGTCTATGCTTGATATGTCGTATCTTGGCGAAAGCTACGCACAGCTTACACAGACGGCAAATAAAAAATTTCCGTCATCGTATGACCTGAGGGATTACGGCAGGGTGTCGCCGGTTGAGAATCAGTCGCCGTACGGTACCTGCTGGTCGTTTGCGTCGCTTGGCACGATAGAGTCACAGCTTATAACGCAGTTTACCGATATTTCCTTTTCTAAAAAACACCTTGTCTGGAACGCATATGAGAACGATTATATGCGGGAATTCTTCAACGGGGTAAGAAGCAAAGAGGATTTCGATAATCCCTATGATATGGGTGGTTTTGAGAGCCTTGCAACGGCTACGCTGGCGGAGTGGAACGGTCCTGTTTATTCCTACAGATTGCCGTATGACAAGGACGATACCGATGAGCATCTGACGGGTGAAAGCGATTTTCATCTTACAGATGTGTACTTTGCAACGGCAAATACCTATATTACGGACGGGTATGATAATATTTTAGAAAAAGAAGTTTCCGAAAATATCATAAAGGAGCTTGTAAGCGAATACGGTGCATCGACGATTTCGTTTTGCAGTGATGATGCTTACTACAACAATGAATATTACACTTCCTTTTGTTATGACGAGAATAAAGTTTCCGACCATGCGGTTTCGGTCGTCGGATGGGATGATGATTTTTCAAGAGAAAAATTCGGCACAAGTGATGACACCCGTCCCGAAAAAGACGGCGCATGGCTCATAAAGAACAGCTGGGGTGCAGACTGGGGAGATGACGGATATTTCTGGCTGTCGTATGAAGACCCGACTATAGGCTCGGTGGCAACATATATCGTTGACAGCAAGGACAACTACAGCAATTATTACGGTGTCGGAAAGATGTGGTCGCTGAACGCTTCGGCGGATACGTTCTATAAAGACGAAGACGCCAAGAAATACGGCTATATGTCGAATATATTCACGGCAAAGGGCGATGAACAGCTTGAAGCGGTTTCGTTCTATACGACCGATGTAAATACGCAGTATGAGATAACTGTCTATACCGGTACGGACAAGGAAAACCCCGTAAGCGGCAGTATAGCTTCAAGCGGTCTTACGGGAACGGAGAAATATCCCGGTTATCATACAGTGGAGCTTGACAAGGCGGTCGCACTTAAAAGCGGAGAAAATTTTTCGATAGTGGTAAAGCTGACTAATCCGCAGTATGAATATCCGCTGCCGATTGAAACGTATTTTAACGGCTTTTACAATTCTTCACCGAAGTATTCCGACGACGGCAGAGTTTCAATGTACAGCGAAAACGGCAAGGATTGGAATGACGTGTCGGAGCTGTCCTATGTAACCGGCGGATATACATTATGCACTACCGGCTTTTGTCTTAGTGCGTTTACAAATCCTCTGCCGGAGAGCAGGATCGCATCGGAAAATGTGAGGTTTTCGATAATTGAAGGTCCTGTTGCACTCGGAAGCAAGCTGGAGCTTAGCGGAGCGGATGAAATATGGTACAGCATAGACGGAGGTGCGGCGATACGCTACACGAAGCCGATAATTCTTGAAAAAGCCTGCACTGTTTCGGCGTGGAACAAGACGGACGGCAGCAGCGGAAACATTGTCAGCCGTACATATACAAAGGCAAAATCGGCGCTTACGGAGTATGCGATAAGTTACGGGGATAAAAAGATATTTGTAACGCCCGATGACTATGCTAATGAGAACGTGATAGCCCTTCCTGTCGGCGAGAGCGGTATTTCGATACGTCCGAGAGGATGCGATGAAATAACCGTTGACGGCAAAAGAGTTATGTCTGATGAGTGGTCAGAGGAAATCACTTTAGCCCCCGGCGAAAGCCGTGATATAGTAATAAAATCGTCTGCAAGCGGAAAGGACGCTTCGGAATATACCGTAAAGGTAACAAAGCGGTATATCGGCTATGATAAGGACAAGGAAACGATACAGTATGATGAAAGCAGATTTACCGTAAAGGATAAAGACGGAAATATACTTGCAGACGGTGACTCGGTGGCTGACTTTACAAAGCAGGAGATAAGCGTTTATGATATGAACGGCGAACTGCTTGCAACGGAAACAACGCCGAAGAGATACACGATTATTCCCGCTGTAAAGACTCTTGTTTATAGCAAGGAAGCTACTCTTTACACATTCTCGAAGAATTTCGTATACTCGTATTCTTCTGATATGAGCGATGCGGTAGCACTCGATGAGGAAACAATACCGCTTACACCCGGAAAGAATATCTACCTTCAGCGCATAGCTGATTTAAACGGTTTTGCAAGCGAGGTGCTTTGTATAGAAGTGCCTGAAAGACCTGCCGCTCCCGAAAATGTAAAGGCAAAGCCGGGACCGGATTATATCGGCATTGACGGAAACGGAGTATATGAATACCGTATAAAAGGTCAGGACAAGTGGGTAAGCGACAGCGACTATATTATGGGGCTTGACAGTGACACGGAATATACGGTTGAGGTAAGAAAGAAAGCTACCGACAGCGAATTTACTTCCGATATTGCGACTGTCACGATAAGAACGGTAAAGGGCGTTATCGTACCTGTATATTTTACTTACTACGCAACGGTTGTTTTATCCGATGAGAAAGAGTTTACGACGCTTGGTGAAAACGTAATCGAATATGACGAGAAGGATCTTGCAAAATTCGGATATGTATTCACACGAGCAAGCAAGGCGACCGTCAATATCACAGAAGAAAAAGGCAAGTATGTTTCGGATAAGAGTTATGTGATATTCGATGTAACGCCTGCCGTTGATAACTCAGACAAAACTACTCGTGTTGTTTACTGTGATGCATTCACCGGAGATGTAGTAGATGAGGGCATAGTAACTTATGCTTATCACACAATATTCAACATAGATAACCTTGATTGTCCTGAGGGATATGATCATTATCAGTATGAGCTGAAAAGCAGGAATGACGCTATCACGAAGCTAGTGTATATAGACGGCAAATGGTATCCTGCCGACAGCGAGATCGTACTGCTTGTTGAAAAGCTCCCTGTAATCAAAGTAAAGATCGTTGACGAAAACAGTAACATAGTTTATGAGTACAATGAATACGCACCTTACGGCGAACATGAAGCCGAGGCTGATATTCCTGAGGGATATACGGCTGTAAGTGACGAGAATTTTGCCGTAAGCGTAACGAGAGATGAAAACGGCAGGCTGATAAGCGATATATCGGAATTTGTTGTGACGGTAAAAAATGATTCCGAAAAGCCCGAAGAGCCGGATAAACCGGAGAAGCCGGAAGAGCCTGCAAAGCCGGAAGAACCTGCAAAGCCGGAAGAACCTGCAAAGCCGGAAGAACCTGCAAAGCCGGAACAGCCTGTAGAGCCGGATAAACCGACAAACCCGAATACAAGCGGAGATATACCGTTTGCGGCGGCAGCTGCCCCTGTTGTTGCGGTTGCGGTGATGATAAGCACAGTTACGACAAGAAAACGTAAAAAGTAAATATTACGGGAAAAGTCAGGTATAACGCTTGGCTTTTTCTTTTGTTTGTGGTAAAATATAAGTGGTAAGCCTAAACTAACTTATATTGAGGTGACACAATTGGAGATATTTCTGATACTGATGATACCGCTTATGGGAACAACGCTCGGCTCGCTGATGGTATTCCTTATGCGTGATAAGGTGAGGGCAGGAACGGAGAAGCTGCTGCTTGGGTTTGCATCGGGAGTAATGATAGCGGCTTCGGTATGGTCGCTTCTGATACCGTCAATGGAGCTGTCCGAACAGGGCTACGGGAACATGAACTGGGTGCCTGCTGTGGTCGGCTTTGCGGCGGGGATACTGTTCCTGCTCGGGATAGACAGCCTTGTGCCGCACCTGCATCTTGACAGCGATAAGCCTGAGGGCGTGCGCTCGGGGCTTTCAAAAACTACTATGATGCTGCTTGCGGTGACTATCCATAACGTGCCGGAGGGAATGGCTGTCGGTGCGGCTGTAGCCGGTTCAACAGGCACGGGCGGCGACAGCGTTACTATTGCAAGCACATTTGCGCTGGCGCTGGGTATCGCAATACAGAACTTCCCCGAAGGAGCGGTGGTTTCAATGCCGCTTAAAAGCGAGGGAATGAAAAAGGGGAAAGCGTTTGTGATGGGAGTGCTGTCGGGAGTTGTTGAGCCGATAGGTGCGGCGGTGATGATACTGCTCGCTTCTTTCATCGCTCCGCTTTTGCCGTATATGCTGTCGTTTGCGGCAGGGGCTATGATGTATGTTGTGATAGAAGAGCTTATACCCGAGGCACAGAGCGGAGAGCATAGCAACATAGGAACGATAGGTGCGGCGGCAGGGTTTGTTGTTATGATGGTGCTTGATTGTACGTTGGGGTGAGAAGATGCCCGTCCGTTGAGGACGGGCATCGCAGATTGTAGAAAAAGTCTGTTTTTTATAAGATAATGCGAATTCTCTATCCCTATAAGAACGCTTTGTGGGCTTTGCGTCCTGCAAAGCCTTTGGGCGTTCTATCTCGG
>ENA-OPDG01002430-OPDG01002430.1-human-gut-metagenome-genome-assembly--contig:-NODE-2430-length-10360-cov-5.249296_pt1 | contig 10360 bp, 9 predicted proteins | sample MGYA00241259_ERZ501498 | MGnify/ENA primary metagenome ERZ501498 (study PRJEB25962, sample SAMEA2042582) | human gut metagenome | biome: human gut; feature: human-associated habitat; material: faeces... | reverse complement strand
TCCGGGCGGCTTCCTGTTGCAATGTGGAAGTGGTGAACGGAGCCGCAGGCGATTTCTTTGCAGGTTTCACCGTCACGTCCCCGATAGAGAACCGTGCGGTCTTGCAGGCTTCGAGCAAAGCCTTCGCCTCGTCTTCGGTTTTCAATCGTTGGCTCAATTCGGCCTTCAACAATTCCCCTCCGGGTAACAAAAATTCCCCGATCACCCGATAGGCTGCTTCGGGCTTGAACGCCGAGATTTCTCGCTCCCGTTCTACAATCAAGCGCACTGCGACCGATTGTACACGACCGGCCGACAAAGCGGGCTTCACCTTTTTCCACAGAACAGGCGAAAGTTCGAATCCCACGATACGGTCGAGTACCCTGCGAGCCTGCTGGGCATCTACCCGATTCAAATCTATATCCCGGGGATTCTCAATGGCATGGAGTATGGCATCTTTGGTAATCTCATGGAATACAATCCGTTTCGTTTTCTCCGGTTTCAATTTCAACACTTCGAACAAGTGCCATGCGATAGCCTCTCCCTCGCGGTCCTCATCGGATGCCAGCCACACCTTCTTGGCGGCCTTCGCGCTCTTACGCAGTTCACTTACGAGTCGTTTCTTGTCTTCCGGAATCTCATAATCGGGTACTAATGTATCTAAGTCTATGCTTATTTCCTTTTTCTTAAGGTCGCGTATATGACCGTAGCTCGACAGTACTTTATAGTCTTTACCGAGGAATTTCTCAATCGTCTTTGCCTTTGCAGGACTCTCTACGATAACTAAGTTCTCTTGCATATCAACAATCTATTTCTATTTTGGGCAACAAAATTAGAACAAAAAAACCGCATATACATTATTATATATACGCTTTTTTCTTTTTTTAACTTACCGGCGACATAACAAGCATGGCTATATCATAAAAACATTGTTTTATCGACGATGCCGATTCGTTTACACATAGGCAGCAAATGGATTTATATTCTTTGCATTTCTGTATGGTCTTTCCGGCACGAAGAGCATAAACCCGTCGTGGACTAACAGTTTTAGCAAGCAACTTTTTGCCGTATTGTTTTGCATTTTCAAGACAAATATCTACCTTTGTGGGGTATTAGACAGATAAGAAGATACACAAACAGGAAAAATAACAATAAAATGAAAATCTCAGTTATAGGCGCAGGAGCGATGGGCGGGTCTACCGTTGAGGGACTGCTGAAGTGCGACGCTATCACGGCAGGAGACATTACAGTCGCTGATCCTTGCGCGGAAGTATTGGATAAGTTCGCCGTCCAGGGGGTGAGCGTGACTACAGACAACAGCGCGGCAGCAATGGATGCCGACACGATTATGGTATTCGTGAAGCCGTGGCTGGTGGAATCGGTGCTCAAAGGCATTAAGGACGCGATGGACTATAAGCACCAGAGACTCGTGGTGGTGGCTGCGGGAGTGTCGTCGGAACAGATAAAAGCGTGGATGGACAAGGGAGATGGCCAAACGCTGACGCTGTTTCTCGTAATCCCGAACATCGCCATCGCACAGAAAGCGTCGATGACTTTCATCGTGCCCGTGGATGCTTCTGAGAGCGATACGAACACTATAAAGGCTCTTTTTGAGGAACTTGGCGGCGCGCTGATAGTAGAAGAGCGTCTGCTCGCAGCCGGTACCACATTGGCTTCGTGCGGTATCGCCTACGCCATGAGATATATCAGAGCGTCGGTTGAGGGCGGCGTGGAGCTTGGTTTCAAGGCTAAGGACGCTGAGAAAATCGTGCTTCAGACCGTGAAGGGGGCTGTGGAGCTGCTTCAGGCTACCGGCCAGCATCCCGAGGCGGCCATCGACCTGGTAACGACTCCGGGCGGCGTTACCATCAAAGGACTTAACGAGATGGAACACGCGGGATTCACGAGTGCTGTTATACGTGGATTGAAAGCAGGGGTAAAGTAGTATGTAGTATAAGGAGTAAGAATAAAGGAGTAAGTAATATGGAAGAAGCAATAAAGCAAATCGGAGAACGTCTTAAAGGCTTGCGCGACGTCATGGAGGTGTCTGTCAAAGATATGGCAGAACTCTGTGGCATAACGGAAGACCAGTATGAGCAGATGGAAAACGGCGAAGGTGAGTTGTCGGTGAGCAACCTTCAGAAGATTGCTAAGAAGTATGAGGTGCCTCTCGACGTGCTGATGTTTGGCGAGGAGCCGCACATGAGTGCCTATTTCCTGACGCGTCGCGGACAGGGTATGAGCGTGGAACGCCGCAAGGCATACAAGTATCTGAGTCTGGCAAGCGGTTTCAGAGGCCGCAAGGCCGACCCGTTCATCGTCACCGTGGAGCCAAAACCGGAAGGAACGCCGCATGAGACGAACACGCATCCGGGTCAAGAGTTCAACATGGTGCTTGAGGGCAGTATGGAACTGACCATCGGAAAGAAGGTTCTCACTCTGAATGAGGGCGACAGCATCTACTTCGACTCGACACAGCCGCACGGTATGCGTGCCCTGAACAACGAAACTGTGAAGTTCCTTGCCATTATATTCTAAAAGTGAAGGGTGAAGAACGAAGAGTGAAGAATCCATTAGCGAAAACAGTAGCGACTTGTTAACTTGTCAACTCGCTAACTTAAAACTTGCCAACTAAAAAGATGATAGAAAGATTTCTTAAAAAGACGACATTTACGTCGGTCGAAGACTACAATAAGAACTTGGAATTTATCGTTCCGGAGAACTTTAATTTTGCGTATGACGTGATGGACGAGTGGGCTAAGGAACAGCCCGAGAAGCTCGCCATGCTGTGGACAAGCGAGAACGGCGACGAGATTCGTTTCACCTTCCGCGACATCAAGGAGCAGACCGACCGCACGGCGGCGTATTTCCAAAGTCTCGGTATAGGCAAGGGCGACCCCGTGATGCTCATTCTGAAGCGTCATTATCAGTGGTGGCTGGCCATGCTCGGACTGCACAAGCTGGGGGCGATAGCCATTCCGGCAACGCACATGCTTACGAAGCACGACATCGAATACCGCAATCAGCGCGCCGGAGTGAAGGCTATCGTATGCGCAAATGATGAGTATATCGTGTCGCAGATAAAGGCGGCAATGCCCGAAAGTCCTACGGTGAAGGCATTGGTGACTGTCGGCGGCGAAACTCCTGAGGGGTTCCATTCATGGGACAAGGAGTGGAAAAACGCGCCGGAGTTCGTCCGTCCGGAGCACGTCAACACTAATGACGACACGATGCTGATATATTTTACGAGCGGAACAAGCGGCTCGCCGAAGATGGTGGCGCACGATTATCTCTACGCTTTGGGCCATCTCACGACGGGAGTGTTCTGGCATAACCTTGCGGAAGACAGCATCCATCTGACCGTTGCTGACACGGGATGGGGCAAGGCCGTGTGGGGCAAGTTCTACGGACAGTGGTTTGCGGGCGCGGTAGTGTTCGTCTACGACCACGAGAAGTTTGCCGCCGACAAGTTGTTGCGCCAGATTGAGAAGTACAGAATAACCTCGTTCTGCGCTCCTCCTACCATTTACAGGTTCATGATACGCGAGGATTTGTCACAGTACGACCTCTCGTCGCTGCGCTATTGCTGCACGGCGGGCGAGGCTCTGAACCCTGCCGTCTTCGACAAATTCCACGAAGCGACGGGCATAATGCTTATGGAGGGCTTCGGACAGACCGAGACCACCATGACTCTTGGCACCATGCCGTGGATGAAACCTAAGCCGGGTTCGATGGGAATGCCTAACGCTCAGTATGACATCGATATCTTGAAGCCGGACGGAACGCCGTGCGAGGATGGCGAAAAGGGCGAGATTGTGGTTCGCGTAAAGGGTACTTCGAGCAGCGAAAAGCCTATCGGCTTGTTCAAATACTACTACCGCGACGAGGAACTTACGGCTAAAGCGTGGCACGATGGCTACTACCACACGGGCGATGTGGCATGGCGTGACGAGGACGGATACTATTGGTTCGAGGGCCGTATAGATGATGTGATAAAGAGTAGTGGCTACCGCATCGGCCCGTTCGAGGTGGAGAGTGCTCTCATGACGCACCCGGCCGTAGTGGAATGTGCCATCACCGGCGTGCCCGACGACATCCGCGGAATGGTCGTGAAGGCCACTATCGTGCTCGGAAAGGAATGGAAAGACAAGGCGGGCGATGCTCTGATAAAGGAACTCCAGAACCACGTGAAGCGCGAGACAGCGCCGTATAAGTACCCGCGCATCATCGAGTTTGTCGATGAACTGCCGAAGACGATAAGCGGAAAGATACGTCGTGTGGAAATAAGAGAAAAGGACAAGAAGTGAAAAGAATAGTTATAAAGGTGGGCAGCAACGTGCTGACTCGCAACGACGGCACGCTCGACGTAACACGTATGTCGGCACTTGTGGATCAGATTGCCTGGTTGCGCAGGAACTCATACGAGGTGATTCTCGTATCGTCGGGAGCTATGGCGTGCGGCAGAAGTGAAGTAAACGCGGTGAAGAAGTTAGACTCCGTAGAGCAGAGACAGTTGTTCTCGGCCGTCGGACAGGTGAAGTTGATAAACCTGTATTATGACCTTTTCCGCGAATACGGCATACACGTGGGGCAGATTCTCACCATGAAGGAGAGCTTCGCCACTCGCCACGAGTACCTGAACCAGCGTGCGTGTATGTCTGTGATGCTCGAAAACGGAATACTGCCGATAGTCAACGAGAACGACACCGTGAGCGTTACAGAACTTATGTTCACCGATAACGACGAGCTGTCGGGCCTCATCGCCTCAATGATGGATGCCTCAACGCTTGTCATCCTCAGCAATATCGACGGCATATACAACGGCTCTCCGAATACGCCGGGGGCTAAAGTGATTGAGCAGGTGGAGCCGGACAAGGACATAAGCGAGTATATTCAGACTGAGAAAAGCGGTTTCGGACGTGGCGGAATGATAACGAAATACGGCATAGCGCGCAAGGTTGCGGATGAAGGGATAAGGGTCATCATCGCAAACGGTAAGACCAACGATATCCTGATAAGCCTCGCCAAGCAGCCGGAGAAGACCCTTCACACTGAATTCCTGCCTAATCCGACACCTACATCGAACGTGAAGAAATGGATTGCGCATAGCGAGAGCTTCGCCAAAGGTGTTGTCCGCGTCAACGAGAAGGCTGCCGAAGTGCTCCAGAGCAATGCTGCCAAGAGTCTGCTCCTTGTGGGTGTAACGGCCATCGAGGGCGATTTCGAGGAGGGAGACATCGTAAACATCATCGACAACAAGGGCAACCGAATCGCCATAGGACGCACTTCCTACTCGTCAGACGACGCCCGTGCCAACATCGGGCAGCACGACATAAAGCCGCTTGTGCATTATGATTACCTTTATGTAAATGAAGAGTGAAGAATAAAGAATGAAGAATCGCCTAACGGAATAAAAAATGATGAAGAATAAAGAATGAAGAATCGCCTAACGGAATAAGAAATGATAAAGAATGAAGAGTGAAGAATTGCATTCCGTCAGGCATTCTTCACTCTTCGTTCTTCATTCTTCACTTAATCTTACTCCTCCGGTGCCTGCTCGATAAGATCCATGAACTGGTCGAGCTTCGGAGTGATGATAATCTGAGTGCGGCGGTTGCGCTGCTTACCCACCTCAGTGCTGTTGGTAGCTATCGGGTTGTATTCGCCACGGCCACCGGCAGTCAGACGCTTCGGGTCTACACCATACTTAGTCTGCAAATACTGTACGACAGAAGACGCACGCAGACAAGAAAGATCCCAGTTGTTGCGGATATTCTCGCGAGAGATTGGCACGTTGTCGGTGTTACCCTCAATCAGAACGTCATAGTCCTTATAGTCCATGATGATCTTCGCAATCTTGCTCAGAGTCTCCTCAGCACGGTCATTAATCTCGTATGAACCGCTCTTGTAGAGCATATTGTCAGCAAGAGAGATATAAACGACACCCTTCAGCACCTGAACGTCAACCTCCTTCAGTTCCTCCTTGCTCAGCGAGCGAGTCAGATTGTTCGTAAGCACGAGATTCAGCGAATCACTCTTGCTCTTCACGTCAACCAAATGGCGAATGTACTGGTTAGACTCGTTAATCTGGTCAACGAGCTTTTCGATGCTCACATTGTTCTGATTGGCATTTGTCAAGCTCTTGTCGAGCGAGCGCTGCAATGCCGCATTGGCCTTCTTCGACTGTGCGAGTTGCTCCTCAAGGCTTGCTACGCGGGTCTGCGAAGCGGCGAGTTGCTCTTTGGTCGACTGATAACTGTTTGTCAGTTCCTTGTTCTCATTCTGGCAGTTCACCAGTTCCTTCTTGCTTGCGCAACTTGTCATCAACAAGCATCCGGCTGCAAGCGCGAATACAAAAAGATTTCTCTTCATATTGTTTTCTCCTTTTTTATATTATTGTCATTTTATGTTTTGAGGATTGAGACTTCCATTCCTCCATCCTCGAGAGCCACAGCTCCTTTTCTTATTAAGACGTATAAAAGGATTAAAAGTTTTATTCGTTTATGGATTTTTAACCATAAAACAGTCCTTTTTATGCCTTATTATCAGATATTTAAGCTCAGACGCCCCTGTAATCTTAGTCTCTGTTTCCGAGGAAGCGGAGCAGATAGAGGAACATATTGATGAAGTCGAGGTAGAGACTGAGCGAGCCCAAGAGTGCAATCTTCTGTGCGCTCTCGCCTGTATCTGGCGACATGGCAAGCTGACGCTTTATGTTCTGAGCGTCCCAAGCAGTCAGTCCGACGAATATCAGTACGCCAAGTCCACTCACGATGAGGTCGAATCCGCTGCTCTTAATGAACATATTGGCGATTCCCGCGATGATAAGTCCGATGAGAGCCATCATCAGTATGCCGCCCATCTTGGTGAGGTCGCGCTTCGTGGTGCTTCCGATGAACGCCATCGTAGCAAATGTTCCGGCCGTAACGAGGAACGTCTTGGTGATGGCCGCCTGCGAATATACGATGAATACCGATGCAAGTGTCGCTCCGTTGATTACCGAGAACAGCGCGAACAGCAGCGTAGCCGTAGACAGAGCCAGCTTATGTATGCGTGCCGAAGTGTAGATTACGATACCCAGCTCGGCCGCAATCAGTCCGAAAAATGCCAGTTTACTGCTATAAATAGCCTGCAACAGTCCCGGCGAGTTAGCCACCCCGTAAGCCGTAACGCCCGTAATGACGAGCGCCAGCGTCATCCAAGTGTACACTTTACGCATCAGTGCTGGGAAAGCCACCGACATATCCAGTCCTCTTTCCTTCTCGTCTATCATTCTGTACAAATCTTCTTGTCTCATAATCTTTTCCCTTTTCTTTTGTTTTTATATATATAAATAATGTATATTGCGCAGTACAAATCCCGTGCCGTTTTTCCATTGTGCCAAAAAGTCAGCACTATATGCCGCAGCATACTACTCCGGCTCGTAGCCCTCGTAATAATACGATTGGTCAATACCGTGGAAGATAACGTCGCGGTCGTCGGTCTCTGTTGTCAGCGCCCCCTGCAACAGCACCCTCAGCTCGAGGTCGTTAATCGGACTGCGTTCCATTGCCTGCATATAATCCTCGCGCGTTATCTTGCGCCAGTCCACCACCTTGCCTACCGCACGGCGAAGCATCATGTCGAGCCAGATTCTCATCGAGCGTCCGTTTCCTTCCATGAAAGGATGCGCAATGTTCATCTCCACATACTTAGCTATGACTTCCTCGAACGTGCCATCGGGCATCTCCTCGATAGCTTTCAGCGCAGGCACAAGATAAAGCGAGTTGGCAAAGCGGAAACCGCCCTTCGATATGTTCAGCTTCCTAATCTCACCGGCAAACGGATATAGCCCGGCAAACAATGCTTTATGGATTGCCTGCAATCCCATCATCGTGCCGACCTCTATCTCATATACCTCGCCCGACTCGAACAGGCGTTTAGCCTGCCCTATGCTTGCGCGGTCGATTTCGTTCTGTGTCATATCCTTTTACTCTGCGATTTATTTACTTAAAGTAATGCAAAGATAATGCAAGCCGAACGCAATAGAACTTGTTCTAAATTGCTGAGGCGCAGCTTATCTTATGCAAAGATAATGCCAATGAGCGCAAAGAGAATTTATTCTCAATTTGCCGAATGCAGCTTATCTTATGCAAAGATAGACCTTTACCCCTATCAAAACAAATTCCGTGTTATTTTTTAACACTAAATACGTTTTATATAGCCAATTGTGGCTCACCCGATAAATCCTGGGGATTACGTTCACCACAGAGGCACGGAGTACACGGAGATTTATATGTCATTACAAACTTATAGCATATATCTGGAGGCATAGAGGACACGGAACCGTCAATTCACCTCATTGCCTCCAAAATTCTTGTAGGCTCTGTGGCCTCCTAATGCCACAGGCATCTACTCTGTGAGCGAGTATTACTCGGGTGGGGTGAATAAAGCTCCGTGTCCTCTGTGCCTCTGTGGTAAGAAATTATTTAATCATATATAATCTGTACCCTATATTTTTCCATTGAGCCCCAATTGTTTTTGCGTAATATTTATTACCTTTGCATCCGATTTGCACTATCTGTGCAAACAAAATAGAAAAACACAAATAATAATTAACTTACAAATTATGGAAATCAACACAAAAAGTAAGCCGGCCGAGTATATGGCCTGCACGTCAACCAACTGTCCCCAGGCTTCCACCTGCCTAAGAGCGTGGGCATGGAATCACACCGACGACGATCCGCAAGTAATCAGAGTAGTCAACCCTAAGTATGCTGCCGACGACGGAAACTGCCGCTACTATTGCAGCAACGCACCCCAACGCTTCGCCCGTGGCTTTGCCCACTTCCAAAAGCGGATGTTTCCCGACCAATACGACAAGTTCTGTTCAGCCTGCATTCAGCGTTTCGGACGCAATCCATACTTCATGCGCAGGCGCGGAGACACGCTCATGTCGCCATCCGAGCAGCAGTTTATCCGCAGCCTTCTCAAGCAGATTGGAGCCCCGGAAGACTTAGATTTCACCGCCTATGAGCTACGCTGGAACTGGAACAACGATTAAGCCGTAGCAGTACTAAGCCCGAATTACTCGAGTACTAAAGCCAAAATACTCGAGTAATCAGGCCTGAAATACTCGAGTACTGAGCCTGAAATACTCGAGTACTAAAGCCGAAATACTCGAGTATCGTGCCAAAGTACTCCCGCAACGAAGTTTCCGCCATTCTGTCAGCAAATATCACACGCAGGACAGGCTACGGGGCAAACTCACGAGTAAAGAAACTATACAATGTTAAAGTTGCGTAATTTAATAACGTTTATGCACAAGTTTGAAAATTTTTTCGTAAATTTGCGTTCAATTATGCGGCAGTAATAATATACATATTAATACGAGTTAGTAATCCTGTAGTTCTCATATGCTACGAGGAGGTATTAAAAGGTGCGTTTCGACAATGCATCTACTGTAGTATATTATTGCTTAATCCAAATGAATATTATAAATTTAGGAATTCTTGCTCACATTGATGCAGGAAAAACTTCCGTAACCGAAAATCTGCTATTTGCCTGCGGAGCAACGGAAAAGCGCGGCAGTGTTGATAAAGGTGACACCATAACAGACTCTATGGATATAGAAAAACGTAGAGGAATTACTATTCGGGCTTCTACGACATCTATTGTTTGGAATGGTGTGAAATGCAATATCATTGACACTCCGGGACACATGGATTTTATTGCAGAGGTGGAGCGGACATTCAAAATGCTTGATGGTGCAGTCCTCATATTATCGGCAAAGGAAGGCATACAAGCACAAACAAAGTTGCTGTTCAAGACTTTGCAAAAACTGCAAATCCCGACAATTATATTTATCAATAAGATTGATCGTGCCGGCGTAAATCTTGAGCGTTTATATCTGGACATAAAAACAAATCTGTCGCAAGACGTCTTGTTTATGCAAACGGTTGTCGATGGAGTCGTTTACCCGATTTGCACCCCAACAGATATAAGGGCAGAACACAAAGAATTTGTATGCAACCATGACGACGATATATTAGAACTATATTTGGCGGATAAAGAAATCTTACCGGCAGATTATTGGAATGCGATAATCGCTCTTGTGGCAAAAGCCAAAGCCTATCCGGTCTTGCATGGATCAGCAATGTGCAATATTGGCATCAATGAGTTGTTAGACGCCATCATTTCTTTTATATTTCCTCCGGCATCAGTCCCCAATAGACTTTCAGCTTATCTTTATAAAATAGAACATGACCCCAAAGGGCATAAAAGAAGTTTTCTAAAAATTATTGACGGAAGGCTGAGACTTCGAACCGTTATAAAAGTCAATGATTCTGAAAAATTCATCAAGATTAAAAATCTAAAAACCATTTATCAGGGCAAAGAGATA
>ENA-OPDG01002426-OPDG01002426.1-human-gut-metagenome-genome-assembly--contig:-NODE-2426-length-10376-cov-2.958919_pt1 | contig 10376 bp, 7 predicted proteins | sample MGYA00241259_ERZ501498 | MGnify/ENA primary metagenome ERZ501498 (study PRJEB25962, sample SAMEA2042582) | human gut metagenome | biome: human gut; feature: human-associated habitat; material: faeces... | reverse complement strand
GCATCATCGGACGTTTCTCAATCGCAATCGAATCAGAATCATCGAGTATATAGGTACAAAGTCTTGCATCCGCAAGAGATCCTTTTTCGTGTAAATAAAAAACTTCAGTCAGCATTTTTTTCTCCATCTGTATCCACTACATTTCCAACTTGCACATATCTTTATCAACAACCAGATATTTGCTCATCGTTCATTTGATATGTATAAAACAAAAACCTCGAAAATAAATATTTTCGAGGTTTTGAAAGGCACGGACCGGATTCGAACCGGTGATGACGGTGTTGCAGACCGGAGCCTTACCGCTTGGCTACCGCGCCATATTCATCTGCCTGTCGCAGAAGTTCTGTAACGATTTTAACAAAACAGTTCCTCTGCGTCAAGACAGATTTTAAATTTTTTCATCTTCCTACTTAAAACTTATGCTTTTTTTCACACAATATTCCTGTGTTCTGTCATAAGACGTGATTGTTTCTGTACTGACAATATAAAACATATCTCCAACATAGATTCCCCGGTACGCAGAAGTGTCTGCACCTTTTGATGCATCCTGCTTTCCAGCCTGATCGGTCAGATTCTGCGACAGCAATGTTTCAAATTTTTCTCCATTCCATGAAAGTAAAAGATATGCGGCACTCTCCTCATCCCCATAGGACTGCAGTGCAAATCCAAGCAGATTTTCCTCCGCATCCGCAAGCACACATTTATAATTATAGAGTGCCTCACTGTAATTATAATCTTTTAATACGAGACTGTTCATCTCTTTTAAACTGGAAGAATCTGAAATGTCAAACATTGTAATCTTGATACCTGTATGTTCCCCTGTTTTTTCATCCGTCTCATATCCGATCCCGACCAGTTTATCTTCTCCCCAGAAATGCAGATACTCTGAAAATCCACTGATCTTTAATTCACCGAGTACCTTGGGATTTTTGTCATCCGACAAATCCACTGCAAAGAGCGGATCTGTATTGCGATAAGTAACAAAATAAGCCATATTCCCCAGATAACGCGCCGCATAGATTTCTTCTCCCTGCGCAAGACCTTCAATTTTTCCTGTAAGATTCAGATTTTCATCAAACAGATACAGATTATTTTCTGCTTCTCCACTCACCGCATTCTGACCGGACGTTAACACTCTTAATTTTCCCTCGCATTCATTGACCGCAAATGTATCTGTAACTCTTCCATTCGCAGAAACTGCTCCAACGGCGTTCATTTTTCCATCAGAAAGATCAAACTTTGCGATCTGTGTTACTACATCATCCCAATATCCTTTTCTCTGGTACAGATAAAAGGCACTTTCACTCACATAAATATCCACATACTGGCTCAAAATCATGGTGTTATCCACAATCTGATCCGGTTTTTTCACATCCACAGAGGATACCAGCAGACTGTTACTCCCACCATCTCCGATATAAATATCTTCTGCCGCCACTGCCGTATCATTTACCAATGGGATCCATCCCCCTGCATTCTCATCCGTGACTGCTTCTTCTTTTGTCTGTTCCGGCAGGCTTACCCTTTTGTTCGTAAAAAGATAAATCATGTCCCCTGTTTTTCTTGATGTCTGATACCTTCCATCCTGCGTCACACACCCGGTTTTTACAGGCTTTTCCGGATCACTGATATCATAGGTAAGAACTTGTGTCTGTGTTCCCTCACTAAAATAATAAAAGCAGTCTTCCGTATAATTTTCTGTATCATCTGCCTGCATTTCCAGTCCGGAATCTTCACTTTCCACGATCACGCTTAAAATATCACCATCCACATACATCTCAAGCACACGGTCGGATGAAGTTTCAGAAATCTGTATTTTTCCGATCTGTTTTAATGCTTTTTTCCGGATATCCGTAATCAATATTTCATTGTGGCTTACCGTGTAAATATAAGAACCATCTGTTTTGACAAAATCGCTCTCATCCACGCCTTCTTTCTGCAGATTTGTCCCGGAATACCGCTGTTTTTCCGTATCTGATGATATATCTGCCGCTGTCTGTCCCTCCTGTGCTCCTGCGCCCTTTATCATCTGTGTACCACCGATTTCTTCCACTCCGTCTACAGCCGCATCCACGGTATCTGATGTGTCATCCATAATATATGTCGCTGCATCACCAGAGTTAGAACTATCTCCCTCCGCAACCGCTATTCCATCTGCTTCCTTTTCCTGACCACTGCCAGAGCAAATTGCATCATAGACCTCTCCATAATTTTTTGCGACTGTATACAAAGATCCTGCATCTTTTTTTTGTGCATTTTTCTCTACGCCTGCAGTCGCTCCATCTTTTAATTCGCTGCTGCCTTCTGATCCTTCATCTGACTTTTGCCCGGATGCCGCTTTTTCTATACCCACCGGCGCCGTCATAAGCCCTGTGCCGCCCCCGGTAACCGCATGGATTCCTCCTGCTGCGCCAATGACAAGCACAAGTGCCGCCGCTGCTACAGCCCCGTAATAAGTGATCCCGCTTCTCCGTTTTACCTTGTTTTTCTGGTTCTCCTTTAATTTTCTTTTGATCTGCTCCGGTTCAATACTCTCTGGAATTTTTTCCTGTGCGGCAGATTTTTCTATTTTATCTAAAATTTCTTTTTCTGACATAGGCACCTCCATTCTGTAATGAAAAATCCCTTTTTCACTACCTCATTAACTACTGATAGCAATTTATTGTAACCACTCACCCATTTTTTTTAATGCCCGGCTTTCCTTCGAGCGCACGGTATTTTCATTCATATGTAATATTGCAGCGATCTCACGGCTTGTATAGCCTGCGAACTGGTGCATACTGATGATCAGCCGCTCCTCATCCGCCAGTTCAAAAAACAGCTTCCTCACCTGGATACATTCTGTCATCTCCGATCCGGTATCAAGCGCGAGTTCCTCTATATCTTCCATCCCGGTCTCATTTTTACCCGCGTATTCACGCAGTTTATCCTTGCATTTATTGGATAAAATCCGAAATATCCAGCTCTTAAATGCCTCTTCACTGCGCAGTTTCCGGATCGATGCAAACGCATCCGTAACAGCATCGCTTACCGCATCTTCCGCATCGCTCGTATTTCGGAGTGTGTACAATGCAAATCGATACATATCCTTATATATTCCGGCATATAATTCGGCAAATGCATCCACATCTCCGCGTTTTGCCCGCCGCACAAGCTTCATATCATTTTTCATAAAATCCTCATTTCTGAGCAACTTGTTGTGAAGATACGATGAGAATCTCAAATTTTCATCTGCAATCAAAGCTATTTGTTTTTGCTCAGAAACAAATAGCCGTGCGAAAAATAAGCTATCAAGCTTATTTTTCGCACTACTTTCTCCATGGGATCCTGGTTTCATGACAGTTATTTGGGATATCCATTTTTTCTGTCATATATATAGTCTACGGAAGTGCCCATTTTGTTGCAATAAAAATAAAAAATAAAGAGTCGCTTGCGACTCTTTCGCACTCGAGCGGTACTGTTTACAGCTAACTTCTTCTCCGCGAGATGTGCATCCCGCCCGGAGGGCTTTTCATTCATAGGACGTAATTTCCTATGAATGAAAAATATCGCCAGTTACATATATAATAGAATTTGTGCTCCATGAGCATTCTATTATCATAAATAAAATGTAACTGACGATAAAAACATTTACTTATAGTATTTATTATTCTGTTTTAAATACAGAAATCTCCGATTTCAGATCATTCATATTATCACCCAGTGACTGAGCCGTCTGATTCATGGTATCTACATTCTCCTGCAGTTTTGCAGCAACACTCTGAACCAGTTTTGTTCCCTCTGCTGTTTCTGCAATAATATCCGAAATATTCTTTACTGCAGCCAGAGTATCTTCACGCTCTTTATCCGCCTGCTCTGTACTGGATACGATTTCTTTTAACGCATCAAACAGTTTCTGCATGCATTGGTTCATATCATCAAACACTCCAACTACTTCCTGCACTGCCTCTGTCTGAAGTGCAACCATATCCCGTGCCTGTTTTGCATTTTCTACGCTGTTTACAGTCTGATCTGTGATATGAGTTACATTGTTCTGAATTTCTCCGGCTGCCTCTGCAGAATGATCTGCAAGTTTCCTGATTTCCTCTGCAACCACTGCAAATCCTCTTCCTGCTTCTCCTGCTCTTGCAGCTTCGATGGAAGCATTTAAGGAAAGCAGATTTGTCTGTTCTGAAATATCTGTAATTGTCTCTACAAACTCGTTGATAATCTCAGATTCTTTTTTGAGCTCCTCAATACTGGTCTCAACTTTGATTGTTACATCTGTTGTCTTTGTTGCTCGTTCGCCCAGAGTCTGAACCATCTGCATACCATGATTGATCATATTTTCAGCTTCAGAAACCAATCCTTCAACCTGACCTGCAATACTGCTGACATTCTGGATCTCTTCGGAAAGCGTATCTGTTTTTCTTACACATTCCTCTGCATGTTCGGACTGTTTTGTAATGCCATCATTGATCTCATCAATTGCCTGAATGATATTCACGGAATAATCTTTCATAACATTCGATGCCTGACGTACTTCCTGTGCCGATGACTCTAATGTATCGGTTGCTCCGCTTACCTTTTGGACAAGCTTTTTATTATTATTAATCATATGATTTGCAACCACTGCAAGGTTATTAAATTCATCATGACCTTTTACGCTGACTTTTGTTGTAAGATTTCCCTCTGCAACCTCTTCAAGTCTGCCGGAAATGCGTTTCATATTTTTCTGGATTCCGGTACTGATGATAATACCAATCAGCACTGCAACAACGCACGCAATCAGTACGACTGCAATCGTCACATTGCGGATATCATCTGCCTGTCCATTAACGATCTCCATTGGTACAAGTGCACATACAGCAGCATTTGTACGCTCCATCCTGCTGTAAAAGAACAGGTAGCTCTTTCCATTTATGCTGACCTCTTTGGTCGTCTGCTGGTCTTCAATATTATTAAAGAAATCCTGTCCATAGAATACTGTCTCACCATCCGCTCTGGTACTCTCCTGACCTTCCGGAAGTTTTTCGGAAATGATTTCTCTTCCTGACTTAGTAACAAAACCAATGATACTACCTTCTCCCATATCAAGGCTATCTAAAAATTCCTGAATAGCAGATGCTTTGATATCAATTACAATAAATCCTTTACCAGACTGTGGTGTTGTTTGATATGCCATAATATAATCTGACTGTTTTAAACCAAGGGTTTCGTCTAAAGTCTTATGATAATCAACCCATTCTGGTAATTTTTTTCCATTATCAGAATATCCAAGCATTTCATCCTTATACTCTTTGTAGATACCCATTACAGTTCCGCCTGCCCTTGTGGATAACATCTGGATATCTTCAATTGTCACAATATGTATATTGCTGATAAATTCGTTTCCTGCCTGAGATGCACGGATACTTGATCCCACACTGCTAATAACAGATTTTTTCCGCGTGGAATCAGTCTCATACAGACCTATCATATATTTCCCAAGATCTGACTGAAATGCATACTTTAATGCTTCAGCTTCAATAAACGAGTTACTTACGTCTAGATATTGGTTTGCCATATTAATGGTCTGTTCATTGGAATCCCGGAATGTATCATACATACCTGCGGCTGCTTTTTTATAAGAAAATACCCCAACCAAAATTAAAAACAGAATCGGTACCAGAAAACATAAAAAAATCTTCGCACGTATACTGAACAATACACCTTTTTTATTCTCCATGCTTTGCACTTTCGTGCGTTTTAAAGCTTTTTTTGTCCTTTGCTTTTTTACACTTTTCACAGCTGTTTTCATCTTCTTATTGGCCATAATACTAACCCTTTCGAGCAGAATGTTCTGCCTCTTCCCCATGTAATATTTTTAAAATATATACTAGAATATCACAAAAAATAGATTTTAAAAAGTCAATTTTTGTAAATTTATACTTTTTATTGCCTTTTTTGTTTCTTTCTAATTACGAATACAACAAAAGACTTTAGGAAAAACCTAAAGCCTTCTATTTTCAGAGGCGACAATCGGAATCGAACCGATGATAAGGGTGTTGCAGACCCGTGCCTTACCGCTTGGCTATGTCGCCATATAATATTTTTAATGACTCCGACGGGAATCGAACCCGTGTTACCGCCGTGAAAGGGCGATGTCTTAACCGCTTGACCACGGGGCCTCAACGATCACTTTCTTGCGTGACCGTTTTATATAATACCATATGTTTTTGTGGAATGCAAGTGTTTTTACAAATTTTCTTTTATTTTTTCATCACAGTTCAAGAATGTAACAGTTACTCACCATTTTTCACTTCGAACCTGCTGATTCCCATCATGCTCACTGTTCCATCCGTGCTGTTCGTATCGATCTCGCAACTATTATAAAAACTTCCGTCTTCATACCAGTTATATACATTTACAAGCTCGGATTCTGTATGTTGGGATGCTTCTCCATATGCTGCCTGAACGACATCAATTGCCGTTCCTAATTGGATTCCTCCCGGGAATATTACTGTCAGGTCTTCGTTTCTCAGTGAATACTGTTCCACATAGATTCCTCCGACCAGACAATCCTTCGCTTCTTTCACATCATTCCCTGTATTGATCAAATCCACCATAATCGTATTCTTCGAAGCATCCTTGAACCATGCATTCTGATAATCTCCTGCTTCAATCTCATACTCCTGCGGAAGGCTTTTTTCATCCAGCGTAAGTCCAGTGCTTTCCAGGTCTGCAATCGTACACGGAAGTGTCAGTACCTTACCGTTAATCTGAACGGTATAAGAATTCCAGCTTGCTCCAAGTTCTTCACTTTGTGGTGCGGCACCTTCTATATCCGACTGGATTCCCTTAGCGGCTTCTGCTTCTGCCGTTGCTTCCTGATTCTCTTCTTCCAGCATTTCATCTGTACTATTCTCCGCTTCGTCCTCACCGTTATCCTTCGCAGATTCCTTTACAGCCTTTGGCACTTTAATCTTCTTTGTATCATTATAGGACACAAATGTCACTTCCAGTGTATAGGATGTCACCTGTGCATTCTCTTCTCCTGCTGCCTTCAAATAATCTGTCAGATCAAAGGTAATCTTTGCCGGAAGTATATTATTTCTATAAATATCAATCACACAGTCCACTTTTACGTTGTTCAATTTCTGCTGAAGCTCCTCGTTGTTTTCCTCATCCTCGGAAGCCTGTAGATTCCAGCCTGACAGATCAGAGGAATCTTCTCCGAGTAAAGCTTTCAGCGTATCTGCAAATGTCTCCTGGAACTGTGTTCCACTGATCGTTCCTGTCAGCTCAAAACACTCTTCCTTATTCACGGTCGCAAGATCCTGTGAAACGCTGAATGCTCCGGACAGATTCTGAAGTCCATCAAATAATAAAGTCTGCTGTGAAGATGTCTCTTTCTCCTCAACAGCGTTCTTCTCCCAGGCTTCATCCGTTCCACTGTAGATCACAGTCTTCCCGTCTTCTTCCACCTGATAAGATTCCATCTCCTGTGTCTCTTTCGTTCCGGCCATATTCGTCTTCTGCTGACCTTTTCTGTGTACTGATGCCGGATTCCGTGTCATCTCGATATCCAGATTGCTCTCCTGGCTGATCGCACTGTCTCCATCACCCATCTGCAGTTTTACGATCTGATTCTCTTCTGCCGATTCTACTGATGTCATATTAACCTCAATATCGCGGAACAGATTCTCCGATGTCGCTGCTTTCTGACAGCCACTCAGACTTCCAACTGCCGCAAGAAATATAATTCCTGCTGTTAACTTCTTTATCCATTTACATTTCATAGTTTGTCTTTCACTTCCCAAGTCGTATATTCAAGAATGCCTCAACATTCTTACTGCTATCTCTTATCGTAACCAGCTTTGCACTTCATTATACAAAATTATTTTCTCAAAAACAATGCTTACTTCCTGCCTGTGACATTTCACTACTGAACAATAGTTACTGTTCACACACCACTATCCCGCGAGGTGTTTTGGCATGAATATGCCAATAACCCGAGCATTCCCCTATTGTCTTCTATTTTCCTACTATTTTCATATGTTTATTGGGTTTTTCTATTGACTTTCTCATTGAAATGCTTTATCATACTTTTCATACTTGTTTAATATGTTATTTTGTTTGAGTGAGGAATTTGCTTATGAATATCTTATGCTTTGGAGATTCGAATACTTACGGATACCGCCCGGATGGAACCGGACGCTTTGATGAAAAAACAAGATGGACCTGCCTGCTTCAAAAGAATTTCGGCAACGGACATCGCATTATCGAAGAAGGATTGTGCGGCCGCACAACTATTTTTTCGGACGCTTTTCGCGAAGGCCGCCGCGGATTAGACCAGATTGGAATCACAATAGAGACTCACAATCCTATAGATCTTCTGGTTCTCATGTTAGGAACAAATGACTGTAAAACGCGCTTTAATGCTTCTTCCAAAACGATTGCCAAAGGATTGATTCAGGTTATTGAAAAGGCAAAGAAATATAGTTCTCAGCCCTTTGAACTCTTGATCATCTCTCCGATCCATCTTGGCAATGGAGTCGGAGATGACGGCTTTGATCCTGAATTCGATCTTGCGTCTGAACAGGTTTCCAGACAGCTTGCACAGGAATATCGGAAAGTTGCCACTCATTATCACGCCGGTTTTCTGGACGCTTCAAAAATTGCTCTTCCAAGTGAAATTGACCGGGAGCATATGGATGGATCCGGTCATGCGGCACTTGCAGATGCTGTTTATAAAACAATTACTGAAAGTGGATTGCTTGAGAAAGGGATGGACTCTTCTTTCTGTCATATTGCATGATTCGTAATGTGCACCGCTAGGCGCACACACCAAAAGAAGCATCATCTCGGTGCTTCTTTTCTTTATGTAAATATGCTATAATACATCAATACGTTCGTGTACAAAAGTATACGCACTTTTACAGGAGGACTACACATGGGAAAACATGAGAAAGAACGTGACGGATTCAAAAGCCGGACAGGATTTATCCTTGCCTGCATCGGATCTGCCGTTGGTATGGGGAATATCTGGCGATTTCCTTACATGGTATCAGACTGGGGTGGTATGACCTTTCTGATTCCTTATATTTTATTTGTAATATTGATTGCTTCTACCGGAGTGATCGAAGAGATGGCGCTCGGACGCGCCGCCAAAGGTGGACCAATCAAAGCCTTTGGTGTCTGTACAGAAATGCGAACTGGCAATAAGAAAACAGGTGAATTGATCGGACTGCTTCCGGTTCTCGGCTCCCTCGCACTTGCAATCGGATACACAGTTGTTGTCGGATGGATTTTCAAGTATACCTTCCTTGCACTGACCGGACAGATTGCCGGCATGAAACAAGATATGAATCAAATTGGAGGCATGTTCGACAGTACTGCTTCTGCTTTTGGTAATAACCTTTGGCTTGTAATTGCAGTCCTTGTAACTGCTGTGATCATGGCAATGGGGATTGCCGGTGGAATCGAGCGTGCCAACGGCGTAATGATGCCGTTATTGTTCGTACTGTTTCTTGGACTCGGGGTATATATTTTCTCCCTTCCTGGTTCATCTACCGGATATCGTTACATCTTCACGATCAATCCAAAGGGACTTTTAGACCCAAGACTTTGGATCTATGCTTTTGGGCAGGCATTCTTCTCTCTGTCCATTGCCGGAAATGGAACTGTCATCTATGGTTCCTACTTAAAGGATTCTGAAGACCTGGTAAGTTCTGCAAAAAATGTTGCCATCTTCGATACAATCGCTGCCTTACTCGCTGCTTTCGTGATCATTCCGGGAATGGCAGTCGGCGGTGCTGAATTATCTTCTGGCGGCCCGGGACTGATGTTTATCTATCTGGTCAATGTATTCAACGGAATGCCCGGCGGCAAGATTGTAGGCATCATCTTCTACATCTGCGTACTTTTTGCCGGAATGAGCTCACTTGTAAATCTGTACGAAGCTCCGGTTGCTACATTACAGGAACGTTTCGGATTAAAGCGTGTCTCAGCTGTTGGAATCATTGCAGCATTCGGCTGCTGTATCGCACTTCTCATCCAGGGCATCGTCTCCGGATGGATGGACGCAGTTTCTATCTATATCTGCCCACTTGGAGCAATGCTTGCAGCGATCATGTTCTTCTGGATCGCAGATAAAGAATTCGCACTGAAAGCTGTAAATACTGGACGTGAGAAAAAAATCGGAACTTGGTTCTTGCTACTTGGAAAATATGTCCTTGTTCCACTCGCACTTATTGCACTGATTGCCGGCGCAGTACTGGGCGGAATCGGATGATGAAACAATAATATTGAACTATAGGTGCGCAGCCTTTTTTATGCGTAACTGTTCAGTTCCTTCACAGTTACACGCTTTGCCATGCACAGAAATCATGCATTCGCATGATTTCGCGCTGAAT
>ENA-OPDG01002417-OPDG01002417.1-human-gut-metagenome-genome-assembly--contig:-NODE-2417-length-10401-cov-2.064953_pt1 | contig 10401 bp, 10 predicted proteins | sample MGYA00241259_ERZ501498 | MGnify/ENA primary metagenome ERZ501498 (study PRJEB25962, sample SAMEA2042582) | human gut metagenome | biome: human gut; feature: human-associated habitat; material: faeces... | reverse complement strand
AACAGCATCCAAGACACTGTATACAGGACATGTCGGTGATGGTAAGATCTTTGTATACAACGTGCAGAAAGTAGTAAAAGTACGTACAGGAGAAGAAGATCTCGAAGCATTGAAAGATGTAGAATAATACTTGATAAAAAAAATAATCTCCCAAAAGCAGTAAAGACTGTTTTTCCGGAGATTATTTTTTATGATTATTGAACGATTTTTTGAATAATTTTTTTTTATAAATAAGATTGAAATCTTATATACTACTATATTTAATAAGAAGTAACAGCGTAAAAAACAACACAGGATGGTAAAAATTACCTAAAAATTTTTTAGATTATCATATAATTTGAAAAGAAAAATGTGAAAAAAATACTATTTTATGTAAAGAGAGTTAAATAAATATAAAATTTTTCTTTAAAAAGCTAAAAAAATGTGATATAGTGTAATACAAACATATGATATTGAAATTCAGGAGGGAAAATTAAGAATGAACAATTATATGTATCTGGTTCCAGTTGCAGCTGTCATTGCTCTTCTTTTTGCAGCGTATCTTGCAGCAAAGGTTAGCAGACAGGATGCCGGAACAGAAAGAATGAAGGAAATTGCCGGTGCGATCGCAGATGGTGCACGTGCTTTCCTGACAGCAGAGTACAAGATCCTTATTGTATTCGTAGTAGTACTTTTCGTACTGATCGGATTAGGAGTAGGTAACTGGGTAACAGCAGTTTGCTTCGTAGTAGGTGCTCTGTTCTCAACAATTGCAGGTTACTGCGGAATGACAGTTGCTACTAAGGCAAATGTCAGAACAGCTAACGCAGCTAAAGAGAGCGGAATGAACAAAGCTCTTTCCATCGCATTTTCAGGTGGTGCCGTTATGGGTATGTGTGTTGCTGGACTTGGTGCACTTGGTGTCAGCCTTGTGTACATCGTAACTAAGAATGTAGATGTATTATTCGGATTCAGCCTTGGTGCTTCTTCCATCGCATTGTTTGCACGTGTTGGTGGTGGTATCTATACAAAGGCAGCAGACGTTGGAGCTGACCTTGTAGGTAAAGTAGAAGCAGGTATCCCGGAAGATGATCCGCGTAACCCGGCTGTTATCGCTGACAACGTTGGAGATAACGTAGGTGACGTAGCAGGTATGGGAGCTGACCTTTTCGAGTCTTACTGTGGATCTCTGATCTCAGCACTGACACTTGGTGTTGCAGTAAGCGAAGTTTCAGGAGTATTATTCCCACTTGCAATCGCAGGATGTGGTCTGATCGCTTCTATCCTTGGAACATTCTTCGTAAGAGGCGGAGAGAACACAAATCCTCAGAAAGCTCTTACAAAAGGAAGCTATGCTTCTTCAGCAATCGTAATCATTGCTTCTTTAGCACTTAGCTGGGTGCTTTTCGGAAACATGAACGCAGCAATTGCAGTTATCGCTGGTCTGATTGTTGGTGTTATCATTGGTAACATCACAGAGTACTACACATCAGCAGATTACAAACCGGTTAAAGGAATCGGAGAGCAGTCTGAGACAGGTGCAGCTACAACAATCATCAGTGGTCTTGCAGTTGGTATGAAATCAACAGCTATCCCGCTGCTTCTGATCTGTGTAGGTATTTTTGTTTCTTATAATGTATTTGGTCTGTATGGAATTGCTCTTGCAGCAGTTGGTATGCTTTCTACAACAGGAATCACTGTTGCAGTTGATGCATATGGTCCGATCGCAGACAACGCTGGTGGTATCGCAGAGATGTCCGGTCTTGATGAGTCCGTTCGTGACATTACAGACAAGCTTGACTCTGTAGGTAATACAACAGCAGCTATGGGTAAAGGATTCGCTATCGGATCTGCAGCTCTTACAGCACTTGCACTGTTTGTATCATACGCACAGGCAGTTAAACTTGATTCCATCAGTATCCTTGATTACAAAGTAATCATCGGTATCTTTATCGGTGGTATGCTTACATTCCTCTTCTCAGCATTCACTATGGAGTCTGTATCTAAGGCTGCATATTCAATGATCGAGGAAGTTAGACGTCAGTTCCGTGAGAAACCAGGCATCATGAAAGGTGAAGAGAAACCTGACTACAAGTCATGCGTTGCTATTTCTACAACAGCAGCACTTCACGAGATGCTTCTTCCAGGTTTGATGGCGGTTATCGTTCCTGTAGTAGTAGGTGTTCTTCTTGGAGTTGACGCTCTTGGCGGACTTCTTTCAGGATCCCTCGTAACAGGAGTTCTTATGGCGATCTTCATGTCAAATGCAGGTGGTGCATGGGATAACGCTAAGAAGTATATCGAAGAAGGAAACCACGGCGGAAAAGGTAGTGAGGCTCATAAGGCAGCCGTTGTTGGAGATACTGTAGGAGATCCGTTCAAGGATACATCAGGTCCGTCCATCAACATCCTGATCAAACTTATGACAGTTGTATCACTTGTATTCGCTCCACTGTTCCTTTCTATCGGAGGACTTCTGTAATACTTTTGTCATCCATATATGGATGATATTAAGAATATAAGTTGGAAGAAAACGTTCTCCGGGGATTCCCCCGGGGGACGTTTTCTTTTTTATGCGGTGCTTTTCCTGGCGGAGAGCATCTGCAAACAGAAAAAATAGGAATGTGGATTCTTTGTTATATAACTATAAAACTGGCTTGCACAAATAAATTAAAACTGGATATATCTAACAGACCAGAGTACTGATATAATAAGGCGGTATGTTGGGGAAATTCATTTACAAGTCTAACATTGGCTGTCAGGTCATGACTTCAACATAAGAGATAACAAACAGGAGATTTACAAAATATGAAAAACGAAAGTATCAGCACAAAGAAAATCGTAATGACTGCATTTTTTGCAGCTATTATTTATCTGGGAATCCAGTCTTTCCGTATTCCGCTTCCGGCGGCTGTCGGAACACCATTTCTGCATTTCGGACACATTTTCGTAATGCTTGCAGTATTAATGCTTGGACCTAAGCTGTCAACTGTGGCAGGAGTTCTCGGACTTCTCGTCTTTGATGTATTGAACGGTTATATTCAGGCAATCCCGAATGTGTTAGTCAGCACGATCATCAAATGTCTGTTTGTGGGCGTGATCTTTCAGGCTCTGAAGAAAAAAGCGCAGGGAGATGCGAAGAAGGAATATGGTTATGCGGTCCTCTGTGCGGCTATCTATGGAGTTACGAACATTATCGTAGACTTTATCTGGTCAACCGTTGAACTGGTCGTTCTCGGCAGTTCCTGGAGCGCAGCGTTGGCGGCAGAGATCACATCTATCCCGGCTACGATCATCAATGCAGGATTTACAGTAGTAGGAATTGCGATTCTGTATGTGCCGGTGAAGAAGGCTTACAAGAGAATTCTTGGAGCATAAGGAATCAATGAGTATAGGAAGTCAATGCCATAGTACGTATGCCTGATAATCAAAAAGGAGAATTATTAAGTTGGATATTGCAAAGATACAGAAGTTATTGCAGGAAACAAAACTTGACGGATGGTTATTTACAGATTTCCAGGGACATGATTTTATCACAAAAGAGTTTCTTGAGCTTGGAAATCGTTTCTGTACAAGAAGGTTGTTCTATCTGATTCCGTCGCAGGGAGAACCCACCAAGGTTCTTTCGGCAATTGAACCGCTTCTGCTTGATCACCTTCCGGGAGAGAAAATGTTATATCATGGAATCGAAGGACAGAAAAAAGTGCTGTCAGAGCTGTTGAAGCCGGGCATGAAGATTGCCTGCCAGTACTCTCCAGACGGAAATGTTCCGACGATCAGCTCTATGGATGCCGGCCTGATCGAGTATCTTAGAACTTATGGGATCAAGCCGGTTACAAGTGCAGATCTGATGCAGCATTTTGGCGCGGTATTATCGGAACATCAGATAGAGACTCATAGACAGGCGGGAATTATTATTCACAAGATTCTTACTGATACGTTTGCATGGATCAGAGAAAATATAGATGTGGGTAATTATATTGATGAGTATGCGATGCTTCTGAAAATGCAGGAACTGACAGGGCAGGAGGATATCTACATGGATTCACCACCGTTTTTCGGTATTGATGAGCATGCTTGTGATCCGGGATATGAACCGAAGGAAAATGGTTCGAAGCAGATTTGTGAAGGCAGCCGCCTGATCATAGATATCGCCGGCCGTCTCCCTGAGGAAGATGCGGTATATTATGATGTATCCTGGTGCATGAATGTCGGAGAAAAGATTGATCCGGAGTACAAAAAATGGTTTCAGATTGTATATGATGCGCGTAAAGAGGCAAGACAGTTTATTCAGGCAAGATTAGATGCAGGAGAAACAGTCAGAGGATATGAAGTGGATCGAAGGCTGAAAGAACGGTTCGAACAGCTTGGATGCGCACAGTATCTGATGCACCGGACAGGACATAATATCGGTCACAGATGTCATGGAATTGGTGCCAATCTGGATGATTATGAAACACATGATGACCGCTGTCTGCTCCCTGGTACGATGTTTTCCATAGAACCGGGACTGTATACAGATAAGTATGGTGTGAGACTGGAATATGATGTGCATATTACTTCGGAGGGAGAAACGAAAGTGTATGGACCGGTGCAGGATGAGATTCTTGTGATTTGATCAAGGGTGAAAGAAATATAGTTGAAAAAGTGAAAGAAATGGCGAAGATTTGTACCAGTAAGGTGTAAGCTTCGTCCTTTTTGTTAAATACAATTCTTGATAATGTATAATAGGTGTAGTATTCTTATTAGAAATAATACATCAGTAAAAGAAATAAACAGGAGGTTATTCAAAATGAAACAAGTAGAGACAACAAGAGAAGCAATAATCAACAGACGAAGTGTTCGCAAGTATAAAACTGATATGATTCCAAGAGACATAATCGAGCGAATTGTAGAGGCGGGGACTTATGCAGCAAATGGAAGAGGACACCAGGCATCTATTATTCTGGCAGTGACAAATAAAGAATTACGGGATAAACTTTCAGAGATGAATCGTAAGATTGGTGGATGGGACGAAGGATTTGATCCGTTCTATGGAGCACCTGTGGTATTGGTTGTACTGGCAGAGAAAGACTGGCCAACACATGTGTATGATGGAAGTCTTGTAATGGGTAATCTGATGCTGGCAGCACATACAGAAGGAATTGGAAGTTGTTGGATTCATCGTGCAAAGGAAGAGTTTGAGAGTGAAGAAGGAAAGCAGATTCTGTCTGATCTTGGAGTGACAGGAGAGTATGAAGGTATCGGACACTGTGTACTTGGGTATCCGGATGAAGAAACAGCAGAGGCGAAACCAAGAAAAGATGATTATGTTTTCTGGGTGGAGTGATAGCCCATAAATATAATAGAGGGTTACTCACCATAGTTTCAAACTATGACAAACGCATAAATTTATATATTTTTCAAAATAAGCATGGAATGATAAGATGATTGCAGATAAAACATCACTTACAAAAATAAAAGGAGAATTAATTTATGAGCAAATATCAGACACCATGCAGATATGATTTTGTGGGAAGCTTTTTAAGACCACAGGAAGTAAAGAGGTTAAGAAAGCGAATGCAGATTATCAGGAAGGAAAGATCAGCGAAGCAGAAAAGAATCAGATCATTGATAAAGCAGTTACAGAAGTTGTAGCAAAGCAGAAAGAGCTTGGATTTCATGTGATCACAGACGGAGAGTTCAGAAGAACTTACTGGCATCTGGATTTTATGTGGGGATTTGAAGGTGTCGGTCATGAACAGACCGGCAGCGGAGTACAGTTTGATGGAGAGCTGGCATCACTGGAAGATACTTATCTGACAGGAAAGATAAAGGCAAAGGCGCATCCATTTGTGGAACATTTCAAATTCCTGAAACAGTTTGAGGATGAGAACACAGTTGCAAAATATACGATTCCGGCGCCGGCGCAGATGTTCCAGCAGATGATCATTCCGGTCAACTACAAAAATACGAGAAAATATTATGAGACAAATAAGGAACTGATCCATGACATCGGAGTTGCTTATCAGGAAGTGATCCACCAGTTCTATGAAGCGGGATGTAGAAATCTTCAGCTTGATGACTGTACCTGGGGAGCAATTGTAGGAGATGCGGCAAAGCAGAGATATAAACTTCTCGGACAGGACATTGAAGATGTGAAAAAAGAGCTTCTGGAAGTGAATAACCTTGCACTGGAAGGAAAACCGGAGGATATGGTGATTACTTCCCACATCTGCAGAGGAAATTATCACTCTACATTCTTTACAAGTGGACCGTATGATTCTGTAGCAGATTATGTTTTTGCAAAAGAGAATGTGGATGCATTATTCCTTGAGTATGATGATGCAAGATCAGGTGGATTTGCTCCGCTTGCAAAGGTGTCTCCGGATAAAAAAGTGGTATTAGGGTTAATTACAACGAAGACACCTCAGCTCGAGGAGAAAGAAGTTGTGATCAGGAGAATTCATGAAGCTGCAAAATATATCCCATTAGACAGGCTTTATCTCAGTCCACAGTGTGGGTTCGCTTCCTGTGAAATCGGAAACAAACTGACAGAAGAGGAACAATGGGCAAAGTTAAAACTTGTGAAAGAAATTGCAGAAGAAGTCTGGGGAGAGTAATAAGAGTTGAGTTGCTGCTTATACAGAGTGTAAACGGCAACTCAATTTTTATGCACAATACTTCTTCAACATTCTTCTGGCCATTTTTTCATCTTCTCCATGAATAACGAGGAGAAACGGAAGACCAAGCTGGATCGTGGCAAGCTCAGAAAGATCTTTTCCGTTGATATCTACGCGATTGTGGTTCTCAAGATCCTGGATGCGCACATCCGAAGAAAGATTTTTACAAGTGTGTGAAAAAGTGAGAAATTGTCCGGTTGTGAGAAATTTAATGTTTTGCTTGATCATGATATCGCCCCTCGTAAATGAATGTGTTTGATTTTTTCGTCATTCAGTATATAATAAATAACAAAGAAATAAAAATACATATTTGTTATGACAGATATACATTTTTTATATGATTTATCAGATGTGGTTTGACTCCCACCTCTGCAGGTGGAGAGTAACAGATTAGTGTCAGTTCAGGGGGGACTTATGGAAATTACTTACGATTATTACCGGATTTTTTATTATGTAGCAATGTATAAGAGCTTTTCTAAAGCGGCGAAAGTATTGATGAGCAACCAGCCGAATATTACTCATTTTATGAATAATCTGGAGAATCAGCTTGGGTGTAAATTGTTTGTCAGATCTAATCGAGGAGTTACGCTTACAGCGGAAGGAGAGAAGCTGTATCAGCATGTTTCTGTTGCATATCAGCATCTTCATGCGGCTGAAGCGGAGCTTGCAATGGAGCGAAGCATGGAGAGCGGAAGTATCACAATCAGTGCGAGTGAGATTGCACTTCATCTTTTACTTCTTCCTATACTGGGGCGCTTTCATAAGCAATATCCGGGTGTTCGGCTGAGACTTCTGAATCATTCCACGCCGGAGGCAGTTGAGTCCGTCAAGAACGGACTGGCGGACTTTGCAGTTGTGACTACGCCGCTTCAGGCAAAGAAGCCGTTGAAAAGTACTTCTTTGATGTCTTTTAAGGAAATTGCAGTGGGAGATCATTCTTTTCAGGGGAAAGAAAAACCAATGAGGCTGAAAGACTTAATTGAGAATCCGTTGATTTCTCTTGGGCAGGGAAGCACAACCTATGAGTTCTATTCCAAATTTTTCCTGGAGAATGATCTGGTTCTATCTCCGGATACGGAAGTTGAGACGATCGATCAGGTGTTGCCGCTTATTATGAATGGACTGGGCATTGGATTCCTTCCGGAGCTGTTCGTAAGACCAGTGATCGAGGAAGGAAAGGTCTGTCAGATTCCACTAAAGGAGAATATTCCGGAAAGAGAAATCTGTCTGGTTGAGAATCATACATTTCCACCAAGCATTACGGCGGAGATGTTCAAAAAAATGTTAGTTCTGAAATAAGGCATTGTTTAAGAAGATATTGCGGATCCAATCTATTCCTATGTAGAAAATATATATCAGATATGTGAATAAAACAGTATGCGCCGGTTTGACTTTAGAACCGGCGCTTTCTATATTAATAAGTAGGATTTTATTCTGTTTTAACAGGTGAAAAACAAGAAATAACAAAGGAAGTGTGAGTATGCAGACAGTATTACCACGTGAGGAAGCTGTAGAAGGAGTTATATCTAAGGTTCTTGAGTCACAAGAGGCCTGTGATCGGCTAAATGAAGTATTTTATGAGCATTTGGAGAATTATCAGGAGATAAATGACGATGGCGACAGACATTTTGCAGAGGTTCTGCTCCAATCTTATAAAAATGGAGATGTCAGTGCATTGCTGCTTGAATTGTGTGGAGGAAGTATGTTTGACCTGCTTCGAGACGCGTATTTGATACCTAAGAAGTTCCATGGAAAATCAGGAGAGAATCCGGTTCTTCTGACGGATGTGAACGGAAAGCTTTTGGAGAGCAGGAAAAGGGAAGTAACAGCTCATGAATATGAAAAGTTCCATGAGACATACAGGCAACATCAATGTGCACCGAGATCAAAACTGTATCTTGCTGACGGATATGACATAGTTCGTTCCTATACAGAGGGCATGCAGATTCAGGAGAAAAAAGAGAACAAGAAGCGTGGAGTGATGGCGTTATATGCATTACCGGATACCAGAAAGCTTGGACTGACAGAAGCACAGGCCTATGCGGTTGTATGGGACACTTTCCAGAAGATTCAGAGACAGGCTCCGAGAGTGGAAGTTTATTATGGGCAGGATACCGGTGAGAAGCGTCAAAAAGGATTTGATGAGATAGGAGTTTTACTTCCGATTCATGGATTCGAGAAACGAATGCTTCATCATCTGGATGAAATTGACGGGATTGTGCTTTCGTGCAGAGAGAAGATGATGGAAAAGGCCGGAGTGGAAAGCCTTGATCTGGAATAAAGAGGAAGTGAATGAGATGCAGACTCAGAAAATAAGAAAAAATCATATGGATATTCTCTGGCATGAATACACAGATAAAGGTGGAGAAGAAATACCGGTAACACAGGCAAGTCTGACGGAGAAAGCTTCGATTGTCGGAAGAGTTGGAATTATGCTTCTCTCCTGTGGAACCGGAGCGTGGAGAGTGAGGAGTTCTATGAATGCTCTGGCAGAAGAGATGGGGATAACGTGTACAGCGGATATTGGTCTGATGTCGATTGAGTATACCTGTTTTGACGGTGACGATGGATTCACGCAGTCCTTGTGTCTGACGAATACGGGCGTGAATACATCTAAGTTAAACAGACTGGAACACTTTATCCGTGAGTTCGAGCAGGGCGGACAGGATATGTCCGGTGAACAACTGCATAAGCTGCTGGATCAGATTGAAGAGATTCACGGACTATATTCTCCAATTGCATTGGGAATGGCAGCAGCATTGGCGTGTGGCGGATTTACATTTCTGCTTGGTGGTGGACTAATTGAAATGCTTTGTGCATTTGTCGGTGCCGGGATTGGAAATTTTATCAGGTGTAAATTGAGTAAACATCATTTCACATTATTTTTGTGTATAGCCTCATCTGTTTCGGCAGCCTGTCTGGTTTATGCGGGACTCTTGAAAGCAGCTGAGATTTTATGGGAAATTCCAATCCAGCATGAGGCGGGATATATTTGTGCAATGCTATTTATTATTCCAGGTTTCCCTTTTATCACAAGTGGAATTGACCTTGCAAAATTGGATATGCGTTCCGGAATGGAACGACTCATGTATGCGCTGATCATTGTTTTGGTAGCTACAATGTCCGCGTGGATCATGGCGTTGATCTTAGGATTACAGCCGGTGGATTTTCTGAAGCTTGACCTGACGCAGGCAGAATGGATTGTTTTCCGTCTGCTTGCAAGCTTTTGTGGTGTGTTTGGATTCTCGATTATGTTCAACAGCCCTACGCGCCTTGCGGCAGTGGCGGCAGGAATCGGTGCTATTGCCAATACACTGCGATTGGAACTGGTTGATCTGACGGCATTGCCTCCGGCGGCAGCAGCATTTGTCGGAGCATTAACAGCCGGACTTCTGGCAACTATGATTAAAAATCAGGTTGGATATCCGAGAATTTCTGTCACGGTTCCGTCGATTGTAATCATGGTTCCGGGATTGTATCTGTACCGTGGATTTTATAATCTGGGAACCATGAATCTTTCTGTATCAGCTTCCTGGTTTGCGGCGGCAATACTGATCGTTGCAGCTCTTCCGTTAGGGTTGATCTTTGCAAGAATTCTTACGGATAAGACATTTCGGTATTGCACGTAAGGAGAATATATACAAAAAAGGAGCAGCTCTTTGTAAGCTGTTCCTTTTTTGTATATGTTAGGAAAGTTCTTTCCTAACATATTAAAAAACGCTCCGCTTAGGATGCGCACTGCGGCGTACAAGGTAGGCGT
>ENA-OPDG01002415-OPDG01002415.1-human-gut-metagenome-genome-assembly--contig:-NODE-2415-length-10416-cov-3.472445_pt1 | contig 10416 bp, 5 predicted proteins | sample MGYA00241259_ERZ501498 | MGnify/ENA primary metagenome ERZ501498 (study PRJEB25962, sample SAMEA2042582) | human gut metagenome | biome: human gut; feature: human-associated habitat; material: faeces... | reverse complement strand
ACCATATCCTAAAAGTGTTGCAAAATGATGGACATCTCTTGGCTCACCACTTTCAAGTATAACTGCCATACTTGTTCTCTTCTTAGTCTGTACAAGGTAATGCTGTACAGCACCTACTGCAAGAAGTGATGGAATTGCAACGTGATTCTCATCAACACCCCTGTCTGAAAGGATAATGATGTTAGCACCTTCTCTGTGTGCCCTGTCAACCTCTACGAATATATGGTCAATAGCCTTTTCAATTGATGTATTCTTATAATATGTAATAGGAATTGTCTCTACCTTAAAGCCTTCAACTTTCATATTCTTAATCTTTAAAAGATCTGTATTAGTAAGAATAGGATTGTTAATCTTTAAGTTCTTACAGTTCTCTGGCTTTTCCTCAAGCACATTTCCATCTTTACCAAGATATACAGTAGTTGAAGTTACAATCTTTTCTCTTATCGAATCAATAGGTGGATTAGTAACCTGTGCAAATAACTGCTTAAAATAGTTAAATAAAGGCTGGTGTCTGTTAGAAAGCACCGCAAGTGGTGTATCTATACCCATAGCTCCAATTGACTCTGCTCCATTAAGTGCCATTGGAAGTATTGATGTTCTGAAATCTTCATATGTATAACCGAAAGCTTTCTGTAATCTTGCTCTTTCTTCCTTAGTATGTGTTGGAACTTTCTTGTTAGGAATCTTTAAATCACAAAGATTTATAAGATTGTTATCAAGCCATTCACCATAAGGCTGCTTAGTTGCATACTGCTCTTTAAGCTTGTCATCATCAATAAGCTCTCCCTTAACTGTATCTACAAGAAGCATTTTTCCTGGATGAAGTCTGTCCTTAACTTTAATTCTACTCTCATCTATTGGAAGTGCACCTACTTCTGATGAAAGAATAAGATAACCATCATTAGTAATATAGTATCTTGAAGGACGAAGACCATTTCTATCAAGAACTGCTCCCATAATATCTCCATCTGAGAAGAGGATTGAAGCAGGTCCGTCCCAAGGCTCCATCATTGTTGCATAATACTGGTAGAAGTCTTTCTTCTCCTGCTCCATAGCTTTATTATTGCTCCAAGGCTCTGGAATTGTAATCATAACAGCAAGTGGAAGTGGCATACCATTCATTACAAAGAATTCAAGAGTATTATCTAACATAGCTGAATCTGAACCGTTAGTATTAACAACTGGTGTTATCTTAGACATTTCATCTTCAAGATATGGAGAAACCATAGTTTCTTCTCTTGATAACATTCTATCTGCGTTACCTTTGATTGTATTAATCTCACCATTATGAACAATAAATCTATTAGGATGAGCACGTTCCCAGCTTGGGTTAGTGTTAGTTGAAAATCTTGAATGAACAAGTGCAATAGCTGACTCATAATCTTCATCTACAAGATCCTTAAAGAATGTTCTTAACTGTCCAACAAGGAACATACCCTTGTATACAATAGTTCTGCTTGAAAGCGAACAGACATATGTATCTTCTGCTGTCTGCTCGAATACACGTCTTGCAACATAAAGCTTTCTATCAAAGTCAATTCCCTTATTAACATCCTTAGGTTTCTTTACAAAGCCCTGCATAATGTATGGCATACAGTCAACTGCCTTTTTACCAAGTACATTAGGAAATGTTGGAACTTCTCTCCAGCCTAAGAACTCAAGACCTTCTTTTTCAACGATGATTTCAAACATCTTCTTAGCACGGTTTCTTGCAAGTTCGTCCTGTGGGAAGAAGAACATACCTACACCATACTCTCTTTCCTCACCAATCTTAATTCCAAGAGGTTTAACTGCTTTCTTAAAGAATTTATGTGATATTTGAAGAAGGATACCTACACCATCACCAGTCTTTCCCTCTGCATCTTTACCTGCTCTGTGTTCGAGGTTCTCAACGATGCTTAATGCGTCTGATACTGTCTGATGTGTCTTTACTCCCTTGATGCTTACAACTGCACCGATGCCACAGTTATCGTGTTCAAACTGTGGGCTGTAAAGTCCAGGCTGATTATTTTGATTTTCCATAGTCTGCTCATCCTTTCATATATAATCTGTAATGCAAGTCTTATCGTATGATTTGTATAATTAACAATCGTCTGATTTAACCCACAAATGTGGTAGACTTGTTTTTCTTGTGCTTAATATACTCCTATTTTTTTATCTTGTAAACTTTTTATTTGGTTAAATTATCAGATTATTCAATTATTTGTAATTTAATACATTATTATCTGACTATTTCATTGAATCAGCACTTAAAATATATTATACGCAAACATATTAATACATTTTATATATCAAGTCATCTTTCTATCAGCCCATATTCCAACATCACTTTATCATAAAATTTAAAATTGTGTCTAAATTGTTTATCTTTTAAGTTCCATTTTCTGCCCTTAAAACTAAAGTTGTAAAAAAATAAAGTGATAAAAGCCATATACCCTTGCTGATAGCTTTTATCACTTTAATTATTTAATATTTCGACATATTTTTTACAAACAATTATTAATTTAATTAACTTTATCAATCCGCTTATTAATTTAATAAATCTTTTTCTTCTTTTTTCCTTCTTTTCTTAACTATGAAATCCACCGCTTTCTGGCAGACTTTTAAGTTGACATTATTATGTATGCCTCCAAATTCTCCGTCAAGTGTCCACTTAACTTCTTCCTTTGACTCAAATGTTATATCCTTGGTCTTAAATGTATATACCATATCGCAGTCATCTATCTTCTGTGTTATAAAAGCATTAACTATTGCCTGTAAATCCATAGGATTCTTAATCTCCCTTATAAGGGTAACTTCAAACATTCCGTCCTGATAATCAACTCCTTCTGCTATAAGGCCTTTCATTCCGCCTATTGAGCTTGCGTTGCTAACCATTCCATATATAAATGAATCTTCCACATTAAGTTCATCGCTCTTAATCTTCATTCTGCAAGCCTTAAGATTAGATAATCTCTTAACACCCTCAATAACATACGCCTGATGACCTAACACATTCTTAAGATCCTGCGGTGTTTCGTAGGCAACATCTGTAAATGCACCAAAAGCTGCCACATAATTAAAATATTTATGGTCATTGGCAATTCCTATATCGCATGGAAAGCTTTCACCATTGATTATATTGCAAGCAGCCCTGATCTTATCTGACGGTATTCCAAGACTCCTGGCAAAATCATTAGTAGAACCGCTTGGAATATAACCTATCGGTGGTTTAACTGTACTATATCCTGCTACAGCACTGACAATCTCATTAAGAGTACCATCGCCGCCACTGCATACAATAACATCATATCGTCCTTCATCAGCTTTAACTCTCTCAAATCCGTCCAGTGCTGCTTTCGTAGGATACACAGTAACCTCATAGTCCGCATTGGAGAATATCTGAATAATCTTTAACAAAGAATTCTTAATCTGAGCCTTACCAGAATTAGGATTGAATACAAAAAGCATTTTTTTCATAATAATCTCCATTCTTATCTAATCGCTTAAATTATATATAATTATATTATTAATAATAATTTACTATTATTATATTTATAATTATTTCATCTTAAATTATTCTCTTATCTGTCCCATTTATCGCAAAGTGAATTAATCTGGTCTGTAAACTTCGCAAGATCCTTATTCGCACCGCCCTCATTGTGTGCAATAACACTCATAAGTCTCTTACCAGCCGCAACAAGCCTGTCAAATACGCTCTTATTACGCTTATTAACTGTTGTTCTTCTGCTCTTCTTCTCCTTATTGCCCTCAGCAATCATCTGTCCTGTAATCAGGTCAAATGAAGTGCCGGTATATGGAGCATACGCATCAAAACCATATTCTTCTTTAAGACATTGTGTAAATTCTTCACACACACTGTCCTCACCGTGTACAACGAATACCTTTCTTGGCTTATTGGTAAATGCATTCACCCAATGAATCAGACCGTCTTTATCAGCGTGTCCGCTTGAACCCGGAAGCTGTGCAATCTCTGCTTTTACCTGAATTGGCTCACCAAATAACTTAATCTCGTCAATTCCGTCAACAATAATTCGTCCTGTTGTACCATTGGCCTGATAACCTACAAAAAGTATCGTACACTCTGGTCTCCACAGATTGTGCTTTAAATGATGTCTTATTCGTCCGGCCTCACACATACCAGATGCTGATATGATTACCTTAGGATTAGTATCAAAATTAATCATCTTGGACTCTTCACTTGATATGGCATATTTAAGCCCCGGAAAAGATAAAGGATTAATCCCCTGTCTTACAAGTTCAATCGCATCTTCATCAAAGCACTGCTCTACATTCTTACTAAACACCTCTGTAGCTTCAATTGCAAGAGGGCTGTCGACATACACATCAAAATCCCTGTCCATAAGTCCATCCGCTTTTATCTTTCTTATATGATATAAAAGCTCCTGTGTTCTTCCAACCGCAAATGATGGTATAACAACATTACCGCCTCTGTCAAATGTACGCTTGAATACTTTGACAAGCTCAGCCACATAATCAGGTGTTCCATTATGACTTCTGTTGCCATAAGTTGACTCCATAACAACATAATCTGCATCTGCAACTGTTGCAGGGTCCTTGGTTATCGGCTTATGAACATTGCCTATATCTCCAGAGAATACAAGCTTTCTTTCAACCCTGCCCTCTGGTGTATCTTCTGATGCCCATACTTCAATACTGGCAGAACCAAGCAGATGTCCTACATCTCTTAATCTTATGCTCACATTATCATCAATCTTTACAATCTTCTCATATTCAAGACCAACGAACTGCTTCATAACCTCATATACTGCTTTTGCATCATATAATGGAATAAATTCCTTTAAAGTGCCATTAGAACGCTTAGCCTTTCTGTTACGCCACTCAGCTTCAAACATCTGTATATGTGCACTATCTCTTAACATTATGTCACATAGCTGTACTGTCGCCTCTGTACAGTATATCTTTCCCCTGAAACCATTCACATAAAGAAGTGGAATAAGTCCTGAATGGTCAATATGTGCGTGGGTAAGAAGCACATAATCAACATCACACGCTGGAATTGGAAGCTCCTGATTCTCATACACATCATTGCCCTGCTCCATTCCGCAATCAATTAAAATGTTCTTGTCTGCCACCTGTAGATAATGGCAGCTTCCTGTCACCTCGTGATCTGCTCCTAAAAATGTTATTCTCATAAGCATACCCCCAGTCCAATATTCAATTAACACAATCCTGTTTAATATATGAAACACAGCCTTCTTCTATGTTCTATATTTTGTTAGATTTATTATAACATTTTATTCATTCTTTGTATATTTAATATTAGAAAATATAACATCTGCATTTCTTGATACGAACATTCCTACATATACATGAGCCGGGTCAATTGCAGTAAGCTTAAAATCATATCCGCCTGTAATAACATCACCCTTTCCAAACTTAGCCGCATATCCGTCAGAAGAAGATGAAAGCATAAGCTCATACTCCCCACCTTCTTTTATAACCTCATTCGTATCTTTTCCAAGCACAAGCTGTCCGCTTCGTCTTGCAAATGTAGCTGTCGCCTTCTCACCCTTTGTTATAAATAATGGTGCGGCGGCAACATAATCTCCTAATATGTCAGGCATATTCTTATCAATATAGCAGTCATCTCTTACCATAAGCCCAAAAGATACCTGGTCATTAGCAAATATTTTATTAACCTTAACTGTTGCTGTAAGAGTAAAATGCTCTGTTATATCAACTTTTTTATAATACATAGCAATGCCGTCTGTTACAGCAGATATCTTGCCTCTGTTATTTCTGACAGCTATGTTCATATCTCCATTAGCATCTGTTCCAAGAGTAAAGTCTGTATCATCAACTTCTCCTAATACATCACCAAATACAGCCGCCTTGTACTCTCCATAATCCTTAAACAATCTGCTGTCTGGAAGCTTATCGCTGAATACAACTGGAACATAATCTTTATTAGATACAAGAAACTTTTCTTTATAATCTAATGGGTTGTTATCAATGTTCACAACATTTTCCGACAGACCACTTATATTAAGTTCTTTCACTGCTGACATTATCATATAAGCATTAACCCTTGCTCCCCATATGTTAGTATGTGTATTATCAACGCTCAGCTTATTATTAGATGGCCACGCATGAAGATATATTGTATTATCAGATCCTAACTTTTCATATTCATCCCTGGTAAGCTGTGTCATATCTATAACCGGAACGCCAACGGCTTTTCCTAATTCTCTTACTGCAAGTGCATAATCTCCGCCTTTATACTGTGCAACGTCCTGTGTAATATGAAGTTCTGTGGCTTTCCATTCGCCAGATGCACTTCTTCTTACAATAGGAGTACAAAGTATAGGATAACAGCCTGCATTCCTTGCTTTCCTGATATAATTAACATATAAAGTATTAGCAAATGTTCCTTCTGTCATATAGTCACCAACAGGACTTGTATATCTTTCCTTCTCTGTCTTTTCATCATTGTGTCCAAAACCTATTAAAAGATAATCACCCTGCTTCATTCCATTAATAAGCGTATTATATTCAGGCTCTGAAAGATAACTCTTACTGCTTCTGCCAGATAATGCAATGTTGACAACCTTGACATTATCATTAAGGTACTTATCAAGCATTGTTCCATAACCATATCTTGGATAGTAGTATTTATCCTCAAAACTGCTTACTGTTGAATCTCCTATAACCCATAATGTACTCATAATCCATAACCTCGATTTCCATTAATTAATATGTCCTGTTAAGGTAATCGCTGCGGATATGCTCCTCCATAGCTTTTACCTCTTTCTCAAATTCTCTTGCTGAATACAAAAGACAGCCTGCTCCACGGATAATAACCTGCTCAAGTCCATCTGATGTAGCAACTGTTATATTATATTTCTTTCCATTCTCATGTGCAAACTTTTCTATATAATGGTCTGCCGTTTCTGCCTCTTTCGTGTATACAACGTGAATATTATGATAGTCCATATATTCTTCATGATGTCCTGATACCCTGTAAGCATCAAATACAACGATAAGCTCACACTTCTTCATACCCTGATAATTGCACATTATATCAAGAAGCTTATCCCTTGCACTGTCCATATTAATTCTTGACAATTCCTCAAGCTCGCTCCACGCGTGTATTATATTATAGCCGTCTACAAGAAGATACGATATTGAATTTGTCTGCTTCTTAGACTGCGAAGCTTTATACTGTCCATTATTATAGCTTCCACTGCCAGAGGCTGTTACATATCTTCCCATTTCATCAGAGGCTTTTCTTTTAGACATCTTACGTCTTTCATTATCACCCCTGCTGTTAGCAAAGTACGTCTGTGCCAGTATTCTGTCAACTTCATCTGTTCCAATCCATTCATCAGATACCGTTCTTGCTGCTTCTTTTGGTGTGAGAACTACATTTTCATTAGTTCCCACTGGATTAAGCACGCTGTCAACGTGTGCATAATCTTTGACTTCATACCAAGGCACATTAAAACCTGAACCGTGCGCACAGAATACTGAATCTGCTGGATTTCTTGTATCTCTCTCGGCTTCATATCCGATTTGTTCAATAACCTCATCTGTATTATGACAAGGTCTGTAGCCAGACATTTTAAGTCTTAATACTCCCTTTCCCCTAGTGTACGCATTAACCTCTGCCTGATAGTTACCAACAGTGGCAACAGGACCAGCACCCTTTATTACTGCTTCATCACCATTATCGTTAATCTCAAACTGTGCACCCATTCTCTCAAAGTCAGTCATAGCCCTGCCTATATACTGTCTGTCAAGTATTAGAGTGAATTCATAAAATGGCTCAAGCAGTACACTCTCTGCCTGCATAAGTCCATTTCTTACTGCCCTGTATGTAGCCTGCCTGAAATCTCCGCCCTCTGTATGCTTGTTATGTGCTCTGCCTGCAACAACCGTTATCTTAACATCAGTAAGTGCTGAACCTGTAAGCACACCCTTATGTGTCTTTTCGCACAGATGTGTATATATAAGCCTCTGCCAGTTCTTGGCAAGCATATCATCACTACAATCAAGCTCATACTGCATACCGCTCCCAGCTTCACCCGGCTCTAATATAAGATGCACCTCCGCATAATGTCTTAAAGGCTCAAAATGTCCGATTCCTTCAACTTTATCAGCTATGGTTTCCTTGTATACAATGCTTCCTTCAGAAAATGTCACATCACAATCGAAACGTTCTTTAATAATATTCTGAAGGACTTCTATCATAACAGGTCCCATAACCTGCACATGTATTTCTTTAAAGCTCTCATTCCATTCAATGTGAAGCTGTGGTTCTTCCTCCTCAATCATCTTAAGTTTAGGAAGCATCATAAGCGGGTCTGTTCCTGCTGGAAGATTAATCTTATAATTAAGCACAGGGGATAACACCGGTGCATTATCATTATTCTCCCTGCCTAATGCCTGTCCTGCATAGGTGCCCTCCAGCCCTGTTATTGCACATATACTTCCACATACAGCTTCATTTACCGAAGTATACTTCTCACCTGAATATATTCTGATCTGGTTAATCTTCTCACCATTAATAAGCTGTTTAGCTTTAAGGCTTCCGCCTGTAACCTTAATGTGTGTAAGCCTTTCACCCCTGTCATCTCTTGATATTTTATATACTCTTGCTGACATATCCGACTGCTTATCATCACCATTTTCAGATACCTCACAATATTTATTCATAATATCAAGAAGTCTGTCCACTCCATCAAGTCTTAATGCAGAGCCGAATATTACAGGAAATACTTCTCTTTGGCTTATCATATTTCCTATAAGCTTATCATCAACAATGCCTTCATCTAACACCTGCTCTAATGCTTCTTCATTGCACACAGCAAGCTCTTCATAATCAAGCCTGTCAAAATCCACACATCCTGATGATAACTTATTCTTTAATTGTTCTAATATTCTATGCCTGTCTGTTCCCTGCTGGTCCATTTTATTGACAAATATAAACACAGGGACTTTTAATCTCTTTAAAAGTCCCCAAAGTGTCTCTGTATGTCCCTGAACCCCATCCATTCCGTTAATAACAAGAACAGCATAATCAAGCACCCAGAGCGTTCTCTCCATCTCTGCCGAAAAATCAACGTGTCCGGGTGTATCAAGCAATGTAACATCTAAATCTTTGTAGGTAAATACTGCCTGCTTGGAAAATATCGTTATTCCACGCTGTCTTTCATAATCATTATTATCAAGAAACGCATCTTTGTTATCTACTCTTCCAAGCTTTCTTATAGCTCCCGATGTATACAATATGCTCTCAGATAATGTTGTCTTACCTGCATCAACGTGGGCAAGCATACCTATAACAAGTTTCTTCACTACGTTTATCTCCAATTCAGTTATATATTTCCGGTCTTCTATCTCTGAATAATCCCCACGATAATCTGTCTGTCATATATTCATCTAAATCAAACTGTGCAACAAGTACTTCTTCTGTATCTCTTCCTGCTTCACATATGACTTCACCTGTATTATCTGTTATAAATGATGAACCATAGAACTTGAGTGAACTTTTCTGTCCACCATTTGCCTCGCAAGGGTCTACTGTTTCTATTCCAATTCTGTTAGCTGCCACCACAGGAACAAGATTACAGCCGGCGTGTCCCTGCATACACCTTCTCCAGTGCATCATGCTGTCACAGTCAAGTATCGGCTCACTTCCTATAGCGGTTGGATAAAAAAGCACCTCTGCACCTTCTACTGCCATAGCCCTTGCTGTCTCTGGAAACCATTGATCCCAGCATATACCAACACCTATGCAACCGAATCTTGTGTTAAACACCTTAAAGCCTGTATTGCCTGGAACAAAGTAGAATTTTTCCTGATAGAAATGGTCGTCCGGAATGTGTGTCTTCCGGTAGATGCCCAGCACCGAGCCGTCAGCGTCAATGATCGCAATGGAATTGTACAGGGCAGTGCCGGCTTTTTCGTAGAAGCTGACGGGGAGAACTATCTGCAATTCCGCAGCGACTTTCCGCAGCTGTGCAATGGCAGGATTTTCCGCCGGCGTGGTTGCCAGTTCATAGGAGGTGTACCGCCGTTCCTGACAGAAGTAAGGGGTTTCGAACAGTTCCGGCAGCAGAATGATCTGTGCCCCGTTTCCGGCTGCCTGCCGTACCATCGCTTCGGCAGTGCGGCGGTTTTCGGCGGCATCGGGAGAGCATGCCATTTGAATGGCTGCAACAGTGACTTTACGCATAAATAGAACTCCTTCCTAAGGGAATCTGTTGTGTGATACAGTGGATATTGCCGCCGCCCAGCAAAATTTCTCTGGCGGCAATGGGAACGATCGTCCGGTTCGGGAACTGGGCAGACAAAATTTCACAGGCGGTCTTGTCCATGGGGTCGCCGAACTGCGGAACCAGAACGCTGTCGTTGGCAATGTAAAAGTTG
>ENA-OPDG01002409-OPDG01002409.1-human-gut-metagenome-genome-assembly--contig:-NODE-2409-length-10438-cov-2.059135_pt1 | contig 10438 bp, 7 predicted proteins | sample MGYA00241259_ERZ501498 | MGnify/ENA primary metagenome ERZ501498 (study PRJEB25962, sample SAMEA2042582) | human gut metagenome | biome: human gut; feature: human-associated habitat; material: faeces... | reverse complement strand
GAGCAGAAATTATCCCCCGGGAACGCCGCGGGCCTGAGATCCTGAGCTATCGGGTATACCCAATACACCAGCATACAGGCGGTATAGCCAATGATCATAAACAGCATATACTTTATAAAGCTGTTTTTGTCCTTTAGAAGAGTATACAGGCCTACGCCTATCAGCAGGAAATACCATGCGCAATAGGGTATTATGAAGTACTCGCAGAAGGGTATCCGGTAATCAAAGGCGAAATGTACTGTCCTCACCGGCACCTGCCTCGCTTGAAGCAGACAGAATACTATAAGATAGGCAGGCACATACAGCGTAAGCCATACCTGCCTGTTGTGGGCTACCCAACTTTTTATTGTGTCCATAACGCCTTTTTTGTGCGCTATTCCCGATGTCTCCATATTGCACTTTGCCTTTCCCTTAATGATAACGCGTTCCGAATTATATCGGTAATAGATATAATACTTCCCAATCGAAAAAAAGTATACCCCATGTTGTGAACAAATCATTAAACATCACTTAAAATGAGCAAAGCAGCCTCTTAATTCGCGTAAATAATATATCATTTAAAATAAGTGTTGACATTATGCCGAAAATATGTATAATTAATTGTGCTTGCTCGATTCGTCTAGTGGCCTAGGACACCGCCCTCTCACGGCGGCAGCAGGGGTTCGACTCCCCTACCGGTCACCAGCGCAGTGAATTCAGTTCGCTGCGCTTTTTTCATTTCCCGTTCATCTCCTCCGTTTCCTTTCAGGCAATAATCAAAAGGCCTGCCTTGCGGCAAGCCTTGATAATCCGTATATTTCGTATTGCAGTTGAAATCCGATTAGAATTCCATCAGGAAACATGTTTCGCTGAATAGCTGAGTCCGTCGTTTTGGTACAAATGCGAAAGAGTTGCCTCAGCCTCCGTAAAGCAAACCTCGGTTCCCTCGCAGTAAACGGCATTCACTCCGCGCTTTGCAGTCGAAAGCACCGCTTCGGTGTCAAAAGAATCCGACGAATACAATCCGTAGGCCGCAAGCGCAATTTCCGCACAACCGAGTTCGTCCGAATACATCAGCAGATCACTTTTTGACGCCTTACAAAGTCCGTCCTTAGGATCAACAAACGGATTGCGGACTTCACCGTTCGAATAGGTGTAAAAATGCATTGTGTCCATATCGGAATTTTCATAATTCCTGAAATAAACAGCATTGCGCGCCGTCTTAAAATCCATCTGCGCCGCAGGGATTCCGCGTCCGTCGGTCTCGTCATAAAAATTCATTGACAGGGCCATGCCCGCTCCGCCGAGATGCCGCGTATAACCGTCATACGTCGTTATTGTTCCGTGAATATAGCTGTTTTCGGCCAAATGTTCTGCAATGTAATCAACGATAAATGCATTTTTCAGCCAGAAGAAATCCAGATATTCTACGATATCGTTTTGGGATGCAAAGTCGGCGTATTCGTCCGAAACATTGAGTCGAAGTTTATTCTCACCCAGGAGCTCAATGTCGATTGCATCGGGATTATTTACATACGCCAGCGTTTCATCAACAAACCCGCGTACTTCCGAATTAAGCATCGGGTCAAATTCCTCGGCCTCACTGTCGTTTCGCAGGAGAAGAGCCCTTTGTATTCCGTATAAACGGGCGCAAGATACGGATATCTGCTGCCGTTATCTCGAATCAGCTCAAATGCCGAATACAACGCGGAATCAACCGTCACAACCTCGTTCGGGTGTTTATTCAAATAAGCGAGGTTTGCTGCCGGTGCATCATCCGCGCCGAAATATTCCTCGTCTGATTGAAATATGCGGTAGGCCTCGCTGCACAAATTTGAATACATTTCCGCCAATTGTTTATATTCAGTCGTTGTGGAAATATCGTCGCGCAGGCCAATATCATACTGAAGCAGCAGTTCATCGGTGCAGTTATCCTCACCGGTAACAGCCGCTTTGATCGTTGTCCATCCGCTCGGCTTTGTAACAAGCCGGTACACCGCATATGACATCGCAACAACCGCAAACAGGATGCAAATCACGAAACACACAATTCGCAACGCGGTATGTTTGTCCGACACTTCAATGCGTTGTACCGGCTTTGGCCTCGGAAGACTTTTTTCTTTTGCTGTTCGCCTCATACTGAATTCAGTCCGCCGTCCTTTTTTAAAGTCCGATTACAGGATAGAAATTATCAGCATAAGTCCGAACAGGACAATAATTGCTGCCGTTGTGATAAGGCCGGCAATCGCGCCCTTCTTGCACTTCTTATAATTGCGGATATAGTTGTGCTTTTTGAAAATCGCACCCGCAATCAAGCCGGGGATGGCAAGGAAGAAGGAAAGGAACGCAAGCCAGAAGCTGCCGGTATCGTGCAGCGGTGTATCAAGGATTGAACCCTCGATTTTTTTCTCTTCAAGCTGCTTTTCGACAGTTTTTGCATCCGCAGGAGCATTAACGCCGGCAATGGTAACGCTCTTGAGGGGAGTTCCCTCCTCACGGAGACGCTTATACTCTTCGATTTCTTTCTTGTTGCCGAAAACGAAGTGGCCATGGCCGATATCGGTAAGCTCGGGCTTATCCTCGCTGTAATCATGCTGTGAAGGATCATAGCTGAACAGCACTTTGTGCTTCTCAAGATTCGGATCCGGAATCGGGATCGCGGAAATCAGAGAGCGGGTGTAGGGATGCATCGGGAAGTCAAACAGTTCTTCTGCGGTTGCAACTTCAACGATGTCGCCTTTGTAGATAACGCCGATACGATCGGAGATAAAGCGAACGATCGAAAGGTCATGAGCGATGAACAGATAGGTCGTTCCGCGCTCACGCTGGAACTTTTTGAGCAGGTTCAGAACCTGTGCACGGATGGAAACGTCCAGTGCGGAGATAGGTTCGTCTGCAACAACAAGCTCGGGATCCATGACCATTGCCCTTGCAAGACCGATTCTCTGACGCTGTCCGCCGGAGAACTCATGCGGATAGCGGGTCAAATGCTCGGGGAGCAGACCGACTTCCTGAATGATATTCTCGACTTTTCTCACGCGATCCGCCTCATTTTCAAAGAGGTGGAAGTTATAGAGGCCTTCGGAGATAATGTAGTCAACGGTTGCGCGCTCGTTCTGAGATGCGGCGGGATCCTGGAAAACCATCTGGATGTTGCGGATAACTTCGCGGTCCAGTGAATGGGGAATCTTGCCGGAGATGCGAACGCCCTTGTAATAAATTTCACCGGCGGCGCAGGGGTTGACACGAATTACGGCACGGCCGATCGTGGTTTTACCGGAACCGGACTCGCCGACGAGAGAGAACGTTTCACCCTTGTAAATGTCGAAAGAAGCGTTTTTGACTGCACGCACGGCATTGTCGCCTTTGCCGAAGGTGATGTCAACATTTTTCAACGAAAGGAGAACTTCCTTGCCGCTTGCATCAACAGGAGCTTTTTCGGGCAGATGGGAAACCCTACCCTCTTTTGCGGTAATTTTTTCTTTATGTTCCACAGTTCTACCCTCCCATTAAATATTGAACGCTTTAATCATCTTGTCGTGGATGTTGTCGATCGCGGCAGGCTTGTCGATCTTGGGCGCTCTGGGATCAAGCAGCCAAGTCTTTGCATAGTGAGTTTCCGTGATCTTGAACATCGGCGGAGCTTTGACGACATCGATTTTCAAACAATAAGGATTTCTCGGTGCGAAGGGATCGCCCGCAATCTTATTGTAGAGAGAAGGCGGCGTACCGGTGATTGAGAACAGCTCGGTGTCGCGCTGTGCAAGCTGCGGCAATGAGGAGAGCAGTGCCCATGTGTACGGATGACGCGGGTCATAGAAGACCTCTTCGGTCGTGCCGACTTCAACAATCTGTCCTGCATAAAGAACTGCAACGCGGTCGGCAACATTTGCAACAACACCGAGGTCATGCGTGATGAAAACGATCGTGTAATTGAATTCTTTCTGCAAATCTTTGATGAGCTTGAGAATCTGTGCCTGAATGGTAACGTCAAGCGCAGTGGTGGGCTCGTCGCAGATGAGGATCTTCGGCTGGCAGGAAAGCGCAATTGCGATAACAATACGCTGACGCATACCGCCGGAGTACTGGAAGGGATAATCGTCGTAACGGTTTTCAGCATTGGGGATGCCGACCTTACGCATCATCTCGATTGCACGCGCACGTGCTTCAACCTCGGAGCAGTCCTGATGCTTCATAATGATGGAGGAAATCTGCTTGCCGATGGTGATGATCGGGTTGAGCGATGTCATAGGATCCTGGAAAACGGTTGCGATTCTTCTGCCGCGGATACGGGTCCAGTCCTTTGCATATTTAAGCTTTGCAAGGTTGATAACGCAGGTACCGTGGATGCGTTCTTCGTTCTCGTCAAGGAACCTGACGCGGAAAGCGACATCATCGAATACATCGGTTCTTGTTGCGTCATCGTTAAGGTCGAGACCGTTTTTCATTGCGTTGCGAACAACCTTTACAAGGTCGTTAATCGCCTTGATGCGTTTTGCAACATTGTATCTGCCGACGGACAGATAAATTTCTTTTGCGATAATCTCGTTGCGCGCAATTTTGTCTGCGGAAACGGGCTGAGCACATGCCTCTCTGTACTGAGCGGTAAGCTGAGCCATTTCGGTCTTGAACTGGGTGTTGTACGCAACATCGTTGTTCATTGCCTGCTTATGTGCGGCAATGGTCTTTTTGCGCTCATCTTCAAGCTGCTTAAGTTCCTCGTCCATTTTTTTGATGCTGTGAGAAAGCTCCTTAAGGCGATCTTTCTCCTTGGACGGGTCAATTGTGAGCTTGAGGTTATAAGTCTCGGCTCTGCGGAATCTCAGATCCTCAATGCGGGTATCGAGCTGTTCAGCCTCTGCCTCGCTGAGGGTGGACCTGCGGATCCTGTCCTGCTTAAGCTCATTGATGCGGCGGTAGATTGCGGCACCGTTTTCATAGCGGGATGCTGCATTCAGCTTTGCATGAATGGACTTAATGCGCGCCTTAACCTCGGGGGTGTTGGGAACTGTTGTTTCGGCAAGTTCGGGATCATTGAAAACGATGGAACCGTTGCTGACATAGCCGTTATCATCGAGCATACCTGCGAAGGTTTTCGTGAATACGGATTTACCCGCAGCGGATTCGCCGACGATTGCGATCGATTCGTTTTCGTAAATATCCAGAGAGATGCCGCGAATAGCTGTCAGAATTCTGCCGCGAACGCGGAATTCGACTTCAAGATCCTTAACGGATAACAATACTTTCTTTTCTTCCATAGCGGTGTCCTCTTATCTGTGCGTTCTCGGGTCGGATGCATCGCCCAGGTTCTGACCGACAACATACAGGATAATCGTGATAATGGATGCCAACAGAACGGGGCTCCAGAATTCGATTTCCCAACCGGGGGTAACCATTGCGCTCTGTGCAGCTTCGATCAGCTTACCAAGGGACATCTCGGAAAGACCCATGCCGAGGTAGGACAGGAAGACTTCGTAAGAGATGTAAGAAGGAATCTCGGTTGCCGCAACGGTAACGATAACGGAGGTCATGAACGGGAGGATGTTTTTCATTGCAATGCGAACGGTGGAAGTACCGAGGCACTTCGATGCAAGGTTATATTCGCGGTCGCGGATGATGACAACCTGCGTTCTGATGAAGTACGCGATACTTATCCAGCCTGTGATCGTCATTGCGAAAACCATGGACCAGAAGCTCGCGGTGAACAACATAACAAGAACGGAAATCAGCAAAATGTACGGAACATTGCCGACAATGTTGTAGATAACCATCATGACGGCATCGACTTTTTTGGAGAAGCCCCAAAGTGCGCCGACGGTGACGCCGATAGTCATGTTGATAAGTGCGCAGACAAATGCAAGGGAGAGGGAAATCTCCGCACCGTGCCAAATCGCATCGAAAGTGGACTGGCCGGCACCGCCTGTACCGAGAATGGTATGCAGGCTGAAGCCCCATTTGTCGATCGCCTTTGCGGGACTCAAATGCTTTGCGGTTGAGTCGAGCAGGTTTGCGTATGCATCATATCCGGAGAAAATCGGATAGATGTAGGAAAAGATAATGATGAACGCCAGAATGGCAAGAACAACGATGTTTATCTTTTTCTTGAAGAACACACGGAAAACCGAGTGCCAATAGGAGTATCGCGGCGCGGTAATCTTTTCGGAGTCGATGTTGCTGTCACAGCGGGAAAACAACTCCTCCTCTTTCATACCGAGATCGCTGACATTTACCAATTCAGAAGCCATTTTTATTACCTCGCTTTCTGTACGAAGGAGATTCTCGGGTCAACGAGCGTCATGAGGAGGTCGCCCAGAATGATAGCAACAACCGACAGCAGCGCGTAGAACAGAGTCAAACCGACAATAACGTTGTTATCGTACATGCTGATAGCCGTGGTGAGCAGGCCACCTGCACCGGGAACAACATAAACGCGTTCGGTGATGATCGCGCCGACAAGTGCGAACAGAACCGTGCCCGGGATACCGTGAATGATGGGGATTGCAGCATTCTTGAAGATATGCTTGCTGAAAATCTCACTCTCGGAAAGACCGCCTGAACGAGCGAACTTGACGTAGTCGGAGTTCATCTGGTCGATCATGTAGCGGCGCAGCCACTTCATCAGGTTACCGATGGAGGGAAGTGCGAGGGAGATAATGGGCAAAACATACATCAGCCATGTACCTTTATCAAGGTCGAAGGTTGTGGGCATACCGATGAGTCGGCCGAGAGCCTTAACCATGAAGATGTACGCAAGGGAGGGAACGGCGAGACTGAAAACGATATAAATCGTGCCGATCTTGTCGCCCAGCTTGTCTTTTTTGCGTGCCATGGAGATGCCTGCGGGAATACCGATGAGGTATGCAAGAAGACTGGACAGAATACCGAGGATGAACGAGAAGCCAACCTTGGAATAAGTCTTGTTGACAGTCTGAACGTTTGTGTAGTCATCGGTGAAACGCGCTGCGGTAACAGGGGAAGCATTCTTCGAACCTGCAACATAAGTCGCTGTGTGAAGATCGTCCGCACTTTCCTCAACGAAACCGGTGGGGAAAGTTATCGGTTTCTTAACGAATGAACCCTGGGATTTGGTCATCGTTGTGAACACATCGACGCCCTGGTTAACAGCAAAGGAAGTACCGAGGGAAATGGTCAGAAGGTTCTGATGAACATAAGGGAATTTGTTGTTGAAATAGAGCAGGTACTTGTGAGTTGTACCGTTGCCCATGATAGCCGGGGAGAAAACTTTCTTTTCGGAACCGACGGGGTTATAGACGGGATCATAGAAAGTGAATGTCAATCCGCGATCGGCATCGGCAACGCCGCTTGCCTTGTGGATATTATCAATAGTGAAAATGCTCCCGAAGTATTTAAGCACGCGAGAAATGAGGGGGATGTCACGATGCGCAAAAAGCTGAGGTGAACCGCCCTCGGCAAGACCGCGTCCGCTGGGTTTAAGAACGGCATCAAGTCGCACGACTTTGTAGCCTTTGCCCTCATAGTATTCGGTGAATTTTTTGATGTAAGCTTGAGCTTTTTCAGAATCTTTTTCGGCAGTCCTGCCGAGTTTAACGGCGGTCTTTGCGGTTTCTTCATCAACCTCGCCGTTTCTTACCAAGCTGTTTACATAGTCAGCATAGGTAACATAATCAAGATAGCCGTATTCTCTCCATTTGCGGTACTTATAGGCTTCTCGAGCATTATTTGTCTGATGACTGTACACGGAGTCCTTTGCAAAAACAAGGTTACGATCAAGCAAAGAGAAAATCATGATCATAACGATTATCGTTGCAGCACATGCCGAAAGCACACCGGTCAGCAATCGCTTTAATAGATATTTCGTCATATTCAGCCCCTACTCCTTATAAAGATTACAACGGGGGAAGATACGAGGTCTTCCCCCATTGTCCGTTAGTGTTCTATAAAGCTAAGTTATTGTGCGAATGCGGTATTAGAAGAGACCGAGGCACTTAGCCATGTAACCTGCGCCGTCACCGAGCATGGTGTCGAGGTAGGTTGCGGGATCACCGTAGTCAGGACCCCAACCGGATACGTCGTACAGGGTGTAGTTAGCATCCTTGCCGGATTCGGTGTAGTAACCTGCATAGTACCACTCCTGAGCATCTGCACAGGAAACGAGGTTGACAACAACGCAGCCCTGGAGAGCTTCTTCAACAGACTGCTTGAGGGTCTGAGCGCGGTTGGTGTAGATGTCGGCGCCGGAATAGTAGGGCAGATCCATAACGATGGGGTTATCCTTGGAGATCTCAACGCCGAATTCTTTGAGCTCGGTGATTGCCTGCTGAAGCTCTTCGTAAGCGTTAGCAGGATTGTGCCAACCTGCGAAACCATCGCTGGTCTGGTTTTCTGCATCCCATACCTTGATCTTAACGCCGTCAGCGTCGATCTGAGCCTGCATGATCTCACCGTAGTAGGTGCCCTTTGCAAAGGTCTTGGATTCGCCGTTGATTTCGACGGTTACATCTTCTTCAAGAGCGACGAAGTTACCGGGGGTGTAGGAGTTACGTACGGAGTTGAGCTTGAGCTCTTCGCCGACAACCTGTCCGTTGTAGGTAGCGATGTCAAGACCCATGCCGATTGCACGACGGAAGTGAACGTTGAGCATTGCAACGTCGGTCCTCTTCTTCTGATCGTCGGTCATAGTGGAAACAGCCTTGGTCTCGTCGTTGAAGTTTGCATACGCATTACGGTTAAGGTTGAGGAACAGAACGAAGGAAGTAGCATCGGTATCGGAAACGGTGCAGTACTTTTCGAAGTTGCCGTCTGCCTTGCAGGCTTCGAGGGAAGCGGAAGAGAGACCGCAGCCGTCAAGAGTGCCTGCTTTAGTGTCTTCGTATGCCTTGGTGGGATCCTTACCGTCGTTGAACTTCCAGGTGAGGGTCTTGATGGTGATGTTGTCCTTGTTCCAGTAGGTGGGGTTCGCCTCGAAAACGATGGTGTTTTCTGCGGTGTGGTTGGTTACGGTGTAAGGACCGCAGTAAGCGATGTCGTTAACAGTCTGACCGTACTTCATGGTGCCTGCGTCAACAGCGGTCTTGTAGTCGTCCTTGCCGAATACGCCGCCCTTGGACTCAAAGTAGGTACGGCTCATGGGAGCGAATACGTTGTAGCCAAGCATGGTGATGAAGTAGCTGGTGGGCTGGCAGAGGGTGTAAACAACGGTGTTGTCGTCGGTTGCTTTAACGCCTACTTCTGCAAAATCGGTAACGTCGCCGGTGTTGTATTCGAGAGCGTTAACGATGATGTTTTCAACGAGGTATTCGAGACCGCCGCCTGCATCGAGCATATGCTGCATACCTGCAACAAAGTCGTCTGCCTTAACGTCTGCAACTTCACGGCCCTGTGCGTCAACCCACTTTGCACCCTGACGGATGTGGAAGGTGTAGGTGAGGCCGTCTTCGGAAACTTCCCAGGACTCTGCGAGAGCGGGCTTGATTTCGTTCTCGTTATCGTATTCTACGAGACCGTCGTAGGTGTTAACGATAGCTTCGGAGTCTGCGGAACGGGAGGTTGCGAGAGCGTCCCAGGTCTTGGGGTCGCTGGCGTAACCCATGTTGTAGGTGTTCTTAAGGGTGTAGCCCTTTTCGGTCAGGTAATCGATTGCCTTCTGGGTGTAGGTGCCGGTTCCGCGAACCTCATTCCACATTGCCTTGAGGTGAGTCTGATCCTCTGCGGTAATGAGCTCGGTGGTGACGAGAACATTGTGGAAACGGTCGGAGTCATTGCCCCAGAGAACGGTGGAAGCGGAACGCTTTGCAACACGGCTCAGACCGTAGTTGCCGCCGTTGGTGGTGCCGGGGATGAGAACAGCAGCTTCAAGAAGCTTTGCCTCAGCCTGTGCCATAAGAGCATAACGCTTGGAAACGTTCGTCTCTTCTTTTGCAGCCTGGTAAAGGGTGTTGAATGCGCCGAGCTGTGCATCATAGATAGCAGCAGACATTGCATTGTAGTCGCCGGTGGGGAGCTCAGTGGTGGGAACCACGGTTGCGGGAACCTCGGACTCTGCCGGCTTGTTGGTGTTGTTGGGTGCGGGTGTGGTCTTGTCATCGCCGTTGTTCTTGCAGCCTACAAAGCCGAGAACCATGACGAGTGCGAGAAGAGCACACAGTACTCTTTTTAGGTTTTTCATCGGATGTCGTCCTTCCTAAATTTTTTTATTTTCACGCACAAGGCGCAAAAACCGAATTAAATGATGCAGATACGTGCGCCGCAATTAAGAACCCCGTGATTCGGGGTAGTATATGCCCGTGCACTTTAGTCTGACGCATTTATTATATCATCTTAACCGCCTTATCGCAAGTGTTTTTCTAAAACTTTTTTTATTCCTGCTTTTTTCAAAAAAACCTTTATCGGCTTAATTTTTCAGGAATATATCTTTCTTTTTTGATATTATATGCACAACATTTTTTCGTCTTTTTTCAAAAAAAGTTCGTTTGCTGCA
>ENA-OPDG01002405-OPDG01002405.1-human-gut-metagenome-genome-assembly--contig:-NODE-2405-length-10445-cov-2.569201_pt1 | contig 10445 bp, 4 predicted proteins | sample MGYA00241259_ERZ501498 | MGnify/ENA primary metagenome ERZ501498 (study PRJEB25962, sample SAMEA2042582) | human gut metagenome | biome: human gut; feature: human-associated habitat; material: faeces... | reverse complement strand
GCCGGTACCTATTATGTACAGATTACCGGAAACATAGGATTTACTACAGCCGGGTCTGCAGCTTACAGCTTCAGCGTACAGTATGAAGATACCTATTGTGAGACAGAACAAAATAATACGATTGCCACAGCAGATAATTATGACAGATTGGGTCAGACGATAACAGGAAGCATTTCCTCTGCATCGGATACCGATTATTATAAGATCACATCCACCACAAAAGGATATCTTTCATTTCAGTTACAGCACGATAAAGTGAGCGGCAGGCTTTCAACAGATATTTACAGCGTGGCAGTCTGTGATGCTGCCGGAAATACGATGTATACAATGACGAGTAAAAAAGACGAGGAGAAAACCGAGTCGGTTAATTTTGGACTTGACGCCGGAACCTATTATCTGAAAGTATCAGGAATCCAATATATGGATGCGTCAGGTTCACTGACAGTTCAGGGAGCAAATGGAGAGACGTACAAGCTGAAGGCATCCTGGACGAATGCAGACAACTGGGAGAGCGAGAGCAATGATGATATAAATACAGCAGACACAATGACATCAGGCAAGGCAGTTTACGGAAGTCTGTATGGTGTCAGTGATTCTGATTATTATGGTTTTCAGACAACAAAAGACGGATATATCGTGATCAATCTGCAGCATTCGAAAGTTACAGGACGGCAGAATAAGGCTATTTATGCAGTTACAGTCTGTGATACTTCCGGCAATTCGATCTACGAAATGACCAGTAAAGTGGAAGATGAATCCACGGATTCCATCAAACTGGGACTGTCAGCAGGTAAATATTATATTAAAGTGGCAGGTCAGAATGCATATTACGGCGGAAACTATGTGATCAAAACTACCTTTAAGGCGTGCAGTACCTGGGAGCACGAGAGCAATGATACTTACGATACAGCAAATACGGCTGTTTCCGGCACGACATACAGCGGAGATATCCGTACTTACAGCGATGTAGATTATTTTAAAACATCACTTTCTGCAAATGGTTATATCAATGTGAAACTGACGCATCCGGTTGTGAGCGGACAGGAAACAACAAACATGTTTGTGCTCAGCGTGATCCGTAAAGTGGACAAAGACCAGTATACAGAAGTCTACACTACGAAGATCCGTGGCGGGGACACAAGCATTTCCACGCCGAACCTTGGATTGCCGAAAGGTGAGTATTACATTAAGATCGCAGGAACCGGAAATACGACGGGAACATTATTGAGCGGAACGAGTTATCCTGTAAACTATGATGTGTGTATTAAAGCAAAGACAGCAAGTGACCGGGAAGTGGAGTCGAATGATTCTGCTGCCACTGCAAATACCGTAAAGAACGGAAAAACCTATTACGGAAGCACAAGCAGTTCCTCAGACAAAGATTACTATAAGATCAAAATGTCAAAAGCAGGCTATCTGCAGATTAAGTTTGGACATAAAAACAGTCAGAGTACAGCAAGCTGTTATAATGTTGTTCTTTACAATAAGGATAACAGTGAAATTTATAAATTTACGAATACCGGGACAGAGACTTCTTATACATCCTGTAAATTAGGACTGGATGCAGGGGAATATTACGTATGCGTCAGCCAGGCATCTACACTTTATACCGGCGACTATACGATCTGCATGACACAGAAAGCGGCTTCCGGTTGGGAGACAGAGAACAACGGTGACTGGGCTTCGGCAGATAACATAAAAGTCGGCAAAGCGGTAAACGGTGTGATCACAGGATATACGTCAGATGAAGACTGCTATCGCTTTACACTCACAAAAGCGCAGTATATCAACTTTAGTCTGGCACACGAGAAGATCAATGATGCGGGAAGAAGCTGGTATGTGACACTTTATAATGCAAACGGCAAGAGAGTGAGCAGAAAAGATGATGATCATATCTATTCCTATGCCGGCAGTACCTATACAGAGTCAAAGGCTGTCAAATTAAGCAAGGGAACCTATTACCTGAAAGTGCAGGCATTTGCGAAAAATGCGGTGGAAAAAGAATACACGCTCTGTGTTAATAAAATTGAGAACAGAAAAACAAGCGTGACTTCCGTAAAATCGACAGCATACAATAAACTGAAAGTTTCATGGAAAGTTGTACCGGCTGCGACTTCTTATCAGATCTACCGCAGTACAGCAAAGGATGGGGATTATCAGAATATCAAAACCATCAACAGTGTAGGCACTAGTTCCTGGACAGACGGCAGTGTAAAAACCGGAAAAACATACTATTATAAGATCAAGACGGTTGTTAAGACACAGAATGGAGAACAGACCAGTGGATTTTCGAATGTAAAATCTGCAAAGGCGGTTCCGGCAAAGACGACGTTAAAGGCAAAAGCGTCGGATGCAAAGAATGTAAAACTGACCTGGTCAAAGGTAAAAGGTGCAAGCGGTTATGAGATCTACCGCAGCAACAGTAAAGATGGAAAATGTAGTAAAGTAAAGACCATATCCAAAGGTAGTACGACATCTTACAAAAACGGTAAATTGAAAAAATCGACGACCTATTATTATAAGATCCGTGCATACCGCAAAGTGAATGGGAAGAAAGTATATGGAAGTTATTCTTCCGTTGTTTCCGTAAAGACAAAAGCAAAATAAAAGTAAAAAGAGATACCCCGGTGGGATGATCATCATACATCCTGCCGGGGTATTTTTAAGATTTTATGAAAATTCTGGTAAGATATATTCAAAGGTTGGGTTTTATGATAAAATAATATAGATTATGCAAAGGTATGAATGTGAGGTACTTCATGAGGAAAAGGGAAAGATATAAACATTTGCTGAATTTATTTGCTAATTTTGTAATGCTTGTGGCTGAGACAGCAATGTTTGCATTTATATGGTATAAAATGTATGTACCGGAATTGGAGGATAAGTTCTGGAATAGAGGAAACTGGGCAGTAATCGGAATGTATGCATTGGTATTGTTCTTTTTTATCCGTACATTTGGCGGATACCGGATCGGATACCTTAGAATTACAGATATTTGTTTGTCGCAGATCCTTGGAATTTTGTTTGCAAATATTATCGAGTATTTTCAGATTTGTATGATTGCAAATGATTATATGTCAGCATCACCGCTTCTGTTATTGACGACAGCTGAGATTGCAGTGACACTGCCTACCGTTTTTGTTGTAAGATATTTTTATGTCAGATTATATCCGCCAAGACGTATGATCGTAATATACGGGGAACATTCTCCGGAAGAACTGATTTCCAAGATTAATTCCAGAAAAGATAAGTACAATGTTTGTGCAACTGCCAGCGCCTATATGGGATATGAGGCATTGTATTCTAAAATATTAGAGTATGAAGCGGTAGTTTTATGTGATCTTCCGGCAAGTATCCGTAATAAAATTTTAAAGTTCTGTTATGATCAGAATAAAAGAACCTATATTACACCGAAGATATCGGATATTATTTTAAATGGAACGGAACGAATCCATTTGTTTGATACACCTCTTATGTTGTCAAGAAATCAGGGACTTACGATAGAGCAGAGATTTGTAAAGAGGACTATGGATATCGTGTTTGCACTGCTCGCGATTGTTATTTCATCGCCGTTTTTACTGGTCATTGCAGTTGCAATCAAACTGTATGATGGGGGACCGGTATTCTATAAGCAGGAGCGTCTGACGAGAGACCGCGAGACGTTTCAGATTATCAAGTTTCGCAGCATGAAAGTAGATTCGGAAAAACAGGGAGCACAGCTTGCCAAAAAAGATGATGACAGGATCACACCGGTTGGAAAAATAATTCGAAGAACGCATTTAGACGAGCTTCCTCAGATTTTTAATATTTTAAAGGGAGAAATGTCTTTTGTTGGTCCTAGACCGGAAAGACAGGAAATTGCTGAAAAATATGAAGAAATTGTTCCGGAATTTCGGTTCCGCCTGAAAGTAAAAGCCGGATTGACAGGGTATGCACAGGTATATGGAAAATATAATACAACACCATATGATAAATTAAAACTGGATCTGACTTATATACAGACATATTCAGCGTGGTTAGATGTGAAATTAATGCTTATGACATTTAAGATTATGTTTCAGAAAGAAAACACAGAAGGTGTAGATGAAAAGCAAACGACAGCGATCAAAAAGGAATCATAGAGATGGAACAGACAAGCGAAGTACAGATATCTGTTATTATGCCGGTTTATAATGCACGGGATTATGTGGAGCAGTGACGGAAAGTCGCGCAATAAATACAAGTCAGCTAAAATGCAGTGGAAAGTTTACCGTTTTATAGGAAAGAACCGGCTAAATGCATTGCGTTATATGGTACATTACACATTAAATAGTGTCAAAAAATATACAAGAGGGTAAGGAAAATGAAAAAAAGGATTTTAGCAGTAATCATGGCAGTCTGCGTGAGTATGACAGCACTGCCTGCAGATGTACGTGCAGCAGAAGACAGTGCAGTTCAGACAGAAAGCACGCAGAAAACATCACCGTCAGAGAAATCAGCCCAGACAGAAAACACTGGGAATGCAGCAGAAGAGCTGACTGGAACGGAGATGGCAGAGACAGAAGAAGCAGCTGAAACGGAAGAAACAGCAGAGACAGAAGAAACGACCGAGACGGTAACAATCGAAACAGAGACGATTGAGACAGAAGAGCCGGCAGAGACAGAAACTTCGGAAACAGAGAAACCGGCAGAGACAGAAACAATCGAAACAGAAACTACGGAAACCGGGGAGCCGACTGAGACCGAAACAGGAACTACAGAAACGGAAGAGCCGACCGAAACAGGAACTACAGAAACGGAAGAGCCGACCGAAACGGAGACTGCGGAGACAGAGACTGTCCAGGCAGCAGAACTTAACTACATGATGGTAGAGTCACCGTACGTTGAGACACCGGGAACGCAGAATGTGGTCTTAAGTCTTGGAACAGGCGATGAGCAGCTTTCGGATATCGTCTTAAATTATAAGAATCTGACCACCGGAAAAACCTATCAGGTCAAAGCAGCCGGAACAGAAGAAGATATGATCCGTTTTACCATGGATTTTTCTGAAAATGGACAGGCAGGAGAGTATCAGATCACTTCCGTGCAGTTTACACAGGAGAAAACAAAACAGGAAATCCTGCTATCAGACCTTGGCATGGATGTAAGATTTGGTGTCAATGAACAGGCAGAGACGAACCCGGATCAGGTACTTTATGATGAAGATGCCTATGCGGATGTGGATGCTGATGTTGTTACTATGAGCGCAGATGGAGAAGTTATTTCCGAAAACACTGTGGAAAATGTGCTGGAGCAGGGAATCTCAGAGGCTGTCGCCAGTGTTGCAGATAACTTAAAAGGTGCGAACAGTAATGTGAAAGTCGTACTCGATCCGGGACATGATGGCACCCATGCGGGAGCGTCCGCTTTTGGAGTACAGGAAGCAGATCTGACGCTTAAGATCGCCACATACTGTAAAGAAGAGTTATCTACCTATAATGGTATTACTGTTTACATGACAAGAGAGAGTGCAAGCTGTCCGGCAGGCGGCGGAGACAATACCGCATGTCTGGATGCCCGTGCAAATCTTGCAAAAAATGTAGGAGCGAGTGTATTAGTCAGCTTTCATTTGAATACAGCAAATGGAACAGCAAGAGGTGTTGAGGTTTATTATCCGAACAGCAACTATAATTCGCAGGTGGGAAGCAACGGACAGGCACTTGCAAAAAAAATATGTGATAAACTGGCAGCACTTGGATTAAATTATCGCGGTACACTGATCCGAAATGCCACTTATGATAAATATCCGGATGGTTCTGCAGCAGATTATTACGGTCTGATCCGTCGTTGTAAAAATAATGGCATTCCTGGTCTGATCATCGAGCATGCCTTTTTGGACAATGCAAATGATTATTATACATATTTAAGTTCTGATGAAAAATTAAAGGCACTCGGTGTTGCGGATGCAACTGCGATCGCAGAGTATTTCGGTCTGACAAAAGGAGCAAAGACCGTAACGCTCAATTACACGCAGTCGAGAGCGGATGGTAGTCTTAGATTAAAATGGACAGGTCTCGATAATGTCGATTATTATGAAATTTATCGTAATACTGTGAATGATACAAACTATCCTAAGATTGACGAAGTATCGGATGCTACATCTTATATTGATGATACCGTAAAGGCAGGGACAAAATATTACTATCTGGTCCGTCCGGTATTTAACGATGGAACTGCAGGAGAGTATTCTAAACCCATCTCAGGTGTGGCATTAGGAAAAACAAACCTCACAAAGATCAAGGCAAAGAGTGGAAAGAAGATTACCCTGACCTGGAAAAAGGTTTCTAAAGCAGAGGGATATCTGATCTATCGTCAGGACAGCAGTGACAGTAAATTTTATCAGATTGGCACGGTAAAATCCGGCAGTACACTCACTTACACAGATACTGTAAAATCCAATAACAAAACATATACCTACAAAGTACAGGCTTACAATACAAACAATGGCAGACAGGGTGTCGGTGCATATTCTTCCACAAAATCTGCAAAGACACTTGCAAAAGCAAAAATTACAGGAATCACATCCTCGGATGAGGAAGTATTAAAAATTTCCTGGAATAAGGTAAGCGGTGCAAAGGGATATATCATTTCCCGCAGCACAAAGAAAGATAGTGGTTATAGTGAAATAGATACAGTATCAGGAGAAAAGACAACATCCTACACAGATGATACTGTAAAAGCAGGAAAGACCTATTACTATAAGGTCGAAGCATATAATGTCAACAGCGGTACAAAAGGATACGGCGGTGCATCAGACGCGGTGGCAGGAAAAACTGCAAAACGTACAAAGATCACTTCGATCGTTTCCACAAATGAAAAGACCTTGACGATCAAGTGGAATAAGATCACAGGAGCTTATGGTTATCGCATCAAACGAAGTACCGATGAAGATGGTACTTACAAAGTTGTTAAGACGATTAAATCCGGAAACACGACCAGCTACAAAGACACCAGTGTAAAAGCAGGAAAGACCTATTATTACACAGTTGAAACGATGGTAAAGACAGGAGACAATATCTGTTATAGCGGTGATTCAGCGTCCATGGAAGGAAGAACAGCGAAAAAAGCGAAGATCAAGTATGCTGTTTCAAATGGAAGTAATCAGATTGAAGTAAACTGGGGAGCAGTGAGCGGTGCCTACGGCTACCGGATCAAACGCAGTACGTCAAAGAATGGTACTTATAAAGTGGTTGCCACTTTAAAAGGAAAAAATAATACGACCTATCAGGATAAAAAGTTAAAAACTGCAAAGACCTACTATTATAAGATAGAGACGATCAACAAGGTAAATGGCAAAAAAGGATACAGCGGTAATTCGGCAGCTGTGTCGGCAAAGACTTTGAAAACTACATCCATTACAGCAGTAAAGGCAACCGGAAGTACTTCCGTAAGACTGGAATGGAAAGCTGTGGATGGGGCATCCGGTTATCAGATTTACCGGAGTACGTCAAAAGACAGTGGTTATAAAAAGGTCGGACAGGTCAAAGGTAAAAATACGAAAAAATATGAGGATAAAACATTAGAAGCCGGAAAAACTTACTATTATCAGGTTCGTGCATATAAGAGCAACAGTGCTAAAAACGGTGTGGCATCTTTCTCAAAAGCACAGAAGGCATGGACGATCAAACAGGTGGTATTCTCCCAGATCACAAGTAACAGCAAAAATCAGGTCACACTTGGCTGGAAGAAAGTTTCAAAAGCACAGGGGTATGATATTTACCGGAGCGACGAGTCAAACAGTGGATTTGAAAAGATCGCTTCAATTTCATCCGGATCTACACTGACTTACACGGATAAGGGCGTAAAGAGCGGCAATACGTATTACTATAAAATTGCAGCAACTTATAAGATCAAAGGCAGTGCAGGCAGAGGAAGTTATAGTAAGGTAACAGAGGTTGCAGTCTTAAAACAGGGAAGTATTTATTCTATCACACTCGGAGATAATAATGTATTAAATATCTCATGGAACAGTGTTGCAAATGCAAGTGGCTATGAACTTGCCGGTGCGGTCAGCGAAAAAGGAACTTATACCACATTACAGACTTCTGGTGCAACATCCTTTACACACAGTAATCTGGTACAGGGAACGACATATTACTATAAAGTAAGAGCATACAAAGATTTAAGCAACGGAATCCGTATGTACGGACCATGGTCAGCGGTAAAAGCAAAAGCTGCAGCGCATGAGATCATGGGTACAAGCAGTGTGACAGTCGACCAGATGGTATCTTACTATAATAAACGTTATACCTTCCCGGCAGATACTTACCGTGATAAGGGAGCAGATTCTGCGGAGGCATTCTTTAAGATCTTAAAAGAAGAGGCAGAAGCCGAGGGTGTAAGAGCAGATGTATTATTTGCACAGGTTATGTTAGAGACCGGAGGATTACAATTCGGCGGTGATGTGCAGCCGAGTCAGTGTAACTTTGGAGGACTCGGTGCAGTCGGTGGCGGTGCAGCAGGTGAGACTTTTGCAGATGTAAGAACCGGACTCCGTGCGCAGGTACAGCACTTAAAAGCATACGCAAGTACAGATGGATTAAACAATGCATGTGTGGATAAGCGTTTCCAGTATGTATCGCGTGGAACAGCCAGATACGTGGAGTGGCTTGCGATTCCGCAGAATCCATATGGAAAAGGCTGGGCAGCAGATGCGGATTATGGTACGAAGCTGCTTCGGATCATGAACAGTTTATAAATGGAATAAAGTGAAGCAAAACAGAAGGGCTGTGGAAAATGGAGATATTTTTCACAGCCTTTTTTTCAGGATAATAGGTCAGAATTGGTAATTGATTTATATGTTTATGTATTCAAAATAGATATTTTGTGATAAAATAAAAATGTTTTGCAAAAGAATATAAAAATATGGTGGTGCAAATGACAGAACAAAATTATTCAGTTTTAATGTCCGTATATAGCAGGGAAAAAGCCGAATATTTGCAAAAAAGTATAGAGAGCATGCTTTCACAGACAATACCGCCGAGTGATTTTGTGATTGTATGTGATGGACTGCTTGGGGAAGAATTGTATCGGGTAATCAATGATAAGAAAAGAGAATATCCAGAATGTTTTCAAGTTATACAATTACCGGAAAATAGAGGACTGGGGGAAGCACTTAGAGAAGGTCTTGCTTATTGTAAAAATGAACTGGTCGCACGTATGGATAGTGATGATATCAGCGTGCCAAAACGTTGTGAGCTGCAACTGAAAATTTTTGAGGAAAAAGATGTGTCAGTTGTTGGAGGAACTGTTCAGGAGTTTGTGAAAGATATAGTACAGGCTGGTGCAATGAGGAGAGTGCCTGAAACATCAGAGAAAATCGCAAAGTATGCAAAAAAAAGGAATCCATTTAATCATCCGGCAGTTATGTTTAAAAAAAGTGACGTAATAAAAGCAGGAAGTTATGTGGGGTGTCGTGGTTTTGAGGATTATCATTTATGGATTCGTATGATGTCTGGTGGAATGAGAGGATATAATTTATCTGATGTACTTGTATATATGCGAATTGGTGATGGTATGTATAAAAGACGTGGTGGTATGTCGTATCTTAAGGACATGATAAATTTTAGAAAGTTTATGCTGGATACAGGATATATTAATATGCCTGAATTTCTATCATCTGTGGTAGCTCATGGAATTGTGATACTGATTCCAGCTAAAATGAGAAAGGCAGTTTATTCCGTATTTCTTAGAAAATAAGTTTATGAGTTAATATAAATAACAACAGAAATTGACGTGTAATAATGAATATGATATAATTGTGCAACTTTTGGGAAAAAGGAACAGATAAAAAGGAGTTAATGTAAAATGGAATGTAAAATCAAGGAGAGTGGTGTATCTGCAACGGTAGAAAATATTGAGTGGGAAAGGATACATCTGACACTCACGGTAAGACTGAAGTTTGAAGAAAATAAAATATGTAATGTAGATGAGCTGGCATTTTATGCAGTTAATAATTTAGGAGGATGTGGGATTAAATTTGATGTCAGCAGAGTAGAATCGGATTTGGTTAAACTTCATGTGAATGTAACAAATAATGGTGAAATACGCTGCGTTCCAAGAGGAACATATCGTATTTTTGTATGTGAAAAATTGTACATTTTAGCAGAGTGTGAGACAAGTCCGAAAATTGCGGATCAATTGGAGGCAATGTCCAGAAACTTTTTATATGGTGGAAGAGGAAATGCCTATAATGTTACATTTTATATTGAAGATGGAACGGAAACTCTTCCATTCCGTATGCATTGCATTGCATTAGGAGCAACAGGTGTTGCTTTTCCACAAAACCCACATTTCCTTAATAAGATAAATTTGGTAAATGCATTAAAAGTATGTTATTTATCAAGTCGACCTATTTTAAGGAGAATATATAAAGGGTATTCTTTTTTATATAAGAAGAGAAGAAAGAATACAGTTCTTTTTATGAC
>ENA-OPDG01002393-OPDG01002393.1-human-gut-metagenome-genome-assembly--contig:-NODE-2393-length-10478-cov-6.312386_pt1 | contig 10478 bp, 8 predicted proteins | sample MGYA00241259_ERZ501498 | MGnify/ENA primary metagenome ERZ501498 (study PRJEB25962, sample SAMEA2042582) | human gut metagenome | biome: human gut; feature: human-associated habitat; material: faeces... | reverse complement strand
TAATGAGCACTAGAACCTGAATCTAGCGAGTCTGCCAATTCCACCACTCGCGCGTCACGAACAAGTGAGATTATAGCTCGACTTCCTGGAAATGTCAACCCCCTTTTTGATAATTTTTTCTTTAACGAAAATGCCCCGTAAACCCGTCCATGCCCGCCTTGACCTGCCGCCAAAAACTTGCTATGATAAAGAAAAAAACTACGCCAAAGGAGCTGCTATGGAAAAACCGCTGACCACCCGCAAACGACAGGCATTGGAGATGCGCTCCCGCATCCAATATGTGGCGCTGGACCTGTTTGACAGGGACGGCTTTGAAAATGTGTCTGTGGAGCAGATCGCGCAGGCTGCCGGCTGCTCCGTGGGTAACATCTACCACTACTTTAAGAGTAAGGACGAGCTGATCATACACGTCACCAGCAGCGTGGATGCCCAGTACGAGGTGCTGGAGCAGGAGTATCTGTCCGATACCACCGTTTCCGCCCGCAGCAAGCTGCTGGATTTTGTAGGCCGTTCTCTGGATATCAGCAGCAAGGACCCCTCCCTGTATCGCAGCTTCATCCACGGGCTGAAGTACCCGGAGCAGGCCATCCTGCGGGACAACGAAACGCGCGTGTACTTCCGCGTCCTGCGGGAACTGACCGCCGCCTGCCAGCAGGAGGGCAGCATCTCCCCCCAGCGGGACGGGCAGGAGCTGGTGGCCGAGCTGGTGGCGCTCCACCGCGGTATGCTGTTCGAGTGGCGTATCTACGAGAAAGGCTTTGATCTGGTGACCCGCGGCCGCCGAATGGCTGCCGCCCTGCTGGACGGCTGGCGTCAGCCGGAAAACTGAAAACAAAAGGACTGCAAGTGCTGTTTTGCCCAGCACCGGCAGTCCTTTTTTGTGCGATATGCCAACTTTTCGGAAATCCCCAAATCGCCGTTGACATCGGCAGCCGCCGGTGCCATAATGTGAATAGCTCATTAAATGATTCGGTGAAATTTTACAATTTCCCGATGCCAAATACGAAAAAAGGAGAGAACCGATGAAGATCTTAGTTATCAACCCCGGCGCTACCAGCACGAAGATCGCGGTGTTCGACGAGGAGCAGCAGCTCTACAAGCTGGGGCTTGACCACTCCGCCGAGGAGCTGAATCAGTTCGACCGCGTTATCGATCAGGCGGACTACCGCAAGGCCGCCATTCTGGACGCCATCACCGCCGCCGGCTACAAGCTGGCGGACTTTGACGCGGTGTGCGGCCGCGGCGGCCTGTACCGCCCCATCCCCTCCGGCACCTACGCCGTCAACGACAAGGTCATGCACGACGTAGAGACGGCGCCCTATGGCGAGCATCCGTCCAATCTGGGCGCGTATCTGGCCAAGAAGCTGGGCGATATGGTGGGCATCCCCGCTTTCTTCGTGGACCCGGTCTGCGTGGACGAGATGACTGAGGTGGCCCACTACACCGGCTTTTCCGAATTCCGCCGCCTGTGCCAGTTCCACGCCCTGAACCACAAGTCCATCGGCCGCAAGGCCGCGCAGGAGCTGGGCAAGGCCTACGAGGACGTAAACCTCATCGTGTGCCATCTGGGCGGCGGCGTCAGCGTAGGCGCCCACCGGCATGGCCGCGTGGTGGATGTGTGCAACGTAAAGGACGAGGGCTCCATGGGTATGGACCGCGCCGGCGGCCTGCCGGTGAATCAGCTTATCGACTACTGCTTCAGCGGCAAGACCAAGGACGAGGTGAAAAAGACGCTGGGCCGCCGGGCCGGTATGCTCTCCTATGTGGGTACCACTGATTTCCGCGAGGTCCGCGCCAGAATGGCGGAGGGCGATGCCAAGGCCGCCGAGGCGTATCAGGCGCTGGTCTACCAGCTGGCCAAGGACATCGGCGCCATGGCCGCCGTGCTGCATTTCGACGTGGATGCCATCGTCTACACCGGCGGCATGGCCTTTGGCGAGACGTTCTGCGACGACATCACCGCCTATGTGGGCAAGATCGCCAAGGTGATCCGCCTGCCCGGTGAGGAGGAGATGCGCGCACTGGCCGAGGGCGCGCTGCGCGTGCTCCACGGGCAGCAGGAGGCCGCGCAGTATTAAATCCGTTTAGAAGTACATGGCAATATAGTCAGGCAGCGAGAAAAAAGAAAGGTGGAAAAAGCTATGAAACATCTGATGTCCGGTAACGAGGCCACCGCACGCGGCGTCTACGAAGCCGGTATCAAGGTCTGTTCCGCTTACCCCGGAACGCCCAGCACGGAAATTCTGGAAAACCTGCCCCAGTACGGCAAGGACGTCTACTGCGAGTGGGCGCCCAACGAGAAGGTGGCCACCGAGGTGGCCTACGGCGCGTCCGTAGCCGGCTCCCGCGCCTTCTGCACCATGAAAATGGTGGGTCTGAATGTGGCCGCCGACCCCCTGTTCACCGCCGGCTACATGGGCGTCAACGGCGCGTATGTCGTTGTCACCGCCGACGACCCCTCCTGCCACTCCTCCCAGAATGAGCAGGACAACCGCCACTATGCCCGGGCCGCCAAGATCGCCATGGTGGAGCCCAGCGACGCCCAGGAGTGCAAGGATTTCGTCCGGCTGGCCTGCGAGATCTCCGAGGAGTTCGACACCCCGGTGCTGTACCGCACCACCACCCGCGTCTGTCACAGCAAGGGTCTGGTGGAGTTCGGCGAGCGTGTGGAGCACACCGCCCCCGCCTACGCCCGGAACACCCGCAAGTACATCTGCGCCCCCGCCAACGCCTACCTGAACCACCCCATCGTGGAGGAGCGTCTGGTGAAGCTGGCGGAGTACGGCTGCACCCGCGCACTGGAGAACGGCCTGAACAAGATGGAGCTGGGTGACGGCAAGGTGGGCGTCGTCACCGCGTCCATCAGCTACCAGTACGCCAAGGAGGTGTTCCCCGAGGGTACATCCTTCCTGAAGCTGGGTCTGACCTATCCCCTGCCCATGGAGCTGATCCGCAGCTTCGCCGAGAAGGTGGAGAAGCTGTACGTCATTGAGGAGCTGGATCCCTTCATGGAGGACGAGATCAAGGCCGCCGGCATCGACTGCGTCGGCAAGGAGCTGACCGGCAAGCTGTACGAGCTGAACACCCAGCTTCTGCGGGAGCGTGTGCTGGGCATCAAGCCCGACTATAAGACCATCCCCGACGTGCAGGTGGCCAAGCGTCCTCCCGCCCTGTGTCCCGGCTGCCCCCACCGCGGCTTCTTCTACACCCTGTCCAAGAACAAGAACTATGTGGTCACCGGCGATATCGGCTGCTACACGCTGGGCTTTGCGCCGCCGCTGAACTGCATGGACGTGTGCATCTGCATGGGCGGCGGCTTCTCCGCCGGCATGGGCATGGCCAAGTCCTTCCAGCGGGAGGGCGTCACCGATAAGGTGGTGTTCGGCGTCATGGGCGACTCCACCTTCTTCCACAGCGGCATGACCGGCGCCGCCGAGATCATCTACAACAACGGCCGCATGATCCCCTGTGTGCTGGATAACCGCATCACCGGCATGACCGGTCATCAGGACAACCCCGGCTCCGGCTACACCCTGATGGGCGAGGAGGCCCCCATGATCAGCGTGGAGAAGGTGTTCGAGGCCTACGGCTACGCCCCCATCTTCACCGTGGATCCCCAGGATCTGACCGCCATGAAGAAGACCGTGGACGACGCGGTGGCCGCCCTCAACGAGGGCAAGCACCCCGCCATCGTCACACGCCGTCCCTGCCTGCTCATCAAGCGGGTGAAGCACGACACCGGTATGTGCGTGGTCAACCCCGACAAGTGCAAGAGCTGCAAGAGCTGCCTGAAGGTGGGCTGCCCCGCCATCTCCATGGAGAACGGCAAGGCGTTCATCGACCGCACCCAGTGCGTGGGCTGCACCGTCTGCGCCCAGGCCTGCCCGTTTGACGCCATCGAAAAGGAGGAGAAGTAACATGAACGATGTGAAAAGCTGCCTGTTGGTAGGTGTGGGCGGTCAGGGCGCCATCCTGATCTCCAAGATCATGTCCAACGGCTTTATGAAGGCCGGCTATGACGTCAAGCAGAGCGAGGTACACGGCATGGCCCAGCGCGGCGGCAGCGTGTCCACGCAGGTCCGCTGGGGCAAGAAGGTCTATGGCCCCGTGTTCGGCAAGGGTGAGGCCGACATCATGGTGGCGCTGGAGAAGATGGAAGCCGTCCGCTACGCGGAGTTCCTGAACCCCGACGGCGTGGCCGTCATCAATGACTACGCCATCAAGTCCACCACCATCGCCTCCGGTGCCGAGGCGTATCCCGCCGGCTGCATCGAGGCCATGGCCCGCAATTTCAAGACCATCGCCGTGCCCGCCAGCGATATCGCCATCGAGCTGGGCAACCCCAAGTGCATGAACGTGGTGCTGTTCGGCGCCATGTGCGACGCGCTGGGCTGCCCGGATATCGACTGGGAGCAGATCGTCGCCGAGACGGTGCCTGCCAAGGTCAAGGATCTGAACCTGCAGGCGTTCCGCATGGGCCGCGAGGCCGCCCGGAAGGCCGCCGAATAACCCGCATACATCCTGTGTACACAACAAAGAGCGCCCCGGCCGCAAGGTCGGGGCGCTCTTTTGTAGTTTCAGGGCTTTATCGCTCGGGGCGGAGGCCGGTCATCCCCACCAGCTGGTGTGGATATCCCCGTCCTCCCCGCCGGTGCCGCCGGTGTTGTCCGGCTCGTCGGCATCGTCGTCATCACCGAAGAAGCCGCCCCAGCTGTTGCTGGTCAGCATAAAATCGTCCTCTGCCTCGATGTCCTCGAAGCCCTCCAGACGCGGACGGGTATAGTCCAGCATGGAGCCGCTGGCAGTGGTGACGGTGCCGTCTTCTTCGACGAAGTTAACGGTATAGATCGGGCTGGTGTGCATATTGCAGTAGGCCGACGGCGCGTTGTCCGCCGCCACCAGCGCCGAGTAGACGCGGCTGCCGCGGCAGTCCTCGGCGCAGCTGTCCGTTGCCAGCAAACCGCTGTCGGCGCAGACCTTCACGTAGGTCAGACCGGAGCAGCTGAAGAAATCCTTGTCCGGCAGATCCGCATGGATGCGGCTCATGACCTTCTGCCACATGGAGGCCGCCGGGTTGCCGCTGGCCACGATGCGCTGGTTGTGGACGTAGCCCACCCACACGGCGCAGCTGTAATACGGGGTATAGCCCACGAAATACCGGTCCTGATCGTTGTTGGTGGTACCGGTCTTACCGGCCACGTGCATACCGCTGATCCGGCCTTCATAGCCGGTACCGCCGTTGATGACTTCCTGCAGGAGGCTGTTCATCAACGCGGCGGTGGTGTCCTTCATGGCAACGGAGGCCTGGGCCTCGTTCTCCAGGATCACGTTGCCGTCGGCGTCCTCCACCCGGATGAAGGTGCGGGGCGCGGTGTAGATGCCCTCGTTGGCGAAGGCTGCGAAGGCCGCCGCCATCTCCTCCGTGGTCACGCCCCGGTCAAGACCGCCCAGACCCATGTTACCCACCTGCTGTGCGTCCTGAGACGTCAGGGTGGTAAAGCCCAGCTTGTTGGTCATGAAATCGTAGGAGCGGCTGGTGCCGTACTCCTGCACCACGCGGACGGCGCAGGTATTGGTAGACCGGGCGATCGCCGTGTGCAGCGGCGTCAGACCCTTATAGCGGCCGTTGGCGTTCTTGGGATAGACGCTGCCGTTGAGCACCATCACCGGATAGTCGTCGATGGTGGAGGCGCCGTTGATGGTGCCGTCGTCCAGCGCCGGGGCGTACACGGAGATGGGCTTGATGGCGGAGCCGCACTGCCGTGCGGACGTGGCCCAGTTCCAGCCGCGGTCATACTGCTTGACGCCGGCGCCGCCCACCATGGCCACCACATAGCCGGTGTAGGGGTCCACGATGGTCATGCCCACCTGCAGCTGCTCCGTCTCCTTTTCGCCGTAGGAATTGGTATAGGAGCTGGTATAGGGCAGGTTGGAGGTATCCGTGCAGACCTCCTCCGCGATCTTCTGATAGTCGGGGTTCTGGGTGGTGTAGATCTTATAGCCCTTGCCGTAGACCATGTTGACACCCTGCTCGAAGGCCGTGGTCACCTCGCCGGTCACGGGGTTGGTGGAATCCGTCAGACCGTACTTTTCCACCAGCGCGGCAGCCACATCCTCGATGACCGCGTCCGTGAAGTAGGACTGGCTGGATGTGGCGGTCTCTGTCTCCTCCTCCGGCTGCTCATCGCCGCCGTCGGTATCGGTGTCATCCTTCTTGTCGGTGTCCACGTCCACGCGGCCGCCCAGAATGGTGTAGCCGTTGGAGAACACCACGTTCTCCTCTTTGGCGGCGTCGTAGGCGGCCTGATCGATCTTGCCCTGCTCCAGCATGGCGCCCAGCACCAGAAGCTGCCGGGTGCGGTTGTTCTCCAGACCCCAATCGGTCTGCAGCGGATCGTACAGCGAGGGGTTGTTGGTAATGGCGACCAGACTGGCGCACTCCGCCAACGACAGCTCCGACACGTCCTTGTTGAAATACTTCAGAGACGCCGTCACCACGCCGTAGCAGCTGTACCCGAAGTACACCTCGTTGAGGTATGCCTCCAGGATCTCGTCCTTTTCGTAGCGCTTCTCCATCTCCTGCGCCCGGTAGATCTCCATCACCTTGCGCTTCACCGTGTTCTGGTTGTCGCCGGTCACGTTCTTCACCAGCTGCTGGGTGATGGTCGAGCCGCCCTGCACGCTGCCGCCGAAGATGGTGCTGAAGATGGCACGCGCCGTGCCGTGCCAGTCCACGCCCTTGTGTTTGTAGAACCTCTTGTCCTCAATGGCGACCACGGCTTTTTGCAGATCCTTGGGGATCTGCTCCAGATCGGCCCAGATGCGGTTCTCCGAGTCGAGGAACAGCGTGTGGTACATGGTCCATTCGCCGCTGGACGGTTCTTGATAATACAATTCCGTGGAGACCTTCGTCTCAAATTCATCCAGATAGACCTCTACACGGCCCCGCATACTGCTGTTGATGTAGGCGGAAAAAATACCGGCGAAGATAGCGGCAGTCAGTACAAAGACCAGCAGGATCGTCCCGATGACGCGGCCGGCTGTACCCCAACCGCGGCGGCGGGGCCGTCTGCGCTCCTGCCCGTTGTTCTCTATCTGTCTGGCGCTCTGCTGCGTCCGATCGGCCCGATCGGCTGCCTGTCTGCGTTTTTTCATCACAGGGCACCTTCCTTTCTCTGTTATTCAGCAGGAAATCGGAGCTTCCCCACGGGAATTCCATAAAAACCCACTATAAGAGATATTTTACCATGGCTGTCAACTCTGCAAAACCTGCCAATTACGGAAAAAATTATACCCATACAATATTAAATCCATTCATTTTCTCTATTTTGCAGCATTTTCAGTCCGTCAGCGCCGGAAATATCGCGCCATTTACACTTGCATTTTTCCGCCGAACCCGTTATAGTGTACTCACCCCGGCAGGGGCACCACAACGAAGGAGGATCTCCCATGAGCGAGGAATTCGGCCCCAATTTCATCACACTGACCGACGAGGACGGCAACGAGATCGAATTGGAATATGTGGACGCCATTGAGGTGGACGGCCAGACGTATATGGCATTTTTCCCCACGGTAGACGAGGATGAGGACGAGGCCAAGGCGGAGGAATTCGGTCTGGTCATTCTGAAATCCATCACGGAGAACGGCGAGGAGCTGCTGAGCACGCTGGACAGCGACGAGGAGCTGGATCGTGTCTACGACCTGTTCATGGAGCAGCTGATGGACGACGAGGACGGCGAGGACTGAGAAGCAGCCGCTTTTCACCGTTCGCTCCCGCCTGCACCTGACAGGCGGCACAGCGGCACAACACGCAGAGTCCGGCGGACACGGTACGCCGCGTCCGCCCTCAGCGATGGGCAGCGGTCTTTTTTTATCCTGACATTGGTTATAGGGGACGTCGGATCAACAGATGGTTTGCAGGCCTCCCGGCTGCATCGTGCGGCTGGAAGTTGGAAGCAGTAAAGTCAGTTGGAGACGACCCACCTGCGAGTTGTGCAGGTTATAACGCGGCCGCTGCCCATCGCTGAGCGCCCCTCCGCCTTTCGGCGGAGGGGCGCTTTTCTCTCTTTTCCCCACAAACTGGGCCATTTTCCGGTAAGGCGCCTGTTTCTTTCCGGAAGATTCATAAATTCCCGGCAGTTTCCCCTTGCAGAACCGTCTAATATCCGGTATAATAATCAGGCATTTTATCACCAAGGGCGTATTATGCCCGTTTTTGAGAGGAATGAAACAAATGAGCGCATCAAGAGAAAAGAAGAACCGCCAGGATCTGGCCAGCCAGGGCATCAAGGACCCCAAGGCCATCCGTGAGGCGGAGGAGAAGGCCAAGCTGCGCAAGGCCAACCGTCTGTACGGTACCATCGCCGTGGTTTTCGTGGTGGTGGCCGCTTTGCTGCTGGTGGTGAAGTCCGGTGTCCTGTACCGCGACCCCGACGCCGTTACCATCGACGGTCAGAATTACACCGTGGCACAGGTGAACTACTACTACCGCGGTCTGGCGAACAACATCGCAAAGGCCGGCTACTACGGTCTGGATAACTCCAAGCCCCTGACCGACCAGGTCATGAACGACACCGCCAAAATGCTGCTGCAGGTCACCGACGAGGGTGACGTCACCTGGGATCAGTTCCTGAAGGAGTACGCCGTCAAGCAGCTGTCCCTCCGCGCTATGGTCGTCAAGGAAGCCGAGGCCAACGGCATGGGCGCCGATGACGCGATAAAGGCCGAGGTGCAGGAGACCATCAGCGGCCTGAAGGAGTCCCTCAAGCCCGAGGGCTACTCCCTCAAGTCCTATCTGAAGCTGGCCTACGGGCAGGGCATGACGCCCAGCCTGTTCGAGGAGATGCTGACCGCCGATGAGGTCACCTCCCACTATATGCAGCACTACGAGGAGAGCCTGACCTACACCGTCGACGAGCTGGAGGCGGACTATCAGGAGCATCCCGCCACCTTCGACGTGGCCTCCTATGAGTATATCTACTTCAAGGGCAGCGCCCCCTCCACCACCGACGCCGACGGCAACACCGTCCAGCCCACGGAGGAGGAGTCCGCCGCCGCCAAGAACGCTGCCGCCGCTGCTGCCAAGGCTGCGCTGGAGCGCTATCAGAACGGTGAGAGCCTGGCCGAGATCTCCGAGGATTTCAAGGATCTGGGCAGCTACAGCAGCGTGGACGCCGGCTCCAACAACGGCTCCGCCATGAGCGCGTGGGTGTTTGACAGCGCCCGCACCGCCGGTGAGGGCGCCGTTGTGGAGGATGACCCCAACAGCTATCTGGTGGTCTTCCACTCCATCGGCCGCGAGGAGTACAACACCGTGGACGTGCGTCATATCCTGTTCCTCGTGGACAGCTCCTCTCTGGACAAGGACTCCGAGACCTATGACGCCGACCTGCAGGCGCTGAAGGACGGCGCCAAGGCCAAGGCCGAGGACGCGCTGGCACAGTGGCAGGCCAACGGCGGCACGGAGGATGCCTTCGCCGCGCTGGCCAACGAGCTCAGCGAGGACGGCGGCTCCAACACCAAGGGCGGCCTGTACACCAAGATTACCAAGGGCCAGATGGTCGCCGAGTTCAATGACTGGTGCTTCGATCCCGCCCGCAAGACCGGCGACACCGGCATCGTCTATAACGAGGGCAGCTACACCGGCTATCACGTCATGTACTTCGTGGGGCAGGATGTGCCCGCGTGGCAGGTGGCCGTGGAGAACCACAAGGCCAGCGAGGATTACAACGCCTGGACGGAGTCTCTGATCGAGCAGGCCAACATCCAGGAGCTGGACGGCATGAAGAACGTCGGCTGACACCATGAACGAGGCGTTTCTGCGCACGCAGATGCTGCTGGGCGCTGACGCGCTGGACAAGCTCTCCCGCTGCCATGTGATCGTGTTCGGTCTGGGCGGCGTGGGCAGCTATGCCGCCGAGTGTCTGGCCCGCAGCGGCGTGGGCGAGCTGACGCTGGTGGATCAGGATACGCTGTCGCTGACCAACATCAACCGTCAGCTGTACGCGCTGCACTCCACCGTGGGGCAGTACAAGGCCGAGGCGGCAGCCCGCCGCTGTCTGGACATCAACCCCGACCTGCGGGTACACCCCGTCTGTGCCACCTACGACGCAGCCCACCGCGACGATTTCTTCACCGCCCACTACGACTACATCGTGGACGCCATTGATCTGGTCAGCTGCAAGCTGGATCTGATCGAGCAGGCTCGTCTGCGGCGTATCCCCATCCTGACGGCGCTGGGCACCGGCAACAAGCTGGACCCCACGCTGCTGCAGGTGACGGACATCTCCAAGACCTCCGGCTGCCCGCTGGCCCGCGTCATGCGCAAGGAGCTGCGCGCCCGGGACATCCACCATCTGAAGGTGGTGTTCAGTCCGGAGCAGCCCGCCGAGACCCAGCAGCTGGAGAAGGACATCGCCGACCTCACCGACCTCATCGCCAAACCCGCCCGGATCCGCAAGGAGATCATCCGCCAGCTG
>ENA-OPDG01002389-OPDG01002389.1-human-gut-metagenome-genome-assembly--contig:-NODE-2389-length-10487-cov-2.172354_pt1 | contig 10487 bp, 8 predicted proteins | sample MGYA00241259_ERZ501498 | MGnify/ENA primary metagenome ERZ501498 (study PRJEB25962, sample SAMEA2042582) | human gut metagenome | biome: human gut; feature: human-associated habitat; material: faeces... | reverse complement strand
GGACGGCCATCGTGCCCTTGCCCTGGCGCATCGACTCCTTCAGCGAGGTCATCAGCCTTTCGCGGGACTCCTCGCTGACCACGAGGCGGTCGACCACCAGGTCGATGGTGTGTATCTTGTAGCGGTCGAGGCGCATGCCCGACGATATTTCGCGGATCTCGCCGTCGATGCGCGCATAGATGTACCCCTTCTTGGCCAGCGACTCGAACAGTTCGCGGTAGTGGCCCTTGCGGCCCTTGACGATGGGGGCCATCAGGGCGATCTTACGCCCGGCGAAGCCCGTGAGAATCAGCTCGGCGATCTGGTCGTCGGTATAGTGGACCATCTCCTCGCCCGTCACGGGCGAATAGGCCCGCGACGCCCGCGCGTAAAGCAGGCGCAGGAAGTCGTTGATCTCGGTCACGGTGCCCACCGTCGAGCGGGGATTCTTGTTGGTCGTCTTCTGTTCGATGGCCACCACGGGGCTGAGACCCGTGATCTTGTCCACGTCGGGACGCTCCATCGTCCCCACGAACTGCCGCGCGTAGGTCGACAGCGTCTCCATGTAGCGCCGCTGCCCCTCGGCGTAGATCGTGTCGAAGGCCAGCGACGATTTGCCCGACCCCGAGAGGCCGGTGACGACTACCAGTTTGCGGCGCGGAATTTCGAGGTCCACGTTCTTGAGGTTGTGAACCCGGGCGCCCAGTATTTTGATCGTATCTTCCATTTCAGGTATGTAAACGTGCGGAACGTCCGGTTTATTGGATCGCAAATCAGCAACGTGCAAAGATACGTTTTTTTTCAATACATTGTCTTCTCCGCAGTTGTCGCGGTCAGGGTTCCGACGCTGAAAAAACGAAGTCCGCCCGAATGCCTTGCGGCATTTCGGACGGACTTTACACGAATCACCGGTATTAACGCCCCTACTCGTAGGTCTGGAGGATATACCAGTTATCGGAAGGATCCTCCGGGAACGACACGTCGATGCGCGTAGGATACCCTTCGGCGTCGAATTGGTAGGTCAACGCACCGTCGGCATCCGCATGTTCCGACATCAGGTGCTTGCAGGAGACGCCGAGCACGCCGATCCACTGGCCCAACTGATCGAAAACATCGGAAGAGCCGAATATATCGGGCGTAACGATCGGATACATGTAGCCACCCTTGTTCTCCCGGGCCGAATAGCTGTACGTGCTATGGTCCGTCTCGCGGGTGATAATATCTTCCTGGTTGAAAATGCCGTCGCCGTTATGGTCGTGATGGTAATATTTATGCCCGTCATACTCATCATAACTGCCGTCACAGGTGTGCACGCTCTCGGAATAAGTGCTCACCACATTCCCGTTCACCCACGTGGCATTGCAAAACCCGTCGAGTTTCCCGGCATTGTCCGTCATCCGATAGGAGACCAGCTGCCTCTGGTTGTTATAAGTATAGTATATCTTATAGAGCACGACGCCTTTGTGCTGAATAACCGAAGAGCGGGCCAGCCCCGCCGCATTGAGCGTATAGGTAACCTTAAACACGCCCGGCTCTCCGAGGACCTCGCCGCCTTCGAACTGATACCAGACTTTGCCATCCTCGTAATTGATCGGAATTTCCAGCGTCAGGCCGCCCTGTGTTACCTTAATCTTCGACATCCGCCGATTCGCATCGTAACTGTATTCGATAGCGCCGTTTCCCTCCGTAGGTTCTTTCGACTCGACCCGTTTGATCTTCTTATCCGCCGACGCCGGGGGAGTTACGAAACGCTGCTCGTCGAGTTCCGCCGTGGAGGGAGTTCCGCCGGTCGGGGCGATCGTCATGGAGGCTTTGCCGTTCCCCACGTCGCTGATGGTGATTTTGCCGAAATCGCTCAACGTGAGTTCGTGCAGATCGGCAGCAACGGAATAGGCGCCCGACAGCAGGTAGATATTATTCTCCGCAGCCCGGGTAAAGGGCGTTTTGGATAAAAACGTATAAAGGCCGTCGGTCGTGAACTCGAGCGAAACATAGTTCGAACTCTCCGCAAAAGTCCACACTTTGGCGATAGCCTGCTTCAGTTTGGCCTCGGTATCGGGATATTGCTCCTTCCCGGCGGCGGACTGCGTGACATCAATCGTCGCCTTTTCACTCCCGGCCGTCACCGTAATCACCGCCGGCGTCGGAGCTGTTTCCGACGTATTGGGATCGGCGGAAACCGTAAACTGACCCTCCCCCGCAGCGACCTTGCACCAGCTTTGCGAAGACTCGGCTTTCCACGCCGGTTGATTGGTGACGACCTTTACGGTGAAGGTCTCCGTCGCCGCAGCCGTAAAGGCAATCGCAGTTTGGGGACTGACCGACAAAGTCGCCTTATCCGGAGCCGGATCGTCCTTCTTGCATCCCGACAGCAGCACTGCCGCCAACAGGAACGATGTAAAGATTTTGGATTTCATACGCATTTTTTATTGGATGAGAGTGATTTCGAGATACGACACGACAAAACACAACAACCCCTTGTCAGAGTCATTATATAATCGCGGAAAGCCGGATTCAGAAATTCAACCGGAACAGCGCGAGGGGGGGGGTAAGTCGATCGACAGCCGAGAGCCAATGGGGAAGAAATTTACCTCCCGTTTCATTTCCCGAACGAAAACCCGTTCTATCGCTGTCAGATCGTTTCATAGCTGAAAACAAAGGTATTCAAATTCCGCTGAATTCAAAATAAATCAGCGGAAATAATCGTCTGAAGGGAAAAATAACAGGCATTGGCGTCCCCCGCGCGCATGACACGTCTATTTTAAAACGAATTCGTCGGCATCCCGCCACGCGGGGAATTTTTCGCGGAACGCCGCCAGCGCCCCCGTGTCGAACACGCCCGTCAGAATTCGTTCCCCGCCGCCGGCTTCGACCATCGTGCGGCCCTTGAAGTCGACCAACGCCGAATCCCCGGCGTAACGGGCCGCAGGGTCATCCCCCACCCGATTCACCCCGGCCGCATAGCACTGGTTTTCGATGGCCCGGGCGCGCAGCAGCGTCCGCCACTTCGCGCCGCGGCGCAGGCCACGAGGCGCAGCACAGAATGGCGTCGTAATCGCCCCGGCAACGGCTCCAGACCGGAAAACGCAAATCGTAACAGACGAGCAGCAAGAACCGCACGCCTCCGTATTCGACCACCGCACGGCTGTCGCCGGGCGTGTACTGGCGCGCTTCGCCGCCGGGTGCGAACAGATGGCGTTTATCATAGCCGATAAATTCGCCCGAGGGTTTCACGAAATACATCCGGTTGTAGAAACGTCCGTTTTCGGCAACGGCGACGCTGCCTGCGACCGCCTTGCCGTATCGGGCGGCCCAGCGGCGCAGGGCCGTGACGACCGCCCCGCCGGCCCCGTCGGCCACTCCGGCGGGATCGAGCGTGAAGCCCGTGGCGAACAGTTCGGGCAGCAGCACGACATCCGCTTCGGCGGCAGCGACCATCGGTTCGAGCCGCGCGAGGGTCCGCGCGGGCTGTTCCCAGGCGATGTCGCACTGGCAGAGGGCGATGCGGAGTTCCACGAAAATCAGAGCTTATAGACGGTCAGCGACGACGCGCAGTCGCGCTGGTGGAAAAGCGTCACCCGGCAGGGCACGAAATCCGACGCCGCACAGCGCCACAGGTCGACATACTGCTGGGGATTGCGCTCCGTGAGCGGGAACCACGAACTCTGCACCTGCACCATGATCCGGTGTCCGGCGCGGAAGGTGTGGGCGATGTCGGTCGTGCGGAAAGGCACAGTCTCGGGGCTGCCCGGCACGAAGGCTTTCGGGCGCGCGAAGCCGTCGCGGTAACGGCCGCGCACCACGTCGCCGCGGACGAGCATCTGCATGCCGGCCTTTTCACCCTCGTCGGGGTAAACGTCGATCAGTTTCACGACGAAATCGGCATCCGAGGTCGAAAGGGCCACTTTCAGCGAAGCCTCGACCGGACCGGCAAGGGTCACGTCTTCCGCAAGCGGTTCGGTCACGAACGTCAGCACGTCCTTGCGGCCCTCCAGAAACCGCTGGTCGGCGATCATATACTCCTTGGGACGCCGCGTGCCGGAGGTTGCGATATACGGCACGGGGTCGGCAGGATCGGACGTATAGCTCGTCGAGGAGTTTTTCACCGTCGGTTTTTCGGTCGTGATGCGGCCGCCGTCGGCGAGGTAAAGAGTCAGTTTGCGGGCCTCGGAAGGCGTCCACCGCCCGAACGTATGCCAGCGGTTGTCGCCCGACGAGAAAACCGCGGCGGCGGGAAGCGGGTCCGCGGCGCCCTCGCCCTTGAGGTAATGGTCGAAAAAGGGCGCCTCGAAATGTTCCATATAGTAGGCTCCGGAGGCCTCCTCTCCGAAATCGAAGTCGCCCAGCGTACGCCCGTCGCCGCGCCATGCCCCGTGGGCCCACGGCCCGACGACCAGATGGAGCGGAGTCCGGGCGCTCTGGCGCAGGACGGCTTTGTAAAGGTTCCAGGCCCCGTAGCAATCCTCGGCGTCGAACGTGCCGCCCACGACCAGCATCGCGGGACGGATGTTGTAGCAGGCCCGGCGCGTGTCGCGCGCGCGCCACCACTCGTCGTAGTCGGGATGTTCGGCCATCTCCTCCCAGAACGCATTGGGTGCCAGCAGTTTCGTCAGGTCAGCCCGCGTGGGGCGCTCCGTGAGGAAGAACGTGCGTTCGTCGGGCGAGATCGTCAGCCCGCGCCGCGGCATCTTGTCGGTCGGCTCGTGTCCAGCGGGCGTGTTCATCGAATTGAGGAACCGCACGGCGTCGCTCAGCATCAGCACGCCGTTGTGGTGCACGTCGTCGCCCATGTACCAGTCCGTAACGGGGGCCTGCGGCGAAACGGCCTTCACGGCCGGATGCCCGCTCAAACCGCCCATCAGGGCGTAGAATCCCGGGTAGGAGCATCCCGCGAAACCCACACGGCCGTTGTTGCCGGGAATGTTTTTCACCAGCCAGTCCACCGTATCGTAGCTGTCCGTCGTCTCGTCCACGCTGCCGAAGCCCGCGGGACGCACGTGCATGAACTCGCCCTCGCTCATGTAGCGGCCCCGGACGTCCTGCCGGACGATGATGTAGCCGCGGTCGACGTAGCTGCGCATGTAGCCTTTTTCGAAACTGCCGGGAAACTGTCCCTCGCCGTAAGGTCCCGTACCGTAAGGCGTCCGGAAAATGATTATCGGGGCCTTGCCGGGGGCCTTGGGCGTGAAGACCGAGGTGTGCAGGCGCACGCTGTCGCGCATGGCGATACGGTATTCGGTCTTGTCGTAAAGCGTGCTGACAGGCTGGGCGCACGCGGCGGCCGCTACCAGCAATCCCGCCCAGAGCAGGAACAGAAATCGGCGTAGTTTCATCATTTCGGGAGATTTTTACGTTTCGTAAAGATACGGTTTTTCGGCCAATCCGCAAAACTTTCGCTCCGCAAGCCGGCAAATCCGCCGCATCTTCCGGCAGTACGGCCCGCGAAGTTTGGATTCGGACGAAAATAAACGTACTTTTGCAGCGTATATACCGGAAAAACCATGTTGAAAGCAGGACGCATACAAACCCTCACCGTAAGCCGCGTATCGGAATACGGCCTATACCTCGCCGACGAGGAGCAGAACGAAGTGCTGCTCCCCAACCGCTACACTTCGCTGACGGACAAGGTCGGCGACCGGAAAGAGGTCTTCCTCTACCACGACTCGGAGGACCGCCTCGTGGCGACGACCGAAACGCCGCTGCTGCGCGTCGGCGAGGCGGGATACCTGCGCGGGGTGGACAAGACGGCGCACGGGGCGTTCCTCGACTGGGGACTGCACGGCAAGGACCTGTTCCTCCCCAACCGCAACCAGCAGGGCGGCATCCTGGCCGGACACAGCTACATCGTCTACCTCTACGAAGACAACATCACGGGCCGCTGCGTGGCCACGACCAAACTCAAGAGTTTCATAAACAACGACCTGATCACGGTGAAACCCCGCGAGGAGGTCTCGCTGCTGGTGGCCTCGGAGAGCGAAATCGGCTTCCGCGTGATGGTCAACAACCGTCACTGGGGCATGATCTACCGCAACCAGATCTTCCGTCCCGTGGCCGTCGGCGACCGGCTGAAAGGTTACGTTAGGCGTATCACCGAGGACAACCGCATCGACGTGAGCCTCCAGCAGACGGGATTCGCACAGGTGAAGGACTCGGCGGAGGTGCTGCTCCAGCTGGTCCGCGACAACGGCGGATTCCTGCCCCTGAACGACGACAGCGCCCCCGAGGAGGTGACGCGCCTCACGGGAACGAGCAAAAAGGTTTTCAAACGCTCGCTGGGCATGCTCCTCAAGCGCGGCGCGGTCGAAGCCGGCGAAAAAGGCATCAAAATCCGGAAACATGGCGAAGATTAACACCGCGGAGCGCGTTTCGGCGGAAGCCTCGGACAATTTCGTTTTCCAGCGCTCGCTGCTGGCCTACCACGCCGCCTCGGCGCGCATCGCGGGCGACGTGCTCGAAATCGGAACCGGAGCCGGCTACGGCATCGAGGTAGCGGCGCCCCGGGCGCGGCGGTTCGTCACCGTCGACAAGCACGCCCCGGCGCCGGAACTGCTCGACCGCCCCAACGTCGAGTTCCGGCAGGCAGTGGTCCCGCCGCTGGACTTCCCCGACCGAAGTTTCGACTGCGTGATCTCGTTCCAGGTGATCGAGCATATCAAACGCGATGCGGAGTTCGTGCGCGAAATACACCGGGTGCTGCGCCCCGGGGGACGGTTCATCGTGACGACCCCCAACGCCCCGATGTCGCTCACCCGCAACCCGTGGCACGTGCGCGAATACACGGCCGAACAACTCCGCAGGCTGCTCGCCGCACGGTTTTCGGAGATCGAAACCCTCGGGGTCTTCGGCAACGAAAAGGTGATGGACTACTATGCGGAAAACCGCCGCGGCGTCGAACGCATCACGCGCTTCGACATTCTCGACCTCCAGCACCGCCTGCCGCGCTGGATGCTGCAAATCCCCTACGACATCCTCAACCGCATGAACCGCCGCAAACTCCTCCGGGAAAACACCGGGCTGACGACCTCGATCCGCATGGACGACTACCGCATCGAACCGGTGGGAGACGGTTGTTTCGACCTGTTCTACATCGCGGTGAAATAAACGAGGGAGGTTTTCGGAAACCTCCCTCTCTTTTTCTATTCCAGCGTCACCCCGAGGCTCTGCCCCGCGCGGAGCCTCTTGCGGACGACCTCCCGCCCGTCCTGCGTCACGGCGACCTCCATCCCCTTCGCCGCACGGCGCACCTCGATGTCGAACGCCGAGCCGAAGGCGCGCACGTTGCGCAGGTTCATGCGGTCCCACGCCGCGGGCAGGCGCGGCGTCAGGGTAAACGACCGGAACCCCGTCGGACGGATTCCGAACACCCCTTCGGTCAGGATGCGGCAGTAAAGGCCGCTCTCGGCCGAAAGATGACGCTGGGAACCTTCGGGCCACGCCTCGATGGCGTAGGGAACATGGTCGCCCAGCAGGCGCACCCCGGAATAATAGGACAAATAGCCGGTGGCCTTCTCGGTCTCGCCCGAGGCGTAGACTCCGCGCAGGGCGTAGAGCGTCGACCGGTCCCAGAAGGTCTTGTCGCCCGACCGGGTCAGCAGACCGTTTTCGGTCCACAGTTTCGGCGAAAAGAGCGCCTCGACGGTCGCCTCCTTCCGTTCGTCGATGCCGACGGTCAGCGGAATGCAGATCCACGCACGCAGACGGTCGTTGCCCGTATAATAACGATAGGTGTCGAAGCCCTCGACCATGCCCCCGAAATGGCGGTCGATGTTTTTCCGCAGCGCGGCGGCCTGACGTTCGTAGGCGGCCAGCTGCCGGGCGGGCTTATGCAGTTCGCGGCCCAGCATTGCGGCCGAGAGCAGCGCGTCGTAATAAAGCGACGAGGTGCACAGATTGGCGTCCCCGGCCGGGAAGCGACCTTCCAGTTCGTCCGAATCGGAGGCCACCACACCGTCGCCGGTCAGCCGGCGGCGGCAGTACTCCAGACACCACTCCACCAACGGCCACACTTCGGCCGCTTCGGCGGCATCGCCGCGCGCCAGCGCATAACGCGCCGCACCGTAGGCGATCATGGCTGCATCGCCGCGGTCGCCCGCGCCGTTCCAGATGTCGGTTCCTTCGGCTATGATCGAACTGGGAATCGGCCGGTAGTCGGGATTCATGTAGCGAGCGAAATAGCCGAACGAGCAGAGCGCCGAGCGGTTGCCCCGGTCGTAGCCCAGGAAAGGGAAGAACGGGTTGATGTACTCGGCCTGGTCGTTGGCCCAGATCGCGGCATAGAAACGCTCGCCGCCGGGACCGTGCATCAGACCGCCCTTGGTGTCGTAGATGCTCTCCGCAGCGCGGATTTTCGCAAAGGCGAACATGGCGTCGATCACGGGGTCGGGGGTGTCCAGCACCAGATTGCGCTGCCATTCGGCCACCAGCGCACGGCGTTTGGCGCACTCCGCGTCGGCGTTCAGCGCCAAGGCTTCGTCCCCGGACCGGCGGCCGCTGAAAAAGGCCCCGAAAGCGACCTCGGCCCGCGGAGCGAGCATCAGCGCCGTGTCGCCGCAGATCTCGGCCACCAGTTCGTAACTGCCCTCCACGCCCTTTGCCGGAGCTGTCCGGATCACCGAACGCGCCCGGGGAATCTCGACGTAAAGCGGCTTCTCGCCCGTATTCTTCAGGATGTATTTTTCGCAGAAGGCAGCCTCGTCGACCGACGGGAAAAGGACACGCGTCAGCGAAAGCGAGCCTTTGACCGCCGTCCAGTCGCTCTCGACGGTCATCGTGCCGTCGAGCACGATCCGGCGGACCTTCTCCTGCTGAAGGCAATTCTCATTGACCGAAAGCATCCGGGGAACGTCCCACACGAAACGCCGCATCAGCGAACCGTGCGTATTGTTCGGGATGGTGCGCAGCATCGGCCACACGATACTGCGTTCGAACCGGAAACTGCCGTCGGCGCCGACACCGTAGCGCAGGACGGCGGAAATCCGCAATCCGCTCATTTCGATATGGTCCCGGTGCGAATCGCCCTCGCGGACATTCCACACGATGGCCGTGCTGTCGGGAACCACCTCCCAGCGGGTTTGCGTACCGGCGAGGGCAGGCGCCGTCAGACAACAGAGAAACGGCAGGAAAAAGCGGCTGATGCGGATCATGGAGTCGGGGTTTTCGTTTTTAAAATAAGTCGTATTATTTCGAATCATAACAAAAATACGATAAAAAACGAACTCCGCAAAAAAACGACGGCGGCATATTCCACGGAACGCCGCCCGCCGGAGGAGGCAAAACCCTTTCGCCGCAATTTGCAGCCGAGTTTTTTTCACCGCTCAAAACATTGGTTACCAACCACATAATAACACACGCACGATGTTTTGCCGATTTTTCTTTGTTTTTCTCGTTTTTTTTATACTTTTGCAAATCAGCCATAACGGGTTAACACCCCTTGAGGACAAATAATCCGTTGACAATTGGGAACTTAAAAATATTGTGACTATGTATTGGACGCTTGAACTGGCATCGAAACTCGAAGATGCCCCCTGGCCCGCAACGAAAGATGAACTCATCGACTATGCAGTACGTTCGGGTGCGCCGCTCGAAGTGCTCGAAAACCTGCAGGAGATAGAAGACGAGGGTGAAATCTACGAATCTATCGAAGACATCTGGCCCGACTACCCCTCCAAGGACGATTTCTTCTTCAACGAGGAGGAATACTAAAAAGCGATTTTGAGGCCGACGGCCTCAAAATAATATCAATGCGAAGCGGCACGATTCCCGGAATGTGCCGCTTCGCATTTTACATACCCGGCCAGGTCAGGGAATCCACAGGACCTCGTCGACGGCATAATGGGCCGTGAGGGTGCGCCCCAGCAGGTAGAAATAGTCCGAAAGCCGGTTCAGCCAGACCAGCGCCGTGGAGTCGACGCCGTATCTGGCGTCGGCACGGAGCGCGGCGCGTTCGGCGCGCCGGCAGACGGTGCGGCACACGTGGCACATCGACACCACGGCGTTTCCGCCCGGAATCGTGAATTTATCAATCGGTTTCAGAACCTCCTGCATGGCGTCGATGCGCCCTTCGAGCCATGCAACGGTCTCCGGGTCCAGCGGAGCGACCTTGTCGCTCCCCGACTGCCCCGTGGCCAGCAGCGCCTCGACCGACATCAGCCGCGAAAGAATGCGGTTCAGGTCGCCGACCGACGACGCCAACGCAGCGTCGCCGCGCATGTTGTCGGCCAGCAGAGCCGTGAAAGCAGCCAGTTCGTCGACCGTACCGTAAGCCTCGACCCGTTCGTCGGTCTTGAAGACCCGCTCGCCGCCGATCAGCGAGGTCATTCCCTTGTCGCCCGTTTTCGTGTATACCTTCATATCCTGAAATGTTGTTTCGGCAAATGGTTGTTGAAAATCAGCAGGTAACCGCGGTTATCCACCGTCGTCGAAGCGTGTCCCGCGATAATCTGCCCGCACAGCGCTTGCCGTTCGCAGCCGTCGTAGGGCGACATCAGCGCCACGGTATGCCCCGCTTC
>ENA-OPDG01002381-OPDG01002381.1-human-gut-metagenome-genome-assembly--contig:-NODE-2381-length-10507-cov-3.785591_pt1 | contig 10507 bp, 9 predicted proteins | sample MGYA00241259_ERZ501498 | MGnify/ENA primary metagenome ERZ501498 (study PRJEB25962, sample SAMEA2042582) | human gut metagenome | biome: human gut; feature: human-associated habitat; material: faeces... | reverse complement strand
CTGGCTGAATGCTGTTATAGTTGGAATTCCTGGGCAAAATGCGCTTTCCACGGCGTCTTAGATGCGTTTTCGGTGTGATTTTGGGAAACAGTCTCTTTTTGACGTATCGATAGATCGTCGAAATGCAAAGCGGTTTCCTTTCGGGATATTCCAGATGCCAGCGGCCAGCAATCGTCTCCGGCGACCAGTACCGGTTCAGTCCTGCAACGATGAAGTCCCATGCTTCCGTCCCCGGACGCAGCGCCATGCGCTGCTGTTCTCTGCGGCGGCGAATATAAAGGTTCTGCGCCCGCCAATATGGATTGTCCGGCTTCTGGTGAGGTTTCCATTTGGCGCGGTTGCGTTGGATCTCCCGGCTGATCGTTGACGGACTTCGTTCTAAAATTGCCGCAATTTTTCTCTGGCTGTACCCCTCGCTCAAAAGTTTTTGTAGATATTTTCGCTCTTCCAGTGTAAAATGTGTGTAGGACAATACTCTCGCCTCCGTGTTGATGTTGTTGTGGTGACTCCATTTTACACTTTGGCCTGCGTGTTGTCTTCTTATTTTTCGCCTGTTGCACTTCAGATTGTAACCTGCCCTCCCCCCTTTCACAAGGGGGGCTGCTGTTACGCATCATCAGGCTCCCTTGTGAAAGGGAGCTGGCACGGGCGCAGCACCCGCAAGGGGTACGCCGCATCCGTAAGGCAGCAAAGCTGCCAACGGCTGCCCAGGTGCCGCGCACGGCACGAAATAAATTCAAATCGGTTTTCCGCCGCGACATGTGCGCCCTCCAGAGGGGCTTCTCTTGCTCGCTGCGGGGCAATTCACCTTCTGGCAGAAAACTCTTTGCGCAAAGTGGAAACCGGCGAAGTGCCGCCAGCGGCGGAAACAGCAAGTCGGTTTCGAGGAAGCGGCACGATTGGCGCGCCTGCAAGGGCGCGGGAATCGTAGTGCCGCAACGGTGTAAGGTCGAATTGTCCGCTTTTAGCGGACAACCGAGGCACAGAACGCAGCGAAACCTTCTCAAAAAAGTGGCTTTGCCACTTTTTTGATTACAAAATCAGCATCAGCACAGGAATCACGACGAAGCACGCGATCGTGGAGAGCGCCGCGCCCTGCGCGGCGAATTCCTCGTCCGCGCCGTATTCCGCGGCGGCGACGACCGTCTGCGTCACGACCGGCATCGCCGTTTCGACGATGAGCACGCTGCGGCCGAGACCCGCGACGCCGAAGACCTCGCACAGCGCGAACGACACGCCCGGCACAAGCAGAAAGCGGAAGAGCATCACAAGGGCGAGGTCACGGTCGAGCTTCAGATTTTTGAGCCCGATCTCATAGATGATATAGCCCGTGAGCAGCAGCGCCAGCGGCGTGACAAGGTTGTTCATATACTTGCAGTAGCTCATCAGAAGCGGCGGCAGCTGAATGCCGGTGAACACGAGCACGAAGCTCACGAGGACGCCGATGACGGCGGGCGTGGTCAAAAACTTTTTGACCATCCGCCGATCAAAGCCGCCGCCTTCGCCTGCCCAGCGCACGAGCGACAGACCCACGAGCTGGACAAAGCTGGTGTTGACAAGGTAGTAGAGCATGACATAGGGCGTGCAGCTTTCGCCGAAAAGCTCGGTGCACATTGGAAGGCCGACAAAAATGGCGTTCGACACCGAGCACATCATCATAAAGACGCCGAGCCGTTTGCGCGGCAGTTTCAGGAGTTTGCCGACAAGCAGCGACAGCAGGAACGCGCCGATCGTGGAGAGGAACGGCACGAGCAGAAAGCCCAGCGAGCCAGCGAGCAGGTCGTGCGTCAGGTTGTTCGTCAGTCCGTAGACGCACATGCAGGGGATGGCGACGGACATGGTGAACTTGCTGATAAAGCGCTTGGCCTGCGGGCTCATCCAGCCCATGCGCGCGCAGAAGTAGCCCGTCGCCGTCAGCAGCAGGATGATGGTGACGGACGAGACGGCGTGCAGAAATCCTTCCATGGTGTGACCTCGGTGTTAAGAAATAGTTACACCAGTATAACACGCCTGCGGCAAAAGACAAGAGACGAAAAAGACGGTTGCAATGCCGGTTCGGATACGCTATGATGGGCGGAGACGAGCGCGCGGTGCGCAGCTCGGAACAACGAGATCGAGAACTTTGAGAGGAGTTTTGTTTTTATGAAAGCAGCGCTCGTGATTATGGCGGCGGGCATGGGCTCGCGCTACGGCGGCAGCAAGCAGGTGGACGGCATCGGCCCGAACGGTGAAATTTTGATGGAATACTCCATTTTCGACGCGCTGCGCGCGGGCTTTACGAAGGTGGTCTTCATCATCAAGCCCGACATGCGCGACTTGATGGAGAACATGGTCGGCAAGCACCTTGCCGCGCGCAAGACCGCGGACGGGGAAAACGTCGAGGTCTGCTACGCGTATCAGGATTTTTCGAGCGTGCCCGATTTTTATAAGGTGCCGTCTGAGCGCGTCAAGCCGTTCGGCACGGTGCACGCGCTGTTGTGCGCGCGCGAATTCGTGCACGAGCCGTTCGTCGTCATCAACGCCGACGACTATTACGGCGTGGACGCGTTCAAGACGATTTACGCCGAGCTCTCAAAGCTCGCCGAAAGCGGCGAGGGCACGATGGTCGGCTATGACCTCTGCAACACCGTGAGCGAGCACGGCACGGTCACGCGCGGTGTGTGCCACGTGAACGAACAGGGGATGCTCGACCGCGTGGTCGAGACGTTCCACCTAAAGCCCTGCGCCGACGGCAAGATCCGCGACATTCAGGAAGACGGCGACGGTCCGGTCTACGCGCCCGAGACGCCGGTCTCGATGAATTTCTGGGGCTTTACGCCGTGGCTGTTTGAAAAGCTGGACGCGTATTTTAAGGATTTCCTCCGCGCGCTGCCCGACGGCGAGCTCAAAAAGGAGTGCCTGCTGCCGAGCCTGATCGGCGAGCTCATCGACCGCGGCGAGCTCAGAGTCTCCGTTCTGCGCTCGAGCGCGCGCTGGTTCGGCATGACGTATCACGAGGATAAGGAAATGGTGCAGCGCGAGCTTCAGAAATTACACGACGCGGGCGTGTACCCCAAAACGCTGCGCGCGTGAGCGAGACAAATCGAAAAAATCTGCCGCCTCCGGACATACTAAGTCCGGAGGTGATTTTTATGCCGCGAAAAGACCCCGGCATGCCGTATGACCTGGCACCGATGCTCAAGGCGCGCTTCGGCCAGCCGGACGACTGCGCCGATCTTGTCAACAAGTACGGCACCTATAACATCCAGCCGACGTCGGACACGGAAAATCTGTTCCCGCTCATCGCGCCGGGCCTTCCTGAGCAATGGAAGCGCATGGCGGTCGGCAAGAAGGACGTTGAAAACTTGCAATAAAGCAAACGGGAGGGAGACGCGTATCGCGTCTCCCTTTTTCTTCTCCAAAATTCCTGAAACGGCAAGGGAAAATGGGCTTTTTCCCAAAAAGCAAAAAAGATACATACAGGTTCGACAAAAAAGTGAATGGCAAAATGGAGAAATTTATTGCTGGTATACAAATTGAGAACGTTGCTGGCACTTGCTTTACTGCTGAATTCGTATAAAGTAAAGGCAAGAGCTGTCTGCCGGGGAAGCGGCTATGAGAGAGACCGCCTTCCGGCGCGACTTGCCAATATGAAGGAGGAGAGAGAATGGAAACCAAAAGTAACGCGAAACTGAAAGCTCTGTTTATCATCCCGTCAGTCGTCGGCGTCATCCTGTTCATGATCCCGGTCAAGAACGCAGCAGGTGAATGGACCGTTGTGGTCAAGATCCTGGCCGACATCATCTCTGGTGTCATCGGTGGCTTCCTGCCGCTGCTGTGCGTGCTGATCCTCACCGTTTCCGCGGTGATGTCCCTCATTGCACTGGCAAAACCCAAATTCATTATGAATAGCGACATCATGAAGGAATGCTTCGCCTGCAAACCCATCTGGGTCGTGCTCCGCGTGCTCGCGGTCATCTTCGTGTGGCTCACCTATCTGGGTGTCGGCGAGGACGGCGTGGGTCTCATCGGTATGATCACCGGCGGCGGTCAGGGCGGCTTCGTCCTCTATGACCTGCTCACCACGCTCGTTATCATCTTCGTCATCGCGGCGCTGCTGCTGCCGCTGCTGCTCGACTTCGGCCTGCTCGAATTCGTCGGCGCGCTGCTCACCAAGGTCATGCGTCCCCTCTTCAAGGTTCCCGGCCGTGCTGCAGTCGACTGCATCACCTCCTGGATCGGCGACGGTACGCTCGGCGTTATGCTCACCTGCAACCAGTATGAGGGCGGCTATTACTCCGCCAAGGAAGCGAGCATCATCGCGACGCTGTTCTCCGCCGTTTCCATCACCTTTACCCTCGTCGTTCTCGATACGGTCGGCATGCTCGACAAGTTCGGCATCTACTACCTGATCGTCTGCTTCGTCGGTATCGTCTGCGCGATCGTGTGCCCGTATCTCTATCCCCTGCGCAAAAAGCCCAACACGTACTTAGTCGAAGGCAAGGCCGCTCCCGACACCCTCCCCGAGGGCTACAAGAGCAACGTCGAGTACGGCATGGATCTTGCCATGAAGCGCGTTTCCGAATTTGGCGGCATCGGCCAGTTCTTTAAGAGCGGCGCCAAGAACGCCTGCAGCATGTGGTTCGGCGTTCTGCCCTCCGTCATGGCCATCGGCACCATCGCCCTCATCCTTGCCAACTACACCCCCATCTTTGAGTGGCTCGGTATCCCGTTCCGTCCCCTGCTCCAGCTGCTGCAGGTGCCCGAAGCGAATGCTGTCGCCTCCACGATGATCGTCGGCTTCACCGATATGCTTACCCCCGCCATCCTGATCGCGGAGTGCACCAGCGAGATGGCCAGATTCATCGTCGCTGTCGTCTCTGTCACGCAGGTTCTGTACCTCTCTGAGGTCGGCGGCCTGATCCTCGGCTCCAAGCTTCCTCTCAACATCTGGGAGCTGTTCGTCATCTTCCTTGAGCGCACCATCATCAGCCTGCTCATCGTCTGCCCGATCGCACACCTGATGTTCTAAGCGCGAAATGACGCTGCTTGAAAAGTAAATTCAAACACCAAACAAACAGCCGGAGGCGTCCAGGGAGACGCCTCCGGCTTTGTTCTTTCCGGGGTTATGGCAGATGCACAAAAATGACTGTACAACCCGTGCGGTTATATGATAAAATGCAAAGAACGACAATGATACCCTTGTAGTATCAACGCACGGTCTTTCCGCGCCGGTGAACGCGCAGCGGAAAGTGAGAGGGAGAAGACGGCATGAAAATCAGTATCGACAAATCCTCCAAGGTGCCGGTCTATTTGCAGATCGCCGACCAGATCAAAGCGCAGATCATCAGCGGTGCGCTGCCGCGCTCAAGCGCGCTGCCGAGCGAGCGGGCGCTCGCTCAGATTCTGGACGTGCATCGCAACACGGTGGTCAAGGCCTACGGTGAACTGAAAAGCGACGCGTGGATCGAGTCGCGTCAGGGCGTGGGCTACCTTGTGGCCTCGGCGAGCACGGAAAAGGAGCCGGTCGGCGAGAGCGGCGAGGGCGTGCAGATGGGGCGCGTCAACTGGGTCAACGAGGTGGCAGATAAGTACCTCGACATGGAAAAGACCTTTGACGACCTGTTCCAGCGCTTCACGGACGAGAGCCATTTTTCGCTGGGCAGCGGCGTTGCCTCGCGCGAGGTATACTCATCTGAGCGCGTCGCGCACGACATTGCCGGCCTTTTGACCGGCAGCGGCCCGAGCCAGTATTTTTTCAGCCCCTACAAGGGCGACCGCTTCCTGCGCCAGAAGCTGGCGTCGTTTCTCGGCACCAAGGGCGTGAGGGCCTCGTCGGGCGAGATCCAGATCCTTTCGGAGACGAACCAGGCGCTCGATTTTATCGTCACGCTCCTCGTCAAGCCCGGCGACAGCGTGGTGATGGAAGAGCCGGTGCACCCCGATATGTACCGCGTGATGGAGCTGGCCGGAGCCAGGATCCTGACCGTCCCCGTGGACGAGGACGGCATGAACTGCGATGTGCTCGAAAGTCTGCTCACGCAGACGCGCCCGCGGCTGATCTTTGTCAACTCAAGCTTCCACGACCCCACGGGCTGCATTCTGTCGCTCGAGCGGCGCAAGAAGCTCGTGGAGCTTTCCAGCCGCTACCGCATTCCAATCGTGGAGGAGGACGCGGCGCACGCTGTACTCGTCTACGACGGCGATAAGCTCCCGCCGATCAAAGCGTTTGACACAACGGGAAATGTCATTTACATCTATTCGTTCTCCCTCACCTTCATTCCGGGACTGAGCCTTGCCTTCGTCACGGGCAACCGCGATTTCGTCCGCGCGCTGAGCTATCTTGTCTCTGTGCGGCTGATGGCCTCGGACTGGATGACGCAGAAGCTCCTCGGCATGTATCTGGACGACGGGAGCTACTATAGCTCGCTTGCCACATTCCGCGAGATCTACAGCGGCCACCGCGACCTTGTGTGCCAAAAACTCGATGCGCTCGCGCATCTCGGCGTGCGCTATGAAAGGCCGCGGGGCGGCGTGTACGTCTGGTGCCGCCTGCCGGACGGCGTGGACAGCAAGCACTTTATCAACCGCGCCTACAATATGGGCGTTACGCTCATTCCGGGGCACGTGTTTTACCCCTATAAAAACGGCGGACGCGACTATATCCGCATCAATTACTCCTACGAATCGCGCGAGCGTTTGGCATGCGGCATGGACGTGTTGCACAAAGCGCTGGAAGAAGAGCTGGAGGAGTAACTGGCACATAAAATTGCAAAATCACTGATACATTACAAGCTTCCGCCGGAAGAGTATACTTTAAGGCATAATAACGGAAGTAGGATCCGTCGCGCGTTCGCTTTTGTGCGGTACGCAGAGAAATAAATCACAGCGGGGTGTATGGGCGGTCGATGAGAGAGCCGCCGGCATCCCGGGAAAGGGAGCAAAACTATGTATCCAGGCATCCATAATTTCTCCGAGATCGGAAAGCTCAACAAGGTGCTGCTGCACCGCCCCGGCAAGGAGCTGGAAGCGCTGACCCCTGCCACGCTCGAGCGTCTGCTGTTCGACGATGTGCCCTATCTCAAGATCGCGCAGCAGGAGCACGATAACTTCGCCCGCGTGCTGCGCGAAAACGGCGTTGAGGTCGTTTATTACGTCGACGAGGTCGCCAAGGCGATCGCCGATCCCGCCCGCCAGATCCAGCTGGTGAACGACTTCCTCAACATCAGCAAGATCCACGCCAAGGGCCTGCGCGCGTCCATGACGAGCTACCTGCTCAACATGCCGCCGAAGGAGATGGTCACCGAGCTGATCGCCGGTATCAAGCGCAGCGAGGTCGCCACCAAGGAAGCCACCTCCCTTATGGATCTTGTCGACGACGACTATCCGTTCGTCTCCGACCCCATGCCCAACCTCTACTTCACCCGTGACCCGGGCGCCTGCGTGGGCGAGGGCATCAACATCCACCGCATGCACACCCCCGCGCGCAAGCGCGAGAGCCTGCTCTTAAAGTACATGTACCTCTACAACCGCGACTTTGCCACGCCGGAGAACAAGATGTGGTACGACCTCTCCGACAGCTACTCCATCGAGGGCGGCGACGTGCTCGTCCTCTCGAGGGACATCGTGGCCGTCGGCCTGTCCCAGCGCACGACCGTTTCCGGCGCGGAGAACTTTGCGCGCAACCTGCTGCAAAACTCCGGCTTCAAGAAGGTGCTCGCGTTCGACATTCCCGAAACGCGCGCGTTCATGCACCTTGATACCGTTTTCACGATGGTCGACTACGACAAGTTCACCATTCACCCCGAGATCGAAGGCCCGCTGAGCGTTTACGAGATGACGCTCGACGACCATGGCGAGCTTCAGTTCCGCGCGCTCAAGGAAGAGCTCAAGGACATTCTCGCCCTCGAGCTCAAGCTCCCCGCGGTCGACCTGATCCGCTGCGGCGGCGGCGACCTGCTGGCCGCGCAGCGCGAGCAGTGGAACGACGGCTCCAACACGCTGTGCATCGCGCCGGGCCGTGTCATCACCTACGACCGCAACTATGTGACCAACGAGCTGCTCGACAAGAAGGGCATCGACGTCATCTCCATTCCGTCGGCGGAGCTGTCCCGCGGCCGCGGCGGCCCGCGCTGCATGTCCTGCCCCGTCAACCGCGACGATCTGTAAGATCCCGGACGAGCTGAAAAGAGTCCGGATAAAGAAAGAGGGAAGAAGAGAAGAAACCCGCTTCGGCGAGCGTCCGGGCGGGGGAAATGGGAGAGAAGATCATGAAGAGCAAGCGGCAGGAGAAAATACTTGAGCTGATCGCCAAGTACGACATTGAGACACAGGAGGAGCTGATTGCTCACCTGGCCGAATGCGGCATCGAGAGCAAGCAGACGACCGTCTCGCGTGACATCAAGGAGCTGTATCTTTACAAAGAGCCGCTCGGCGGCGGACGCAGCCGCTATGCTGTTTCGAACAAGGCCGACCACATCGACAACACGAAGCGGCTCAAGCTGATCCTGAACGAATGCTGTGTGAGCGCAGACTGCGCGGGCATCGTGGTGGTGCTCAAAACGCTGCCCGGCCTGGCCGACGCGGCGGGCGCGGCGCTCGACGCGATGCGTCTGCCCGATATGCTGGGCTGCATCTCCGGCAACGACTCGGTCGCCGTTATCGCCCGCAACGAGCAGGACGCAAGCCGTCTCTGCGGGGAGCTGCGCCGGTACTGCAAGTGAACACATGAGAAAAGAACGGGAGCACGAAGTGCTCCCGTTCTTTTATGTTTTTTTGAAGCGGTCTGAACCGATCAGACGTTGCCGATGGTGGCGACCATGACGGCCTTGATGGTGTGCATGCGGTTCTCCGCCTCGTCGAAGACCTTGGAGTTGGAGGAGAGGAAGACCTCGTCCGTGACCTCGCGGATATCGTAGCCGAGCTCCTTCTGGGAAGCGGCCATGGTGGTGTCGAAGTCGTGGAAGGAGGGTAGGCAGTGCAGGAAGATGCAGTCGGGATTCTCGGTGGCCTTCAGCACGTCACCGGTGACCTTGAAGGGCGTGAGCAGCTTAACGCGCTCGGGGATCTTGTCCTCTTCGCCCATGGAAGCCCAAATGTCGGTGTAGAGTGCGTCAGCGCCCTTGAGCAGCTCCTTGTCCTCGCCGTACTCGACGATGGCGCCGGTCTCCTTGCCGACCTCGCGGCAATACTCGACGACATCAGCCGCGGGAGCGAGCTCCTTCGGGCCCCAGCCGACATAGTGGATGCCGAGCTTGGCGCAGATGTACATGAGGCAGTAAGCAACGTTGTTGCGCGTGTCGCCGCAGAAAACAAGCTTGCACTTGCTCAGCGGCTTCTTGGTGTTCTCCATGAGGGTGAGAATGTCGGCCAGCGCCTGGGTGGGGTGGTCAACGTCGGTCAGGCCGTTCCAGACGGGAACGCCGGCGTTGGCGGCGAGACCCTCGACGACCTTCTGGTCGTAGCCGCGGTACTCAATGCCGTCATAGAAGCGGCCGAGAACCTTGGCGGTGTCAACCATCGTTTCCTTCTTGCCCATCTGGGAAGACTTGGAATCGAGGAAGGTGACGTTCGCGCCCTCGTCGTAAGCGGCGACTTCGAACGCGCAGCGGGTGCGGGTAGAGGTCTTTTCGAACAGCAGGACGATGTTCTTGCCGGCGAGCAGGTTGCCGCGGATGCCGGCGCGCTTTTTCGCCTTCAGGTCGGCGGCGAGATTCAGCATGTAGCGGATCTCATCGGGGGTAAAATCTTTCAGCGTGAGGAAAGAGCGGCCTTTCAGATTAACGGGCATTGGGAAATCCTCCTTTGTATTTCATAAATCTCTCGTGTAAAGCATCCAAATAATGCTATGATGATTATATCATTCTTAGTTAAAAAAGCAAGGTATTTTCCGCTTTTGCTTTGCGTTGCGAAAGTGACTGGACTGTTGTGAAGAAAGCAAGCTGGACTGCGTGTCCTGCGTCTGCGGGCGAGAAAATAAGGATTTTCCTTTCCGGTGAGATATGATATACTGGGGAAAAAGGGGGGAGAGCGATGAGCATTGCGGGGCTTTTGATTCGCCGCGAGCGCCTTGCGCGCGCTTGGAGCCAGGAGGGGCTTTGCCGCGGGATCTGCGGCACGTCGTATCTTTCCAAGATCGAGCAGGGAAAAGCGGCGGCGTCGGAGGAAGTTCTCGCGCTGCTGTTTGCGCGGCTTGGCCTTTCGTGGACCGATGACGCAGACGGCGCGCTGCACGCGCAGACGGAAGCGTGCATGGAGGCACTGTTTGGGGGGGACGCGCCGGCGTTTGCCGCCGCGTTTGCGCGCTTGCGCGCGCAGGAGCAGACGCTGCTTTGCAGCCCCTGCGCGGTAGACTATCTGCTGCTGCGCGAATTTGCCTGTGAAGCGGACGGGGAACGGCGTCCACTGGACGCGGAATTTGTTTCGTTTCTGGACCAGCGCCAGCTCGCGCTTCAGCGCGTGCTGGAGGGGCGGCATGAGGAGGCGGCGCTGCTCTATCCCGCGGCGGCGATTCGCTTGTGGCAGGGGG
>ENA-OPDG01002376-OPDG01002376.1-human-gut-metagenome-genome-assembly--contig:-NODE-2376-length-10523-cov-8.970673_pt1 | contig 10523 bp, 11 predicted proteins | sample MGYA00241259_ERZ501498 | MGnify/ENA primary metagenome ERZ501498 (study PRJEB25962, sample SAMEA2042582) | human gut metagenome | biome: human gut; feature: human-associated habitat; material: faeces... | reverse complement strand
CGGCCCTGCGCTTCGTCCCCTATGAAAAAATGGAGGCCGAGGGCTACGGATACCTGCTGTACCTGTTTGAAAAATAGGACGCAAGCGGTCGGCAGTTCTCATGCAAGGAACTATCAGCACATCACAGCATATCGGACTGCCCGGTGGCAGTCCGATATACTGTGAATGGAATTTTCTGGCACTCTCAATGAGCCGATTTCGAAACGGAGAAGCACCATGTATCTTTTTCAAATAAGCAACTACGATGATCCTGCTGTGGACAGAGAAACCGCAGAGCTGCTGCACCAGCGTTTGGAAGCTGAGAGCCGGCGGCGCTGCCCCGCTATGTGGAATGTGATAGACCGCATCAGAACTCACGCCGCGAAAGGTCCGGCGCACGAAAAGCGGACGGTGCGCTGCCGCATTTATGGCGTGTTCCTGCTGGCTTTGGGCCTGTTGACGCTGATTCTTGGCTTGATGCCGCCAAGAACCGCCGATGTGATCATTGTGGGCGGAGCCGTGATTATTGCAGGCTTGCTGGAGTTTGCCCTTGCTCGTGGAAGAACATCGCCGCGCATACCGGCGTCCTGCAAAAAGGAGGCGCGGAAAGCGCTGGAGCTGTGGCGCACCGTTGATTGGAAAAAGCTCAAAACCACCATCCGCTTCGAGGATGCCGGCATAACGATCTGCGCGGAGGAGAACGAAGAACATCTCTCTTATACACGGATAAAGTACGCCTTTGAATCATTGCATCTGTGGCTTGTGGTCTGCGACGATGAATGCGCGCTGCTGCTTCAGAAAAAGGACCTGAGGTCCGGGAACGCAGACAGCTTCCTCTCTGACATCATTTCAAAAAAGAACACAAGAACGGATGCATCCGGCTGAACGCGGCAGCTATGTGACGTTACCAGCCCGTTTGTCCCAGTGGGACTTCAACTATGGTCCAGCTATCGACGGAAGCATACAATTGAGCGATTACCAGAAGGATGATCGGAGGCAGATGAATAAGCGAGGGATAGCCTTTATAGCGGTAGATATCAGGACTGTTGTCAGCAAAATGTAGGATGCAAGAGGCCAATCGGCAGGCAACAAACATGCGAGTTGAAGCAGTATTTTATATCCGCCTAAGAAAGATCCAGTAGGCATTCGGCCACTGAGAACACACCATCTGATACCTCCCCCTGTTCAGAGCTTCTGAACAGCCATCCATGTCGAAAGCGGAGAGACTGCGATACAGCAATCTCTCCGCTTTTCTGTCGTGATCTTCTGCTTTGAGCGCAGAGGCCGAACCTGCACGACAATGAAAAAACATGGCTCCAAGCCGGGACAGGCGGTTCTTATGAGGTATCCTCACATCCGCGGTACTGTCGTCGCTGCCGAATGGCAGCCCTCCTTCATTCACCTATGGCTGGGCATCGGATGCCCTGACTTTTTGCGTCCTTTTGAGGATACTCCGCCCCCTTCTACCATCGTTACCCTCAAATACTCTTATGCCCACAGCGGTGTCGCTGTGGGCTTTTTTGCGCCCTGTGCGCAACCCCGCTGCCGCGGCCCCCCATTTCCGAGATTTGCAGCCAACCAAATTTCAGAATACGGAGGAACCATATATGGGCTTTAATTACGCGGCAGAAAAGAAGAAATTTGAAACGCTGTGGGCAAGACTCCGGCGTGAGTATAGAGCGGCAGGGATGTCCGATACCGCCATCCAGAAGATGCATGACTTCGATTGGGAGGTTTTCAAACAGGAGAGGATCTATCGCCTTCATACGCAGGACTTGGGCATCGGCATCTTTGACGAGCCTTCCGCCGAGCAGGAGGACAAGTCCGCATTGATGAAAAAGTTCCTGGAATCGGTCAGCCGCTGGGACGATTACACGACGGCGTCAAGGTACGGCTGGATAGAGGGAATTGGTGACCAGCGGTTGGTGAGGGTGCTGAAAAGGCTTTCGATTTCGGAGAAGGAGCTCTTGACCAAGTATTGCATTGAGGACAAAACCCAGCAGGAAATTGCAGCGGAAATGGGCCTCTCCCAGAGAGCTGTCGGCAAGCAACTTCAACAACTCAAAAAATTTTTTCAGGAAATTTTGAAAAATGGTTCTAAAAATCGCGTTCTCGCTGCCTACCACATGAGGGGATCTTTTTCATGATCCCTCTGAACCTTGAAAAACACCGCCCAGGCGGTCATATCCGGTGACTGGAATACCTTTGCTGACGGCGCGAGCGTCAGACCGGGTGCGCGAGGACCACCTGTGCGGAGCATTCTCCGCATATTAGGACGGCCAATAGAAGGTGCAGAGCGATACCCACCCAGGTCAAATGCAGCTTTGGCAGGCTGCTTCGCCATGACCCCGTCAGCTTACAATGATACTCCTGTACGCAGCTTCGAGAGAACCTCGGAGGGGTGAAACTCCCGTGACGCGCGCCAGCGCGGTTCCAGCCGCCGCCCTTGCCTGGGGAAGTAGTGTCGAATACAGGCAGCAACGCAAGAGCAAGAAGGCCGCTCCGCAGGGAGCAGTTCCGCCCCGTTACGGAGCGGCCTTTTCCGCTTTGCGGCAGAAGTATGGGGATCGTCCCCCTCCTCTTTCTCTTTTCCGCCATCCATTCTCTTCTCTCTTTTAATCCTCTGAACGGCCTGCATTCACCCCCTCCTTATCCCCCGGACGATCCTCATATTTGTGCCACAAGGCAAAATTCAGAAAAGAGGTACCGATATGGATCAGAACGTCAATTATTACGGCATCATCCTTCTGCTGCGCCAGCTTCGGGAAAGCGGCAGCTTCAGCGAAAAGGAGCTGCGGAGGGTGGCGGCACGGATCGCCGCGGACAGCGGCGCGGACATCATGATTTCTCTCTGATTTTCTTCATCTTTCAGTAGCTTTCTGAACAAGGTTGTGGTAGTGTTTGTGTTGCAAAAACAGGAGGTGAGCAGGCATGGCGGAAAAGCATCTGACAGACGGCACAACGGCACTGGCAGCGCAGCCCCGCGTTATCAAGATCGAGGCGGCGGAGAAGCCGGAAAACGCACGGCTGCGGGTAGCGGCCTATACCCGTGTCAGCTCGGACTCCGATGACCAGCTCAACTCCTTCGCGGCGCAAAACCGCTACTACGCCGAGCTGATCTCCGGCAAGGCTGAGTGGCGCATGGTGGATATCTACGCCAATGAGGGCATCACCGGCACCTCCGCCGCAAAGCGGGAGGACTTCCAACGCATGATGGCGGACTGCCGCAGAGGGCTCATCGACCAGATCCTCGTCAAATCCATCTCCCGCTTCGCCCGGAACACAAAGGACTGTCTGGAGGCAGTGCGGGAGCTGAAGGAGCTGGGCGTCAATGTCCGCTTCGAGCGCGAGGGCATCGACACCGCCAATGTGAGCAGCGAGCTCATCACCGCCATCTATGCCGCCTTCGCCCAAAAGGAGAGCGAATCCATCTCCGGCAATATGCGATGGAGCTATCAGCGCAGGATGGAAAGCGGCGAGTTCAACACCTGCCGCGCCCCCTGGGGCTTCCGGCTGGACGGAAAAAGCCTTGCTGTCCACGAGGAGGAGGCCGAGATCGTGTGGCGCATCTTCCTTGAATACCTCTCCGGCAGGAATCCGCGGGAGATCGCGGAAATCCTGAACGCCGAGGATACATCGGGACGGATATGGAAATACAAGGCTGTGGATTACATCCTACAAAATGAGCGTTATGCAGGCAACGCACTGCTGCAAAAGCGATACACGACCGCCACCCTCCCCAAGCAGCAGAAGATCAATCACGGGGAGCGCGAAATGTACTATGTGGAGGATAGCAACGAAGCCATTATTCCACAGGAGCTATTCGACCGCGCAAAAGAACTGCGGCAAAGACGCAGCGTCGGACAGGCTGTCACCCATGAACGGCTCTGCGTCCGGATGCGCTGCTCCTGCGGCTCCCGCATCCGGGCAAAGCAAGTCAATGGCAGATGGTACTGGTGCTGCTGCCGACACGACGAAAAAGGCGACTGCGCCATCAAGCCCGTGCCGGAAGCGCAGACGGATGAAGCCTTCCGCCGCCTCTACCATAAGCTCAAGCATCAGAGCCTCCCCATTCTGGAGCAGATGCTCGAGACCCTCCGGACGATCCGTGATCGCAGACTGCTCTGGAGCGAGGACATCGTTTCCCTCAACAAAAAAATATCCGAGCTCTCCAGTCAGAATCAAACGCTGGCCTTCCTCAAGCAAAACGGCCTCGTTGATCCTGACATTTTTATAGCCAAAAGCAACGAACTGACCCGTCAGCTCCGGCAGGCCAAGCTGGACAAAGAGAAGCTTATGGATGCCGAGGGGGATGCCACCGCCCAGCGGACACGGGAGCTGATAGCCCTGCTGGAGGATGGGCCGGACTTCCTCGACTACCCCGACACAGAGCTGTGCGGCGCACTCGTTGCAGAAATCATCGTGGAGAGCAATGACACCCTCCGCTTCCGCCTGCATAACGGGCTGGAGCTGCGGGAATCCGTTGAGAGGACGGTGCGATAATGGGAAACCGAAAGCAGCCCTTCGGCTACCGTATGACGCTGGGCGAGATCACGATCCAGCCGGAGGAGGCAGAGCTGGTGCGGTTTATCTTCCAAGGCTACAGCACGGGAGCTACGCTGGGAGAGCTGACCAAGGCACTCTGCCGGCAGGAGATCCCCTACTATGAGGGGCGGACATGGAACAAAAACATGGTCTCCCGTATTTTAGAGGACAGCCGCTATATCGGAGAGAAAGGCTATCCGGCACTCATCGAGCCGGTGCAGCTCCGCACGGCAGCGGAAAAGAGGACGGCAAGAGCCTGCCCACCGCAGAAAACGCCCGCGCAGAAGGCTCTGCGTCGGCTCTGCGGCGCGCCGCCCTCCGAGCAGGTGGAGAAGCTCATCACCGACCTGCTCAACGAGCTCATACGCTGCCCAGACCGTGTCCGGCCACCGGCATCCCAGGCGGCCGCTGCCTGCGGAAAAACACGGGAGACGCTGACCTCCGCGCTGGAGCGGCAGCCCATCGACGAGGACAACGCCAGAGTGCTGCTTCTGCAACTGGCGGCAGAGCAGTACGATGCCATCGGGAACACGGAATACGAAACCGTGCGGCTGCGGCGGCTGCTCACCGGCCGAAAGCCCATGACGGAGCCGGATGCGGAGCTGCTGCAAAGCGCGGTGTCAAAGGTGCGCGTGACGAACAACTGCGTGACCGTGACGCTGAAGAACGGACAGGTCATAGAGAGGAGAGATCAGATGTGAACGAAACCGCCCTAAGAGTCATTAAGATCCCAGCAAAGCCGGAGTCGGTCCGGCAGGCGGAGCTGCAAAGACTGCTACGAGTCGCCGCCTACTGCCGGGTCTCCACCAAGGAGGAGGATCAGGCAAACAGCTACGAGGTGCAAAAGGAATACTACACCGACAAGATCATGTCCAACCCCGCGTGGACCATGGCGGGCATCTTCGCCGACAAGGGTATCATCGGCACCTCGGTGAAAAAGCGCGAGGACTTCATGCGCATGATCCGCCACTGCCGCCAGAGGAAGATAGATGTCGTCCTCACCAAATCAGTCTCCCGCTTCGCCCGCAACACGGTGGACTGCCTCTACTACACACGGGCACTCAAGGAGCTGGGCATCGCCGTCATCTTTGAAAAGGAGAACATCAATTCGCTGGAGGAGGACAGCGAGCTGCGCATCACCCTCTCCGGCGCCTTCGCACAGTCCGAGAGTGAATCCATCTCCGCCAATGTCACATGGGGCAAACGCCGCGCCATGGAGAGCGGAAAGGCGACCATCCAGTACAAATACCTCTACGGCTACCGCAGGGGCGCGGACGATAAGCCGGAGATCATCCCGGAGGAGGCGGAGGTCGTCCGCTGGATCTACGAGCGATACCTCGCCGGAGCCAGCACACGGATGCTACGGGACGAGCTACATGAGCAGGGCGTGATATATTCCGAGAAGTCACCGCAATGGACGCTGCCTCATATCAAGAGCATCCTGCGGAATGAGAAATACTGCGGCGACGTGCTGATGCAGAAAACCTTTCAGCAGGATGTCATCAACCGCAAGGTCATCAAAAACACAGGGCAGCTCCCTATGTACCTCATAGAGAACCACCATGAGGGCATCGTCAGCCGTGAGAAGTACGATGCGGTGCAGGCGGAGATGGCGCGGCGCAAGGCGGCAAAAAGCCCCTCTAAGAGAGCCGCCACCGGCCTTTCTGCCTACACCAGCCGCTACGCCCTCTCGGACCGGCTGGTGTGCGGCGAGTGCGGAACGCTGTACCGCCGCTGCACATGGACGCGCCCCGATGGAAAGCGCGTCGTGTGGCGCTGTGTGAGCCGCCTGGACTACGGCAAGAAATACTGCCACAGCTCTCCCACGCTGGACGAGGCGCCGCTCCAGCAGGCGATCATAGCCGCCCTCAACACCGTCCTGCCGGACTTGGATGGCCGCATCCGTCAAATCACGGAGGCGTTGGAGGCGGAGGGCATCCCGTTCCCCAGCGTCGGCATGAGCCTTGGCGACATCGACCGCAGGCTGGCGGAGCTGGAGGCGCAGTTCCAAAAGCTGCTGGAAAAGGCGGCGGATGATCCCATCGCCTATGGGGATCAGTTCAAGGAGATACTGGACGAGCAGACCGCGCTCAAGGAGCTGCGGGCCTCCATCCTTGCGGAGAGCAGAGAACACGCCGAAGCGGATCGGCGTATCAGGGATGCCGCGGGGATGCTGGAAAACGCCGTGCCCCACATCGCGGAATGGGACGAGAGTGCCATCCGGCAGCTGGTGGCGCAGGTGAAGGTGCTGTCCAAGGACGAGATCAGCGTGACGCTCAAGAGCGGCATCGAGATCCGCCAGAGCATATCAGACTAAGATAGGAGATGAGAAAATGGTATTTGTGACCGGCGATTGCCACGGAAATTTTGCAAGGTTTGAGCCAAAACACTTCCCGGAACAAGCTAACATGACGAAGGGTGACACGGTCATTATCACCGGAGACTTCGGGGGTGTGTGGTTTGGTGACAGGCGCGACGATGAAACGCTGGACTGGCTGGAACGCCTGCCCTTCACGCTGGTATTCGTCTGCGGCAACCATGAAAACTATGACGCGCTGGAACGATACCCCGTGGCGGAGTGGCACGGCGGCAAGGTACACCGCATCCGCCCCCATGTGCTGCACCTGATGCGGGGGCAGATATACGAGCTGGAGGGATATCGCTTCTTCACCATGGGCGGAGCCAAAAGCCACGACATTGAAGATGGCATTCTTGATCCGGACGATCCAAACTTTGGGCGGAAGTTCCTGATGCTGCAGCGGAGACCGAGAGCCAGATACCGCATCAACCATATTTCATGGTGGGCGCAGGAGCTGCCCTCCGACGAAGAATACGCCGAAGCACGGCACAGCCTTGACTCGGTCGGCTGGGAGGTAGATTACATCATCACCCACTGCGCCCCCACCAGCATCGCCCTCATGGGAAGCCGCCACAACGAGGCGGACCGACTCACGGACTTCCTGCAAGAGGTACGGGAAAGAGCAAAATACCACTACTGGCTGTTCGGCCATTATCACGATAACCGAGCCATTGACGAAAAGCACATCCTTCTGTGGGAGCAGATCGTGCGGGTCATCTAAAACAGGTCAAAGCAGAGAAAACCACGGTGACATCGCCGTGCTTTTCTCTGCTTTGAGCGTTGATCAGGCGCATTGCGCCGGAAAGGAGAAAGCCAATGAATATCCGCAAGCCAACAGATTACGCCACCATGTTTGCCGCGCTGGACGCCGCTGTTGCGGCGCAGCTCCCGCAGACGGAATTGTACTGCGAGATTGGCCGAGTGGTCAGCGGCAGGGGCGAAAAAGGCGCCGCTGTCGCGGCGTCGGAATACCTGCAAGCGGCCTATCCCGCAGCCGATGGCTTTTCTCCCCGAAATCTACGCCGTATGCGGGCGTTTTACGCAGCCTACGAGAAATCCCCTGAAATCATGAGGCAGGCGATGAACCTCGGCTGGACGCGGAATGTGGCGATTTTAGAGGGGTGCGGCAGCAGCGAGGAACGGGCGTGGTACATCCGAGCCGCACTGCGTTTTGGATGGAAAAAAGCGAAATTATTGGAATCGATCAAAACGCAGGCATGGCGAAATTCTTCTCTCGACGAGCAAGCGGTTTCCTGCTATACTGGTGAAAAAGAAATAACGCAGGAGAGCGAATGGAATGAAAAAGATACTCTTTGTGTGTCACGGCAACATCTGCCGCAGTCCGATGGCCGAGTTCGTGATGAAGGACTTGGTGAAGAAGGCTGGGCTGGCGTCACAATTCCATATCGAGTCAGCAGCCACCAGCCGGGAGGAGATCGGCAACCCGGTCTATCCTCCGGCGCGGCGCAAGCTGGCGGAGCATGGAATCACCTGCGACGGCCACGCGGCGCGGCAGCTTACCAATCAGGACTACGACAAGTACGACCTGCTGATCGGCATGGACAGCGCGAACCTGCGGAATATGTACCGCATCTGCGGCGGCGACTTTGCCGACAAGCTGCACCTCCTGATGGACTATACCGACCACACCCACGATGTTGCCGACCCGTGGTATACCGAGGACTTCGAGTCGACTTGGAGGGATGTGCTGGAAGGGTGTCAGGGATTAATACGAAAACTCATTTAGAATTGATTATTTGTCAGAGGGAATAGTTATGAAAAAGGTACTGCCATATCCACCGAATGAGATAAAAAAAGCAAAGTCCAAAGGTAAGTGGGGGCACTTTGACATCCCAATTTTTTCGGTTAGTACGATGCACGAGTTTAATCAATTAGTTGGATATATAAAGTATCAGAATGCATCGAGTGGAACGGTTCTGTATAGGGGACAACCCCAAGATCACGGAGCTTTGAAACCGAGTGGCAATAGAGGGAATGGCTGTGTTCCAAGCGAGTTGATTTCCGAACTTGCAGAGGATAAAACTTTTCGACATTATCTTGGGTTAGATAGCGACGAAATAAGTGGCTGGAAAAAGTATCAAGAAATAATTATCAGCGCAGTCTTACAACATTACGGAGCAAACACTTTCTGCATGGACTTTGTTGATAATCACTGGTGTGCACTTTGGTTCGGGATGTATTCATTCAATCCCCGCACACGAAGCTATATCAGACGAGAAGATATGGAAGGATCTCTATACATATATTTGTACTTGGCAGATACGAACTGTGCATCAGTTCATGGCCTCTACCTTGGCGAAGACACATATACGGTTGATTTGCGGAAAGCTTTGCCGTCATACTTTTTACGCCCAGCGTCACAGCATGGCTGGGTTGTCTGTGGCAGCGATATTGAGCATAGCAAGGATTATGCTGGAAATGTACTTTGCGTTATTGAAGCAAAAGTTGGCGATGCAGATGGTTGGCTGGGAGCTGGCGAGTTATTAACACCAGAGAATTTCTTTCCTAATTACAATATCGATGATGGCTATAAAGTGCTTCTTACAAAGCAAAAACGATCTGGCGTGTATAAGCAAAATAGCAAGTTGATTCTTCCGGTAGATACGGTAAAAAACTATCATTTAGATCAGACATTTTTCCAGCCAGAAATAGATGGCTGCACAATTCGGCCGAAAAAGGAATACTTTATTGATGGGGAAAAGATTGAAACTATAACTTCACTTTACAAGTTGCTCTTAGAAAAGGGATGGACTGAAGAGACATGCTTTGATGCAAAATGGAACCCAGATAATCCATGTATAGGGCAAAGTCCAGCAACGGCGTTGCTCGTTCAAGAAATATTTGGCGGTGAAATCATTCGTTATAAATGGAAAAAGCGAGTACATTACTTCAACCGAATTGACAGAAAGAATTTTGACTTGACCAGTCAGGAACGAGATGCCCATCCGTTTGGTGATAATTATGACAAATGTACTGAGACAGGCATATCCAAAAAGAGCAGGGATATTCTTGAAAGGAAAAAAGGTATCCTCATGAAGAACATAGGCATGGATGTATAGGAGTGAGGTGAATGGAATGGCACAGAATGATAAGATCCAACTATTCGAGAACAAGCGCATTCGTACTGCGTGGGACGAGGAAAAGGAGGAATGGTATTTTTCTATCGTTGATGTGGTGGCTGTTCTAACCGACCAGCCAGACCAACGCGGTGCAAGTAACTATTGGGCGAAACTGAAGCAGCGTTTGAAAGAAGAAGGCGCAGATCAGTTGCTGACAAATTGTCAGCAACTAAAAATGAAGTCGCCCAAGGATGGAAAACGCTACAATACCGATGTGGCTGACACGGAGCAGCTCCTCCGTATCGTCCAATCCATTCCCTCGCCAAAAGCAGAACCATTCCGAGCCTGGTTAGCGCAGGTTGGCCGGGAGCGCATTGAGGAAACCATAGACCCGGAGCTGACCATCGAGCGGGCGTTGGAAACCTATCTCAAAAAGGGCTATACCCGCGAATGGATCAACCAGCGGTTACAGGCTATCCAAGTTCGCAAGGAGCTGACAGACGAGTGGGACGCCCGCGGCGTGCAGAAGGGCGTGGAGTACGCCATCCTCACCGATGAGA
>ENA-OPDG01002375-OPDG01002375.1-human-gut-metagenome-genome-assembly--contig:-NODE-2375-length-10530-cov-4.444678_pt1 | contig 10530 bp, 9 predicted proteins | sample MGYA00241259_ERZ501498 | MGnify/ENA primary metagenome ERZ501498 (study PRJEB25962, sample SAMEA2042582) | human gut metagenome | biome: human gut; feature: human-associated habitat; material: faeces... | reverse complement strand
TTCACGCGGTCACGGGCATGAAGCATCGGGAGATCACGGCGCTGCTGGAGCTGCCGCTTCCCACCGTCCTGTCGAAATATCACAGAGCATTGAAAAAGATGCGAATTTTTCTGGAAGGAGATGACGCCCGATGACCAATGAAAAAATGGAGCAGAGACTGGTTGCGGCGCTTGAAAAGACCGCGCCGGACGATGTGAGCGGCGTTCTCTCCCGCTGTGAAGCGCGGAAAGGAACGGTAATCAACATGGAAACGAAGAAAACAACAAAGAGAAGATGGACATCGCTCATCGCCGCCTGCCTTGCGGTAATGCTGCTCGGCGGAGGACTCTTCTACCAGCAGGCGAACGCGGTCGCGTCCGTGGTGTCGCTGGATGTGAATCCGAGCATCGAGCTGAAAGTGAATCGGAGCGAAAAAGTTCTCGTCTGTACGCCGCTCAACGAGGATGCAAAAGCCATCCTTGCGGATATGAGTAATGGTGCCGACCTCAAGGGTGCAAAGCTCGACGTGGCGGTGAACGCCATCGTGGGCAGTCTCGTGCGAAACGGCTATCTCGACAGCATTTCCTCCGCCATCATGATCTCGGTGGAGGACAAGGATACCGCCCGTGCGGAAAAGCTCCAGCGTGAGCTGACGAGCGCCGTGGACGGCGTTTTGCAGACCAGCGAAGCAAAGGCCGCTGTTCTGACGCAGACGCTGACGCAGGACGCGGCGCGGGAACAGCAGGCGCGGGAGAATAACATTTCTACCGGCAAGGCGGCGCTGGTGAACCGCGTCCTCGCCATCAACCCGTCGCTCAAGTTTGACGCGCTGGCAAAGCTCTCGGTCGAAGAGCTCAAGGACCTCGCCGAAGCGGGCGCGCCCGCCATGCCCATCGGCAAGGATGCCGCCGCTTACGCCGCGGAGCAGTATGCCGGGACAACGGCGTTGGACTCCGTCACGGCGGAGGTCGATTCCGAGCTGGACGAATTCCCCGCGCACTACGAGGTGGAGCTGCACACGGCATGGGGTGAGTTTGAGTATCTGGTGGACGCCTACACGGGGAAGGTGCTCAGCGGACAGAAGAACTTGCTGACTGCCGCTTCCACGCCAAGTGAGACAACGAAGCCCTCTGATCAGAAGCCAGATCCGTCCGGAACAGCGCAGGACATTGGCCATGCCAAGGCGAAGTCCATTGCCCTGAACCACGCGGGCGTGAGCGAAAATCAGGCGTATGACATGGAGATCGAGCTGGACGACGAGGACGGCACGCTCGTCTATGAGGTCGAGTTCAAGTCCGGCGGCATGGAGTATAGCTACGAGATCAACGCCGCCTCCGGCGCAATCCTCAAGCACGAGGCGGAGCTGGATGACTAACATCATAGTAGCCGAGAAAACAGGTAATAAGCAATAAGAAAAAGCCTTTACAAAACTCATAAAATCTGATATAATATTATCAAGAATTAAAAGAGAGGAGGGGCGCGAGTAGTCTGGAAAATATCCAGATTGTCGCACCCTTCCACTGAGAAGTCTGAAACCGTAAGGTTTCGGACTTCTTTTTTCTGTTTGACCCTTTATCTGACCCTTTAACCGTTTTGCAGCTTCTTTCCACAGATGGTGTGCTGCATATAGGCTTCCATTCGATTTGCACTGTCCTGCTTCATCTTCTCCGAAACATGACCGTACGGATATTGCGGTAACAAGCAAGAAAAAGTTTGATGATGACTTTGTTGTTGAAATGATTCAAAATCTCGAAGATGCCAAGAATGTTGATACCATCAACGGTGAAACTTTATTTAGCGCGCCTTCGGCAAGTCTTAGCTTCCGTGGTGAAGGTGCAGCTGTAAAGTTGGCTGAAGATGACGGAAACCTCTTAAAAGTTTTCCTTGCCAACAAGCAAACCGCCGGCTTTAACCCCTTTGACTAATCTGATCTTGTCCCCTGCTTTGCACCGCACAAGATAACTGTTCCAATGCAAAAAGAGAGCCGCCCCTGGGGCAGCTCTCTTTTTGCATTGGAAATATTCTCACAGGTTGTAGTAGCGCTCAAACTCCGCGGGGTGCGGAATGGCAGCCATCGCCGCGCACTCCTTGCGCTTGGCAGCGATGAAGTTCTTGAGCAGCGCTTCAGGGAATACGCCGCCGCGCGTAAGGTAGTCGTGATCCGCTTCAAGCGCGTCGAGCGCCGCGTCGAGCGAAGTCGGCAGGTGGTGAAGCTTGGCCTTCTCCTCATCGGAGAGGGTATAGAGGTTCACATCATAGGGTCCCCAGCCGTTTGCATGCGGGTCGATCTTGTTTTTGATGCCGTCAAGTCCTGCCATCAGCAGCGCCGCATAGCAGAAATACGGGTTGCAGGTGGCGTCCGGATTGCGGATTTCAAAGCGGCGCAGGTTCGGCGTCTTGGCGTAAGCAGGAATGCGAATGACCGCGCTGCGGTTGCTCGTGGCGTAACCGACGGTAACGGGTGCCTCAAAGCCTGGCACCAGACGCTTAAAGGAGTTGGTAGACGGGTTCGTGATGGCGCAGAGCGAGGAAACATGCTTCAAAAGGCCGCCCATAAACCAGTGCGCCTCCTGGCTGAGGTGAGAGTAACCGTTGTCATCGGAGAACACCGGCTCGCCGTTCTTCAAGAGCAGCATGTGTACGTGCATGCCGCTGCCAGCCTCACCGTAGACAGGCTTGGGCATAAAGGTCGCGGTCTTGCCGTACTTGAGCGCCGTGTTGCGGATGATGTACTTGATCATCATGCTCGCGTCGGCCATCTTGCTCATCTCGCCAAGCTTCGGCTCGACCTCAAACTGACCCGCGCCGCCGACCTCGGGGTGGTGGTACTTGATGGGAATGCCAGCTTCTTCCATGTGCAGGCACATCTCGCTGCGGCACTCATAGGTGCGGTCAAGCGGCTTTGCGATATGGTAGTGACCCTGACGGGGAACGATCACGCCGCGGCCGTTGATGTCGCCGTTCCAGTGTGCCTGCTCGGCGTCAAGGCTCATGCCGATCTCGTCCGGCGCGACCTTCCACGCCACATCGTCGAAGAGATAGAATTCAAACTCGGGCAGAATGAGCATGGTGTCGGCGATGCCGCTGTCACGCATATACTGCTCCGCCGCGCGCACGATGTTGCGCGGATACTGATCGAGCGGACGGTTGGCAGGATAGTCGATGATCATGGCATTGCCGGTCATCGAGAGCGTCGGGATCTCGCAGAACGGGTCAATCTGCGCGGTGTCCGGGTCAGGGATAAAGACCATATCGCTCTTTTCGACCACAGCGTAGCCATAGTTTGAGGCGTCGAAACCGATGCCGTCGGTCATGGTCGCCTCCGTGAAGTTCTGTGCAGGAATGGTCACGTGGCGGTACTGGCCGTTGATATCGACCATTTTAAAGTCCACCATCTTGATGCCCTGCTCACGAATGAGCTGCATGACCTCCTGTGCTGTTTTAGCCATTGTAACATACCTCCGAGATTTTTCGGTAAATTCAGCGCGCGGCCTTGCCGAGATAGGCCTCCGCGATAGCCGGATCCTTGAGAAGTTCCTGGCCGGGGCCGAACTTGGTGATGCGGCCCTGTTCAAGAACATAGGCGTTGTCCGCGACGGAAAGCGCCTTGAGCGCGTTCTGCTCAACGAGCAGAATGGTCTTGCCCATGGCCTTGATCTCCTTAATGGTGTCGAAAATCGTGTTGACCAAGAGCGGTGCAAGGCCAAGGGACGGCTCATCTAACATGATAAGGTCAGGTGCGGACATGATGCCGCGGCCCATGGCGAGCATCTGCTGCTCGCCGCCGGAAAGCGTACCGGCGATCTGGTTCTTGCGCTCTTCCAGACGCGGGAAGATCTCATACACGCGCTTGAGGTCGCGCTCGATGCCGTCCTTGTCGTTGCGAAGGTAAGCGCCGATCTTGAGGTTTTCGTAGGTCGTGAGGTTTGCGAAGATCTGACGCCCCTCCGGCACCTGGCACACGCCGAGCTTGACGACCTTGTTCGCCGCCGTCGGCAGCGGCTCGCCCTTATAGAGGATCTCGCCGGACTTGTATTTTACAATGCCGGAGATGGCATTCATCATGGACGATTTGCCCGCGCCGTTGGAGCCGATCATGGATACGATCTGCCCCTCCGAAACCTCGAGGGAGATGCCCTTGAGGGCATGGATACCGCCGTAATAAACGTTCAGATCACGAATTTCAAGCATCGCCATCGCCGTCGTCCTCCTTTCCGAGATAGGCCTCGATGACCTCAGGATTGCTCTGGATCTCCGCAGGGGTGCCTTCGGCAAGGGGCTTACCGAAGTTGAGCACGAAAATACGGTCGGAAACATTCATTACGAGGTCCATGTGGTGCTCAATGATGAGCACGGTGAGGTCGAAGCGGTCGCGGATCTCACGGATAAGATCCATCAGCGCGAGCGTTTCCTCCGGGTTCATACCGGCGGCAGGCTCGTCGAGCAGCAAAAGCTTCGGATTGGTCGCCAGCGCACGGGCGATCTCCAGCTTGCGCTGCTGGCCGTAGGGCAGGTTGACCGCGATCATATCGCGCTGCTCCCAAATGCCCATGATCTTGAGAAGCTCTTCCGTCTTCTCGCGCAGCGCCTTTTCCTGCCAGTAGTACTTCGTCAGCCACTTGGGGCCGAACTTGAAGCGCCAGAGGGACTGAAAGATGTTGTAGTCTGCGCCCGCGTGGCAGGCGGTGAGGACGTTGTTGTACACCGTTTCGCTCTTGAACAGGCGGATATTCTGGAAGGTGCGCGCCATACCGCGGGACATGATGTCGTAGGGCTTTTTCTGGAAGGGCTTGACCTCGGTCTCGCGCATGTCGTCCTTGATGATGTCCTCGCCCTGTCCGATCACCGTGCCGTTGAAAATGACGCGGCCTTCCGTGAGCGCGTAAACGCCGGTGATGAGATTGAAGATGGTGGTCTTACCGGCGCCGTTGGGGCCGATCAGGGCGTAGATCTCGCCCTTTTTGATCTTAAAGGAGACATCGCCCACAGCGGTCAGGCCGCCGAAGCGCTTGGTAACGTGCCAGAGTTCGAGCATAACATCGGGATCGTGATTCCTAAAGGTGATATCCGTCATACCAGCGCCTCCTCTCCGCTGCCGTTTCCGCCGTCAGGCGGGGGCAGGTCCTTCTTTTTTCCGGTGAAAATGCGGCCAATGGCACGGCAGATGCGGCCAATCGGAAACTCCTTGCCGCCCATGAGGCCCTTCGGGCGGACAATCATGATGATGATAACGGCAAGGCCGTACATCACAAGTCGCCAGTCGCCCACCGCGCGCAGCAGCTCCGGCAGCGCGCACAGCAGCACCGTGCCGAGCACCGAACCGGTGATGGAACCCATGCCGCCGAAAATGACCATGATGGTATATTCCGTGGACTTGACCATCATAAACATCTTGGGCTGGAGATAACCGAAGTAGTGCGCCATCATGCCGCCGGCGATGCCGGCGTAGAGCGCGGACATGCACATGGCAAGCATCTTGGAGCGGAAGGTGTTGATGCCGCTCATCTGCGCGGCCAGATCGTCCTCGCGCACGGCGAGCATGCTGCGCCCGTGCTTGGAGTTCATCAGCAGCGCCGTGGCGGTGAGGAAAATGACGACGATCACGAGCGAGCCTGCAAAAGTGGTGTGCAGCGGGATACTCGCAACGCCCTTCGCACCGTCGAGCAGGAAGCCCTTGCCGCCGACGTTGATATTGAGCTGCAAATTGTTGAAGATCAATCGGATCGCCTCGCCCACGCCGAGCGTGGCAATGCAGAAATAGTCGCCCTTGAGGTTGAGCGTGATCTTACCGAGTCCCGCGCCGAGCAGCATGGCGACGAGTCCGGCAAGAATGAGCGAGAGCCAGTACGGCAGGCCAAACGCCATTGTGCAGATGACGGACACGTACGCGCCGATGCACACAAAGCCCGCGTGACCGAACGAGAACATACCGGTGTAGCCCGTGAGAATGGAAAGGCCCAACACGATCAGCAGGGTGTAGCAGGACTGAATGAGGATACCTTCGATGTAATACCAGCTAAACATATCGTTCCTCCCTCCTTATGCCTTGTCTTCCACGACCTTGCCCATCAGGCCGGACGGCTTGATGATGAGGACGAGGATCAGCAGCGCGTACACGAACAGATCGCGCAGGTTGGAGTTGAAGGACGCGACGAAGATCTCCATGATGCCAAGCAGCACCGAGCCGACGATTGCGCCGGGGAGACTGCCGAGACCGCCGAACACCGCCGCGACAAAGGACTTGTTCGTGACCTGACCGATGGTGGGCTTGACGATGAAGCGCATGCCGTAGAGCATACCGGCAAAGCCCGCAAGTACACCGCCCATGAGGAAGATGATGAAGATCACGAGGTCGCCGTTGATGCCCATAAGGGTCGAAGCCTTTTCGCTGTAAGCGCAGGCACGAATGGCGAGGCCGACCTTGGTCTTCTGTATGATGAACATCAAAATCAGCAGCGCGACGGACGAAACCACGATCATCAGCAAACTGTCCACGCCGAGGGAGATCCCGCCGATGCTGATGCGGTTATCGAAGATCGGGGGATAGTTTCTGGGGGTTCCGTCGATGGTGGCGATGACGAAGTTTTCAAGGAAAATGGACGCGCCCATCGCCGAGATGATGAAGTAGAGCGACGGGGCGTGGCGCTTGCGCAACGGCGAATAGACCAGGCGCTCGATGATGACCGCGAGCAGACCGCTGCCTAAGCCGCACATCAGGAACGCCGGGAAAAACGGGACGTTCAGCGACGTAAGAGCAAAATAGCCCACATAAGCGCCGACCATGATGACGCCTCCGTGGGCAAAGTTGGAAAAGTTCATAATGCTGTACACCAGCGAATAGCCGACCGACATCAGCGCATACATACCGCCGAGACAGATGCCGTTGACCAGCTGCTGGAGAAAGTACTCAAAACCCATGTATAGCCTCCTTTATCCTGTTGACCTCGGGCGCCCCGCACGGGGCGCCCGAGTGTCGTAAAGAAGCAAAATTTATTTGCCTGTGCGATTTACGGTTACGCGATCTTCGTCTCGAAGATATAGGTCTTGTTCGCGCCGTCGATGCGCTCCACGCAGCCTGCCTTATCAACAGGGTTGTGATCCTCCGGAGAGATCTTGATGGTGCCGGTCAGACCCTCGACGGTGATCTGCGTATAAGCGTCGGTGATGGCCTGCGGGTCGTCGCTGCCGGCCTTTTCGACCGCCGCGACCCAGGTCAGGAACGCGTCGTGCGCCATGTAGCCGTTGAGCTCCATCTTCGCGCCGTTGTACTTCTCAGCGTACTCCTTGCGGAAGCTCTCGCCGGCGGGGTCGGTCAGGGAGACGTGGTTGATGACGTAGGAGCCGTCCACCGCGTCGGCAGCGTCGAAGAGAACCTCGGACGCGCAGCCGTCGCCGCCGACCATGGCAAGGTCAATGCCGAGAGTACGGGCCTGCTTGTGGATCATGATGAAATCCTGATAGAAGATGGGAGTGAAGATAATCTGGGGCTGAGCCTCCTTGATCTTGGTGAGCTGCGCGGTAAAGTCGGTGTCGCCCGCGGTGTAGCCTTCCTCAGCGACCACGGTGCCGCCCTTTTCGGTGTAAACGGCGATAAAGTTATCCTTCAGGCCCTGAGCGTAGTCGTCGTTGACGTCGTAGAGGATCGCAGCCTTGTCATAGCCGAGATAGTCGGCGATGAAGGAAGCGGCGATACGGCCCTGAACGGGGTCGATGAAGCAGACGCGGAAGTTATACTCCTTGAGCACGGGGGTGTCGTCGACGATCTGCACGGTGACCTTCTCGTTGGTCGCCACGGTGGACATATCGGAGATCTTGTACTGGTCGAGAACGGACTGAATGGCGATGCACTGGCCGGAAGCGTTCGGGCCGATGATCGCGCAGACCTTATCCTGCGCGCACAGGCGCTTGGCAACGTTGACCGCCTCCTGCGCGTCGCCCTTGGTGTCGTAGCAGATCAGATCGACCTGCTTGCCAAGCAGGCCGCCGTTGGCGTTGAGATCGTCAACGAGCATCTGGACCGTCTGGCTCTCGCAGGTACCGAAAGCAGCCTGGTCGCCGGTCAGCGAGCCCATCCAGCCAAGCTTGATGACATCGCCGTCGGAACCGCCTCCTTCGTCCTTCGACCCGCAGCCGACGAACAGTGTCGCGAGCATCAGACAGGTCAGGGTGAGAGCAATGAGCTTCTTCATAGATTTGCGCATGGTTTAATCCTCCTTCAAATTGTTGTGACCAATTCCCTCCCGGAATGGTCGGGGCTTGCAGGGATGGATGTCCGCCGTGCGGGATCGATCCCCGCATTCACGCCGTCCTTACTGATGTGTATGACGCGCAAGAGCGGCAAATGAGTGACAGGGATCTTGTTGCTAAGATAACATCTTGCACAAATGTTGTCAAGCAATATTGAAAAATTGTGGCATTTTGTATAAATTTTAGCCATAATGACGAAAGTATGAAAAAGGCCGGTGTGAGGTCAGAAAACGTCCGTCCGCCCTGTTTGCAACACAAGATTTTCTCCGTCAAAAGTCCTGCCGATGCTTCCTCGCCGCAAAAACACCGCGCTGCCTGCGCTCTGTTAAGGGATCTGCCTTTCCACCAATGCCGCAGGAGCATTCCGGTAAAATTCATTCAGATAATGCTTGACAACGCGCACTGCTGCTGGGACTGGTGCTGCTTCTTCCCGCGCTGGAGCCGCTGTTTTCCGTTGCACCGCTGAGCGGCGGCATGGTGGGCGCGATCGTAGGGCTTGCCTTCGGCTCCATGGTGATCATTCAGCTGCTAAAGCTGATCTGGCGGTAAGGCTGTTCATCAAAGTTTCGCCGCCTGCCTGTTGAATCACTTTCTTCCATGGACTGCAACAAGGGACGCCGCTTTATCGCGGCGTCCCTTGTTCGATCATATTTCTCTGCTGCCGTCACTTTGCGGCAAGCTGCGCGACCACGTCGAGCAGCACGTTGGCGCCCGCGGCGACATCGGCGTCGCGGGTCAGCTCCAGCGGGTTGTGGCTGATGCCGCGCACGCTGGGGACGAAGATCATTGCCGTAGGGCAGATGCGCGCGAGCATCTGCGCATCCTGTCCCGCGCCGGAGGTCATACGGCGGCAGGAAAGAGAACGTGCGGCAGCGGAATCTTCGACGAGGCGCACGATGCCCTCATCAAAGAGCACAGGGGCAAAGCGGCTGAGCCGTTCGGTCGTGATCTTGACGCGGTCTGTCTTTTCCAGTTCCGTGAGGTAGTCGGCAAGCGCCTGTTCCTCGGCGCAAAGCTGCGCTGCATCGGGGTTACGGACGTCCACGGTGAATACCGCCTTGCCGGGGATCACGTTGATGGCGTTCGGCTCGAAGGCGATGCAGCCGGTGGTGGCGACGGTGCGGCTGCCGGGCAGCTCACAGCGGCTGCGCAGGAAGGTCATAACCTTTGCCGCGGCAAGCCCCGCGTCCGCGCGGTATACCGTCGGCGTGGTGCCGGCGTGGTTCTGTTCCCCCTCGATGGTAATGCGCTGCCATGAGATGCCCTGAAGATCCTCGACCGCGCCGATGGTGATTCCCTCGGTCTCAAGAATAGGCCCCTGCTCAATGTGTGCCTCCACGAACGCGCAGGGCTTGAGGAATCCCGGCGCGACAGTGCCCGCATAGCCGATGCGCTTGAGCTCTTTGCCGAGCACGGCGCCGTCGGTGCCGACGGTGGCGAGCGCCTGCTCGAGCGGATAGCCGCCGGCGTAGACAAGAGAGCCGAGCATATCCGGCGCGTAGCGTACCCCCTCTTCATTGGTGAAGGCAACGACGGCAATGGGGCGCGCAGGCACAAACCCGGAGGCCTTGAGCGTTTCCACGACCTCAAGCGCCGCGAGAACGCCATAGCAGCCGTCAAACTGCCCCGCATTGATCACAGTGTCGATGTGCGAACCGGTCATGACCGGTTCCGTCTCCGCGCAGCCTTCTGGCGTCCAGATGCCGAAGAGATTTCCGATGTAGTCGGTCACGACGGTGAGTCCTGCCTCGCGCATCCAGCGGGACACGAGATCGCGCCCTGCCTTGTCCTCATCGGAGGCGGCAAGGCGGGTGCGGCGGCCGTCAGCGTCAATGCCGACAGCGCCGAGCGCGTGGATACGGTTCAAAAGACGGGTCTCATTGATAGTCAGCATAGGATAGCCCTCCTTAAAAATATCGTTTTCGCTACTGATAGCAAAAGTATAGCAAAACCGCTCAAAGAAATCCATCACCATTGAAGAAATATTGTCTGTTTTTCTTCAAAAGCATGGCGCTTGCGCTCCGCGAAGCAGTCCTCCCCCACAGCACATGAACAAAAAGCCGGAAACTGACCCTTACGGTCAGTTCCCGGCTTTTCTGCGTTTTGTGTGGAATCAATTTTTAAGGAACCCCGCTTCGCGCGCTTACGGCAGCTGAATATTGGTCTGCTGCAAGGCCTTGCGCAGGGCAAGGCACAGAGGCGGCGCAAGAACAATGGCGACCGTGCCGTTAAAAATAGAGGCCGGGATCTTCAGCACCAGCGCCGCGGCCGCAGTGGCGGCGGGAAGACCGCCGATCAGCAGCC
>ENA-OPDG01002372-OPDG01002372.1-human-gut-metagenome-genome-assembly--contig:-NODE-2372-length-10552-cov-4.160713_pt1 | contig 10552 bp, 8 predicted proteins | sample MGYA00241259_ERZ501498 | MGnify/ENA primary metagenome ERZ501498 (study PRJEB25962, sample SAMEA2042582) | human gut metagenome | biome: human gut; feature: human-associated habitat; material: faeces... | reverse complement strand
CATCCGCGACCGTGATTACAACGGGGCTTCCCGCTGCATCGGCACCCCCATCCGCCGCATCGTGCTGCGCAACCTGCTGCCGTATCTGGTGTCGGTCATCATGCTGCGCATGGCCCTCACCATCCCGGAAGCCATTGGCAACGAGGTGTTCATTACCTACATCGGCCTGGGCCTTTCGGTGGAGACCCCCTCGCTGGGCAACCTGGTCAACGACGGCCGCAAGGTGATGATGCAGGCGGGCCTGCGCTACCAGCTGCTGTACCCCACCCTGATCTTGAGCTTTGTCACCATCGCGTTCTATCTGATCGGCAACTCCTTCTCGGATGCTGCCGACCCGAAGAACCATCTGCAGTAAGGAGGGAATATCATGGAACACGACCAGCTCATTCTCTCCGCAAAAGATGTCAACATCCGATTCAATCTGCGTGGAAAAGTGCTGCACGCCATCCGGGGCATCGACCTTGATTTGTACCAAGGCGAAGTGCTGGCCATCGTGGGCGAGAGCGGCTCGGGTAAGAGCGTTTTTACCAAAAGCTTCATGGGCCTGCTGGATGCCAACGGTGCCATCACCGGCGGCACCATTGATTACTACGGCATGGCGGACGGCAAGCCGCTGCGCCTTTCGGACCTGAAGACCGAAAAGGACTGGCTGCGGGTGCGGGGCCGCGAGATCGCCATGATCATGCAGGACCCCATGACCAGCCTGAACCCGCTCAAAACCATCGGCGACCAGATCATGGAGGCCGTGACCCTGCATCAAGGCCTGAAGGGTGCTGCCGCCAAGGAAAAAACGCTGGAATACCTGCGGGATGTGGGCATCTCGGACCCGGAAAAGCGGTTCAAGCAGTACCCGCACGAGTTCTCCGGCGGTATGCGCCAGCGCGTGGTCATTGCCATTGCGGTGGCCTGCAGCCCCAAGATCCTGATCTGCGACGAGCCTACCACCGCACTGGACGTGACCATTCAGGCGCAAATTTTGCAGCTTTTAAAAGAAATGCGGGTCAAGTACGACCTGACCATCGTCATGATCACCCACGACCTGGGCGTTGTGGCCAACATTGCAGACCGGGTGGCCGTGATGTACGCGGGCGACATCGTGGAGATCGGCACCGCTGACGACATTTACTACGACCCCCGCCACCCCTACACATGGGCGCTGCTGTCCAGTATGCCGCAGATGGGCGTGAAGGGCGAAGACCTGTTCAACATTGTGGGCACCCCGCCAAACCTGTTTGCGGAAATTCGCGGCGATGCCTTTGCGCCCCGCAACCCGCAGGCGCTGAAGATCGACTTCGTCAAGCGCCCGCCTTATTTTGAAGTGTCGCCCACCCACAAGGCCAAGACCTGGCTGCTGGACCCGCGCGCACCGCACATCGAGCCGCCTGCTGCGGTGAAAAAACTGCAAAAGGAGGGGCTGTAAGATGGGAAATGAACGCGAAGTTCTGGTGGAAGTGAACCACCTGAACGTGACCTACGGCTCCGGCAAAAAAGCCTACCCCGCCGTGCAGGACGCCACATTCAAAATCTACAAAGGCGAGACCTTCGGTCTTGTGGGCGAGAGCGGCAGCGGCAAAACCACCATCGGCCGGGCCATCCTGCGCATCCTGCCCACCTCCGGCGGCGACATCCTGTATAAGGGCCAGAAGATCAACGGCAAGATCAGCCGCACACTGGACAAACAGATCATCAAGGAAATTCAGATGATCTTTCAGGACCCGCAGTCCTCGCTGAACGAGCGCGCCAAGGTGAGCTACATCGTGGGCGAAGGCCTGCAGAACGTCCGGCCCGACCTCTCCGCCGCCGAGCGTGCCGAAAAAGTCCGGCAGGCGCTGCTGGACGTGGGCCTGCTGCCGGAGTTTGCCTCCCGCTTCCCCCACGAATTTTCCGGCGGCCAGCGCCAGCGCATCGGCATTGCCCGCGCCCTCATCGTGGAGCCGGAGTTCATCGTGGCCGATGAGCCCATCAGCGCACTGGATATGTCCATCCGCGCCCAGGTGCTGAACCTGCTGCGCCGCCTGCAGAAAGAGCGCGGCATCACCTACCTGTTCATCGCCCACGACCTTTCGGTGATGCGCTATATCTCGGACCGCATCGCGGTCATCCACAAGGGCCGCATCGTGGAGCTGGCCGAGGCCGAAGAACTGGTGGCCCACGCCATCCACCCCTACACCCGCAGCCTGCTGTCTGCCATCCCCATGCCGGACCCCCGCCGGGAACGGGAGAAAAAACTGCTGGTCTATGACCCTTCCATGCACGATTACAGCCGCGAAGCGCCCCAGTGGCGCGAGCTGCGGCCTGAGCACTTCGTGCTGTGCAGTGCCGCCGAAGCCGAGCAGTGGCTGCCGCGCTGACCTCCGACATTTCGGGCTGGATCGTTGTTTTACGGCTCTTTTACGCAACATTCATAGTTTATTTCTTGACATTCTCAGGCAGCTCCACTACAATAGAATCTGCATCATTGATTCTAATTTTTGAGTTATTAGCGTGTTCTGACCGGCGGCTTTCATCTTCTTTGCAAAGCTGTCGGCTTTTAGCAATGAAAAGAAGAAAGAAAAGAGGACTTGATTCTATGACTACTGAACAGCGTGAACCGCTCTATGCGTCCACTGCGAAGCCCTGGCTGAAATACTACGACCAGAAGTTCATTGACCTGCCCCTGCCGGAGTGTTCGGCCTTTGAGTACGTCTGCCGCCAGAACAAGAACCACCTGCCCGATACTGCGCTGGAATACTATGGCCGCAAGATCACCTTTGCAGACCTGATCGTCAACGTGAAAAAGACGGCCGCCGCCTTCCGCGGCATCGGCGTGAAGAAGGGCGATATCATCACCGTGGTCAGCGTCATGACCCCGGAGGTCATTTACGCCTTCTATGCCGCCGACATGATCGGTGCCTCGCTGAATCTGGTGGACCCGCGCTACAGCGCCGAGGGCATCCACGAGTACATTGAGGAAGTGAGCTCCCGCCTGCTCATCTGCCTGAACGTCACCTACGAGCGCTGCCACCAGGCCGCCAAGCGCACCAGCGTGGAGCGGGTGCTGGTCATCAGCCCGGCAGACTCGCTGCCGCTGCATCTGGCCATCGGCTACAAGATGACGAACCCCGACCGCAACAGCTACAAATCCAACGTCCTCCACTGGAAGGACTTCATCGCGGCCGGCAAAAACCAGAGCATGAACGCCGAACCCTACGACCCGCAGCACACCTGCGTGGTGGTGCACACCGGCGGCACCACCGGTTCGCCCAAGGGCGTCATGCTCACGGACCACAATTTCAACGCACTGGCCCATGAGTTTGCCGCCCAGAGCCGTCTGTTCCACCGCGGCCAGAAGCTGATGAACATCATGCCGCCGTTCATCGCCTACGGCTACGCCTGCGGTGTGCACATGCCGCTGGTCATGGGCCTGCATGTCATCATCATCCCCAATCTGGACCCCGACAAGCTGGGTGCCCTGATCTGGAAGCACAAGCCCGAACACATGTTCGGCGTGCCCGCCCACTACCAGCAGATGGCCGCTTCCCTGCTGCTGAAGAACAAGGACCTCTCCTTTATCCGCAACTACGCCGCCGGCGGCGACTCGCTGCCGCTGGGCGCTGAGCTGACTGTGAACGAGTTCCTGAAGGCGCACAACGTGGAATATCCGCTGGCCAAGGGCTACGGCATGACCGAGGTCGCCTCTGCCGCTACCGTTGCCGCCGGCAACGTGACCAAGCCCGGCAGCGTGGGCATCCCCATGCTGAACACCGTGGTGTCCGTTTTTGAGCCCGGCACCGAGACCGAGCTGCCCATTGGCGAGCGCGGCGAGATCTGCATCTGCACCCCCACCGCCATGAAGGGCTACTACAACAAGCCCGACGAGACCGCCATGGTGCTGCGCCGCCACGCAGACGGCCAGCTCTGGGTGCACACCGGCGACCTGGGCTACATGGACGAGGACGGCTTTGTGTATCTGGATGCCCGCATCAAGCGGATGATCATCCGCCACGATGGCTTCAAAGTGTTCCCCTCCATGATCGAAAACGTCATCAGCCGCCACCCCGCCGTGCACCAGTGCTCGGTGGTGGGCTGCACCGACAAGGACCATGTGCAGGGCCGCCTGCCCTTCGTCTATGTGGTGCTGGACCCGGAAGGCGACAAGAAAAAGCGCCAGATCGTGCGCGAACTGCGCCAGCTGTGCAAGGAAGAACTGCCGGAGTATGTGCAGCCCGTGGGCTATAAGTTCATCTCCGAGATGCCGCTGACCCCCGTGGGCAAGGTGGATTACCGTAAGCTGGAGGAGGAGATCACCTCCCGCGATTACTGAATTTGAATCTGGGGGGCATGCCCCTCTCCGGCGCCAACGCGCCCGCTCCTCCGTTTGGGGGAGCTTTTTTATTTTTGCGGGTGCAGCGCGCCCTGCACGGATTTTGAATTTTGTCAGTTGACAATTTTTGCTTTCCATTTTATCATAGAAGCAAAGCCTGCGCTCCCCCTGTGCAGGCACCCCGGAAAGAAGGAAGCGTTATGAAACACAAAAGACTTGCCGCCCTGCTGGCCGCCGCTGCCGCCGTGCTGCTGCTGGCCATGCCCGCATTTGCTGCCGACGAACAGACGGAGCTGCCTGCTTCCGAAGCGGCAGAGGTGCAGCAAGAGCAGACCGCAGCGCCTGCCGAGCAGGAGACCGCCCTGCCCGCCGATGCACAGACAGACGGCGAACCGGAGCCGCAGCTCACCTATGTGGCGCTAGGCGACAGCATCACCGCCGGTGTGGGGCTGCCGGGGGTCCTCTGCACCCCTACCGAGTCCGGGCTGGACTATTCGGCCAACTTTGAGGGCTACCCAGACCAGAGCTACATCGCACTGGTGGCCCAGGGCCTTGGGCTGGACCGGCAGCACGCCATTGATCTGGGTCTGCCGGGTCTGATGAGCGCCGACCTTCTGGACATGGTGCGGGACAGCGGGACGTCCCAGCCGAATCAGGCTACCGGCAGCTACTACATCTACCCCCAGTTTCAGGACTATCTGCGCAAAGCCGACATCATCTCCATCCAGATCGGCTCCAACGATGCGACGGTGCCCTGCGTCATGGGGCTGGGCGAGGCGACCCACTGGAAGAGCGAGAAGCTGGTTGAACTGACGGTTAGCGGCGATTTGCGGAACTTCAGCCTTGAAAACCTTCAGGCCATGACCAACGCCTTGCGCCAGCTGCGCCTGACCCCGGAGGAGACCCGGGACACCAACCGCCTGCTGTTCCACGGCATGGACGTCATCTGCCGCGATGCCTACACGCAGGTGACCACGAACCTGCCCCTGATCCTGCAGGAGATCCGCAAGCTGAACCCGGACGCGACCATCCTGCTGGTTGGCTGGTACGACCCGGTGCCCCTGCTGCCCGCATGGAACCGCTATTTCTGCGACCTGAACCGCTTTGCCAAAGAGCTTGCCGCGCAGCAGGAGGGCGTGACCTACGTCCCCGTGACCTTCACGCAGACTTCCAGCGATGCCCACCCCACCGTCCGGGGGCATCGGTACATCGCAAACCAGATCCTGAAAGCACTCAAGTAAGAATAAAAATAACGCCTGTCCCAGCCGGGACAGGCGTTATTTTTTAACTCTGCATCAACTCAGGCGTCCGCTCTCCACCGAGAAGCTCACGTCGGCTGCCGCCATGGTGGACTTGCGGTGCGACACCAGCAGCACCGTTTTGTCCCTGCACTCAGCCCGGACGGCCTTGAGGATCACGCCCTCGTTCAGACTGTCGAGGTTCGAGGTGGGCTCGTCCAGCAGCAGGAAGGGTGCATCGTGCAGGAAGGCGCGTGCCACACCGATGCGCTGGCGCTCGCCGCCGGAAAGGGCTCCGCCCAGCTCTCCCACCGGGGTGTCATACCCTTTGGGCAGGCTGCGGATAAAGCCATCCAGTGCCGCCTTTTTGCAGGCGGCTTCCACTTCCTCGCGGGTGGCGTCGCGCTTGGCGATGCGGATGTTGTTCTCGATGGTATCGTCGAACAGTTCCGTCTCCTGCGTCACAAGGCTCTCCTGGGCCCGCAGCGCGGCGGTATTCACGCGGCGGATATCTTCCCCGCCAAAGCGGATGCTGCCGCTGGAAACGTCCCAGAACCGCATCAGCAGCCGCAGGAAGGTGGACTTGCCGCTGCCGGAGCGTCCCGTGATGCCCACGATCTTCTTTTCCGGGATGGTCAGGCTCAAATCATGCAGCACTTCCTCGTCGGCGTAGGAAAAGCTGACGTTCTGTGCTTCGGCCCCGGCAAAGGCCGTGTCGGTGCCGTCGATCACGTCGGCGGTGACGGGCTCCTCGTCCAGCAGGTCCAGCACGCGGTCTGCGCTGGCGAACACCTGGGTCAGGCTGGCACCGAGGTTCGCCAGCGCCACCACCGGGCCGAAGGAGCTCAGGGCCGACAGGGTGCACACCAGCACACCCTCCACGCCCAGCTGGCCGTTCTGATACAGGCTCAGGCTCACGCCCAGCACCGCAATGACGGTGAACAGGATGAGGGTATTGGTGATGGCCACAGTGAGGCCTTCGCGGTACTTGAGGGCCTTCTGCTTTTCGCCCAGCGTCTCGCTGTGGGCGTCGATGCCCTCGGCGCGGGACGCCGTATCCTGGTACTGCAGGGTGTCCCGCAGGCCGCGCAGGCTTTCCAGCACATAGCTGTTGGTATCGGCCAGTGCCTGACGGTACTCCCGGGCGGCACGGTCGCCGCGCTTTGCGCTCCACACCGGCAGGGCCACGCCCACCAGCAGATAGCCCGCCAGCAGCACCAGCGCAGGCAGGATGTGGTAGCTTGCCACAAAGCCCGTCATGCCGATGACGCAGAGGATGGCGATGCAGATGGGCGAGATGGTGTGGGCGTAGAACACCTCCAGCGCCTCGATGTCGGCCGTGATGAGGGAGATGAGGTCGCCGCGGTCACGGCCCTCCAGCTTTGCCGGTGTCAGGCGGCGCAAAGCACCAAAGACCTTATCCCGGATGAGGGCCAGCAGCTTGAAGGCGATATAGTGGTTGGACGCCTGCTCGGCATAGCGCAGCACGCCGCGCAGCAGGGCAAACACCAGAATGCAGGCAAAGGCTGCGCCCACGGTGCCCACCGGGCTGGCAAGGCCCAGCGCACGCAGGATGCCAAAGCCGCCGAAGATGGTGATGAAGGTGGCGCAGAAGTGGCCCGCCACACCCATGACGATGGCCGCCAGCATGATGGGCAGCATGGGCTTGACCAGCACGATGAGCCGGCCCACAATGGCAAAGGGGCTGCGGTGATTTGTGTTCTTGTTCATATCAGGCATCCTCCTTTCCCAGTGTTTCCAGCTGTTTCTGAGCAGTGTACAAGCGGCTGTACGCGCCCTGTGCCGCCAGCAGGTCGGCGTGTTTGCCCTGCTCCACGATGCGGCCCTTGTCCAGCACATAGATGCAATCGCTGTCCACCACATTTGCCAGACGGTGCGAGATGAGGATGACCGTCTTCTTGCCTGCAAGGCTGTGGATGGCGGCCATGATATCGTTCTCGCTCTCGGCATCCACGTTGGAGGTAGCTTCATCGAACAGATAGATGGGCGTATCGTGCAGCAGCGCTCTTGCCATGGCAAGGCGCTGGCGCTGGCCGCCGGATAGATTCGAGCCGCCCTCGTGCAGGGCCGTCTGCAGGCCGTTCTGGCTGCGGCAGAAGTCCGCCAGGTTCACCTGCTCCAGCGCGGCCCAGAGCTCGCTCTCGGCGGCATCGGGCTTTGCCATGCGCAGGTTTTCTTCCACGGTGCCCTTGAAGATAGTGGCATTGTGAGGCACCACGGTCAAGATGCGCAGGCGCTGCTCCTGCTGCAGCTCCCCTACCGGCACGCCGCCCAGGGTCACGCTGCCGGTGTAGCCGGTGCGGCTGCCGGACAGCAGGGCCGCAATGGTGCTCTTGCCGCAGCCAGACTCGCCCACCAGCGAGACGAAGCTGCCCTGCGGGATGGTGAGGGACACCTCGTGCAGGATGGTGCGGTCCTTCTCATAGCCGAAGGTGACCTGTTCCAGCCGCAGAGTGGTGTCCTCACCGGGCACGCGGTCGCCGTCGGCAGGCTCGTCGGCCGCCAGCAGCTTGAAGATTTTCTCCGCCGAGGCCGCGCCGTTCATGGCAATGTGGAAGTAGCTGCCCAGCAGCCGCAGCGGCAAAAAGAAATCTGCCGCCAGCAGCACGATGGTCAGGGTAGCCGTCAAACTGAGCTGGCCTTTGGCAAAGGCTGACACTGCACTGATGATGCCAAGGCCCGCGCCGCCGTAGGCCATCAGGTCCATCAGGGTCACCGAGTTCAGCTGCATGGTCAGCACCTTCATGGTGATCTTGCGGAAGCGCTCGGCCTGGGCGTTCATCTGCTCGTGCTTCCAGCCGTCGGCCTGATAGATCTTCAGGGTGGTCAGGCCCTGAATGTTCTCGAGGAAGCTGTCGCCCAGGGTGGTGTACTCGCCCCAGTATTTGTTCAGCAGCTTTTTGGCGAACTTCTGCACCGCCACGATGGACATGGGGATCAGCGGCACGCAGCACAGCAGGATGATGGCCGACCGCGCGTGCACGCCCACCAGCAGCACGAACAGGGTGACCGGGGCCAGCAGGCTATAAAACAGCTGGGGCAGGTACTTTGCAAAGTAGGTGTCGATCTGTTCCACGCCCTCGCTGGCCAGCATGACCACCTCGCTGGTGGCCACCGTCTCGGTGTAGTTGGAGCCCAGACGGGTGAGTTTGGCGTAAATATTGCTGCGCAGGGTTCGCTTGACGTCCTTCGAGGCCTTGTCGCTCATGCCGGAGGCCAGCATGGTAAAGCCGAAGCGCAACGGCACCGTGCCAAGGCAGAGCACCAGCTGCTGCCACAGCAGAGCGCTGGTCAGGCTGCCCGCAAAGGCTGCGCCGATCAGCCGGGCAACAGCCGTGACGAACACCACGTTGCACAGCATGCCCAGCCACTGGAACAGCACGTTCAGCCCTACATAGCGCAGGGCACCGCGGTCAAAGGAAAGCAGTTTTTTGTTGATCACTGAGCTTTCTCCGTTTCTGCCTTTTCAGCGTCTTCGCCGAACAGGCGGTCGTATTCGCCGGTGAAGATGCGGTCCGGCAGGGCACTGGTCATGGCCAGCGCCGCGTTCCACTTTTCTTCCTCGGTCAGCGGCGCGCTCACCGGCGGGAAGTGGGCCAGAATGTTCTGCAGCTCCTGGTCCACCTGTTTTGCCACCCAGATGCCGCGGTCCGTGAGGTAAATTTTGCCGTAATGCTCCTTGACGATCATGCCGCGGTCCATCAGCAGGTTCATGATGCGCACCACCGAGGGTTTGGTCACCCCCAGCTTTTCCGCGATGCTGCGGGAGCTGATATCCAGATGGGTCTGCGAGACTTCATAGATCGCCAGCAGGTAGCGCAGATGTGCCGACGTCAGTTCCATGCCGATCACTCTCTTTTCTGATAGATTTTCCAATGTTATCCAAAGCTAACTTTTTGTTTTTCAAAAAAGGGCGCGAGCCGAATGTTCCAGCCCGCGCCCTTTGCGGATCATTTCAATGCTCAGTGACAGCCGCTGCAACCGCTGCAGCTGCCATTGCAGCCGCCTTCGCCGCAGCCGCTGCACCCACTGCAGCCGCCGCCATGCTTGTGGGAGTGCCATGTGATCCAGCCCACACCGCCAAACACGATGACTGCCACAATGATGGTAGGCAGATTAAAATTTGCAGCGAGGAATTCCATCATACAAAACACACCCTTTCACATATCGTGCAGTTTGATCAGATCTTGGTCACGTCAATCTTGACTTCGTTGTTGCCCGCGTACTTGTTGGGACGCACCATCAGGTAGATGAAGGCCACCAGAACAACAGCAGCCACGATGGTGAAGAAGTTGAAGCCAATCTCACCGGTGATCAGGCCGCCCAGCTGGTACACCACCAGAGCGGCGCAGTAAGCCAGAGCGCACATATAACCAATGGCGATAGCGGTCCACTTGCCGTTGTTCATCTCGCGCTTGATGGCGCCCATCGCTGCGAAGCAGGGAGCGCACAGCAGGTTGAAGATCATGAAGGCGTAAGCAGACAGTGCGGTGTAATCCTGTGCCACAGCTGCCCAGATCTCGTCGCCGTTCTCAGACAGCTCGCCGCCGAAGTGATACAGAACACCGAAGGTACCAACAACGTTCTCCTTGGCGATCAGGCCGGAGACGGAAGCAACGGTTGCACGCCAGTTGCCGAAGCCCAGAGGAGCGAAGATCCATGCGATCTTGGTGGCGATGGCAGCCAGGACGGAGTTGTCCTGATCCTCGACCATGCCGAAGGCACCGTTCTCGAAGCCGAAGCCCTGCAGGAACCACAGCACGACGGTCGCCAGCAGAATGACGGAACCGGCACGCTTGATGAAGGACCAGCCGCGCTCCCAGGTGGCACGGAACACGTTGCCCCATGCAGGCACATGGTAAGCGGGCAGCTCCATGACGAAGGGAGCGGGGTCGCCTGCGAAGATCTTGGTCTTTTTCAGGATGATGCCGGAGCAGATGATGGCAGCCATGCCGATGAAGTAAGCAGAAACAGCCACCAGCGGAGAGCC
>ENA-OPDG01002363-OPDG01002363.1-human-gut-metagenome-genome-assembly--contig:-NODE-2363-length-10590-cov-1.947603_pt1 | contig 10590 bp, 7 predicted proteins | sample MGYA00241259_ERZ501498 | MGnify/ENA primary metagenome ERZ501498 (study PRJEB25962, sample SAMEA2042582) | human gut metagenome | biome: human gut; feature: human-associated habitat; material: faeces... | reverse complement strand
CCTGGAATATTATGTGGAATCCTGGAAGAATTTAGCTCATGTAGGGGTTAATTTCCAGGACTTGACTTTTGAACAGGCAGTAGAAAAGGCTGCTAAGATGCGTAAACAGATTTTTGTCGACTGTTATACTTCCTGGTGTGGGCCTTGTAAATATATGAGTAACACTGTTTTCCCACAGGAGAAAATGGGAGATTATATGAATCCGAAATTCATTTGTGTTAAATATGATATGGAAAAAGGAGAAGGACCTGAATTAGCTAAAAAATTCGGTGTTCGCGCTTATCCTACTTTTGTCATTTTGAATACGGATGGAACCGTGCGTCATAAATTTGTCGGCGGTGGTGAACCGGACCGATTTATCGAACGGGTAAAGGATGCTTTCGACGATAATAAAGCAACCGGTGTACTGGATGCAAAATATGCAGAAGGAGCCCGGGATAAGGAATTCCTGGCTAAATATGTGGAAAGTTTGATTTCTATGTATTCTCCGGATGCTTCGAAAGTAGCTGCAGAATTGTATGGACAACTCACCGATGAAGAGAAAGTATCGGCTGATTATTGGTTTATTTTCAATAATCCTGATTTAGCTCCAGCAGGCTCTGAAGCTTATGAATATTTGTTGGCAAACCGGGAGAAGTTTGCACAAAATAATACGGAAGAAGCTGTCGATAAACGACTGTCCAGCGGGTATCAACGTAAATTGATGATGATTTTCTACGGACGGGATAAATCGACAACAGCTGCCGACCTGGATCAGATGAAGAAAGAGATTGTCGGTCTGAAATTGAAAAATGAAAAATCATTGGTAGGGCAGATCAATATCGCTAAAGCACTCTTAGCCAATAATCCGAATCAGCTGCTTACAGTCTGTGAAAAAGAAGTGAACAACCTTTCTCCGGAAGAATTCCCATTCTCGATAATTGCCGGAGCAAAAGAAAAAGCTACTCCTCTGCAGATCAACCGTTGGAAAAAGATCGGTCAGAAACTGGTAGCCAAATGTGAGGATAAAGACATGGCAAAGCAAATGGAACAATATATCGAATCTATGTTTGCTAAAAAGTAGGTAAATAGTTCTGTCCGAAATAGAAGCGAAGCTGTGTGAATCGAGCATTCACACAGCTTTTCTTTTGAATTTTTAGAATTAACTATGAACTCCTTGCTTTCTAATCCTCTAAAAAGCATTATTTTTGTTTTTCATTGGCAGCTTAGGATGAAAACAAAAGAGGAAATATTCATAGAACAAATTAATCTGAAAAGGCGGGAAGCCTATCACGAATTATTTCGGAGATTTTATCGGTCTCTGGTGATATTTGCTCTGAAATATATTGACGAACAAGGAGAAGCCGAAGATATCGTACAGGAATTATTTGTCTCTGTATGGGAAAAAGAAGAGAAATTTATGTCTTATGCCAGTTTTCGGGTGTTTCTCTATAATGCTGTGCGTAATACTTGCCTGAATCGGATAAAGCATAAAAAAGTCGAGGAAAAATATGCCGCTTACAGACAGTTGCATCCTGAGAATCCGGAACTGGACGATTATGATATCATGGAAGAAGAGATCTATCGATGGCTTTTCAAGACGATAGACGAGTTACCACCCCGTTGTAAAGAAATATTTTTACTGCATTTGGATGGAAAGAAAAATGAAGAAATAGCCGCCCAGTTAAAAATAACTTTGCTCACAGTCAAAACACAGAAAAAAAAAGCGCTTCGATATATTCGTGAAAAAATGCAAGATTTTGGCTTGTTGTATATTTTGTTGATCTAGAGAATGTTGGTTGTAAAAAATCCTATTCCTGTTTTTTAACATTCATTTTTAACTTTTTTGCGTACCCCTTTTGGCATCTCTTGTTGTCTTTATGTAAAAGAAGTGAAAAATGTCTGAAGTGAACGATCCTATTATTCAGTTGATTGAAGAGTACTTATCCGGGGAGATGGAAGATGTCCGGAGAGAGGAATTGACGGCTTGGCTGGATAAAAAGGAAGAAAACCGGCTTTTTTTCGAGCGGTTGATACAAGATGGTACATGGGAACAACGGTGGAGACAATGGGAAAAGATCGATACCGAAGCTGCTATCCGGCGTTTTGATCGGTGTACCCGATTGGACCATGGAAAAAGAGCATATAAACGGTGGGTTGCCGCAGTCGCTGTGGCTGCATTGTTATTATTGGCCGTCGGTTTTTCACTTCGGCAGTTGATGAACCGTACGGAGGTAGCTCCGGTTCTGGTGGAGAATATCCTCCCGGGAAGCGATAAAGCTATATTGATTTTGGCAAATGGCGAAAAGATGAAGCTGGAGAACAGCGATTCTTTGCAAGTCGATTTGGGAGCAGGAAACCAATTGGTGAACAAAGATAATCAGTTGGTTTATCAGGGAGAAGAAACCGGGGAATTGCAGTATAATGAATTACAAATACCCCGGGGAGGTGAATATCAGGTAAAGCTGGCAGATGGGACGATAGTCCGTTTGAATTCGGGTTCCTCATTGAGGTATCCTGTCGCTTTCGGAAAAGAGAAGCGTGAAGTGGTGCTGAAAGGAGAAGCTTATTTTCAGGTGGCTAAAGGGAAGGCTCCTTTTTATGTGCAGATTGGAGGGTTGACTGTGAGAGTATACGGGACTGTTTTTAATATCAACAGTCATTATTGCGATCGTATACAGACGGCTTTGGTAGAGGGGAAAGTAAGTATCCTTCTAGGTGGGAAGGAATTTATGATGAATCCTTCACAATTGGCCGATTTCGATGTATCGTCCGGGACGCTGGATATCCGGGACGCTGATCTGACACCTTGTTTGGCTTGGACAAAAGGACTTTTTATTTTTAATAATCAGACCCTCGGACAGATTATGTCGACATTGTCTTTGTGGTATGATATGGAAGTATTTTTTCAGAATCCAGTATTGGAGCAACTCCATTTCACCGGATGTGTCAGACGTTATGAAGCGATCGATAATATTCTGAAAGCATTGTCCGAGAGTGTGGGCGTGAAAATAAATAAACAAGGCAAGACATTAACTGTTAGCTACTGATTCTTTTTGCGGAGAAAATACGGAAGGTAGTGGCATACCTTCCGCATACTAAGAAGACGAATAAAGTATTGTTCCACCAATCTTTATTCAGATTGTTAAATTAATAACTACCAAATTTATGAAAAAAATCTGGTTTTTGCTCAAATTTTTTGAGCCTAAAAGATGTAAAATCTGGAATGTAATGAAATGGTGTGTCATTTTCACTGTTTTTCTTTCCTTTAGTGTATCGGCAGAGATCGCTGCGCAACAAGAGAAAGTGAATTTGAATCTTTCCAAAGCTAATTTGCAGACTTTATTTCAGGAAATTCAGCGTCAGACAGGGCTTTATTTCGTGTATAACGAGGAACTTTGTAATACTTTCGGAGAGGTGAATGTGAATGCAAAGTCGTTGTCGGTGAAACAAGTACTGGACGATATTTTCCGGGATAAAGAACTGACTTATTACTTTGAAGATAAGATTATTGTGGTGAAGGCTGCACTACCGCAAGCGAAAGAAGAACAACGTAAAATTACCGGTAAGGTTATGGATGCGGAGGGGAGTCCTCTGCCGGGAGTTGGGATTGTGATCGAAGGTACAACAATGGGTGTTTCTACGGATGTAGACGGTAAGTATACGCTCGAATGTCCTCCGACAAAGGATTTGGTTCTGGTATTTTCTTTTGTGGGTATGAAGCTCCACCGGGAAGTTGTCGGTAATAAAACTGTAATCGATGTCAAAATGGAGGAGGATGTACAGCAGATGGATGAGGTCGTGGTTACCGGTATATTTACCCGTAAGAAAGAAAGTTTTACCGGTTCAACGGCTACCTTTAAAAAAGAAGAGTTGAAAATGGTCGGAGCTCAGAATGTGATTCAAAGCTTGAAGACGTTGGATCCTTCTTTTGTAATCATGGAAAATAATGATTATGGTTCCGATCCGAATAAATTGCCGGATATCGAGATTCGGGGTAAAAGTAGTATCGTGGGGTTGCGTGAAGAATATGATACGGATCCCAACCAGCCTTTATTCATTTTAGATGGTTTTGAAACCGATCTGAAAACAGTTGTCGATCTGAATATGGACCGGGTAGCTTCCGTAACGATTCTGAAAGATGCTGCATCTACAGCTTTATATGGTTCTAAAGCTGCCAATGGTGTTGTCGTTATCGAAACCAAACAACCGGAACCGGGAACTTTTCGGGTGACTTATAGCGGTAATTTCTCTTTGTCGATACCGGATCTGACGGATTATAACCTCATGAATGCTCAGGAAAAGCTGTTATTTGAAGAGAAAGCAGGTTTTTATAAATCAGCTTATACTTATGATGCTCAGGAGCAACTGTTTCTCGATAGTTTGTACAACCTTCACATGTCCAATGTGGCCAGGGGAGTCAATACCTATTGGTTGAGCGAACCTTTACGGGTAGCGTTGGTACATAAACATAATATTTATGCGGAAGGGGGAGACGAGGCTGTACGTTATGGGTTGGGAGTTACTTATAACGGTACGGATGGTGTAATGGAACATTCCGGGAATGACCTTATCGGATGTAATTTCGACCTGACTTACCGGAAAGGACAATTCCGTTTTTATAACAAGATGTCGTTCGATTACTCGAAAGAAGATAACCCTACGGTCAAATTTTCAGAATATGCCAATGCAAATCCCTATTTTGAGAAAAGAGATGCAGATGGAAAAGTAAATCGTTACCTGGAAGAATATTATACGGTAAATCAACAACATTATACGATTGAGAATCCTTTGTATAATGCGAGTTTGAATAGTTTCGACCGGGCCAAAAAGGTGAATTTTGTCAATAATTTCAATGCAGAATGGCGTCCTGTAGAGACGGTGATGGTGCGTGCACGTGTCGGTGTGGGAAAAAATGTCAGAAAAGCGGATAAATTCCTTTCTCCTCAACATACTTCTTTCGATTTGAGTGCAAAAAATCAGAAAGGTAGTTATACTTCTACTCAGAACGATACTTGGTATTACGATGGAGAGTTTACTGCCACTTTCGGAAAATTATTCGCCGATGTACATCAGGTAAATGCTGTAATCGGAACAAATTTCCGTTCTTCAGAAGCAAAAAGTGAGGAATATAAAGCGGTTGGTTTCCCGAGTGGTGATTTTACCCGTCCGTCTTTTGCTACCGGTTTCCCGGATGGTAGCAAACCCGAATATACAGAAACCGTAACTCGTTCGAACAGTTTTTATCTGAACTTTGGATATGCCTATGACAATCGTTATTTATTGGATGCTAATATCCGTATGGATGGAGCTTCGGTTTTCGGAAGTAATAAACATTATACCGAAACTTGGGCTGTCGGACTGGCCTGGAACCTCCACAACGAGTCTTTCCTGAGGGAGGTCGATTGGATCGGGATGATTAAATTCAGAGCTTCTATCGGTAATCCGGGAAATCAGAATTTCGATGCATACCGTTCGTATACTACTTATTCTTTCAATAACTGGATTTCTAATAATTTCGGGACTAGTGTGCTGATCGATGCTTTAGGGAATCCCGATTTAAAATGGCAGAAAACGATAGACAAAAATATCGGTGCCGACCTGTCTTTTTTCAATAATCGGTTTAATATTAATTTCGATTATTACCAGAAAAAGACAGATCCTTTGTTGGCAGTCATCAGCGTCCCTTCTTCTGTCGGAACCAAAACGGTCACAACCAATATGGGGGAACAGTGGAATACAGGGTTTAGCGGTACAGTGAAATATTCCCCGATCTATCGGCCGAAAGATCGGATTAATTGGACATTGAGTCTGAATTTCCGCCATCAGAAGGCAGAATACCGGAATATCGGGAATAGTCTGGATCAGTTTAACCAGGAAAATAAAAACTCCAGTCTGGACCGTTATTATGACGGAGGAAGTCCTACGGCTTTGTGGGCTGTACGTTCGCTGGGGATCAATCCGTCTGACGGTCGTGAGTTGTTTTTGACCAAAGAAGGTACTTATACGTTTGAGTACGATACGGAGGATGAAGTGGTTGTCGGTAATTCCGAACCCAAATTAGAAGGTGTATTAGGTAGTACTTTATATTGGAAAGGTTTTTCGTTCTCGCTTTATTTCAGATATAGCTTGGGGGCAGATGTGTTTACGGAGGCTACTTATAATAAAGTGGAGAATATTTCGTTGGCTGGCTTGAAAAGCAATCAGGACAAACGCGCTTTGCATGACCGTTGGCAAAAACCGGGGGATCATGCTAAGTTTAAAGGAATTTCACTAACCGAAACGACACCCATCTCTTCACGTTTTGTATTGCGGGAGAATTATATCAAGGCCGAATCCATATCGGTCGGTTATGATTTTGAATCGCAAGCAGTACAGAAACTGGGAATCCAGTCTTTGCGTTTACAAGCGAATACGACGGATTTATTCCGTATTTCTTCGATCAAGGAGGAGCGGGGAATTGAGTATCCGTTTGCCCGTTCGTTCTCGTTTTCATTGTCTGCAATGTTCTAAAAATGGAAGTTATGAATAGAAAATATATATTGATAGGATTACTTGTTTGTATAACGGGTATATTTTCGGGATGTCACTCTTGGTTGGATGTGCAGCCGGAAGATCAGGTGACCGACGGGCAGCTGTTCAGTACGGAATCAGGGTTTCGCACTGCTCTGAATGGAATTTATGTGGAATTGAGCAATAATGCGCTTTATGGAGGTGAATTATCGGTAGATGCCGTAGAGATTTTAGCGCAACGGTATGATTTTTCGGGGAATACGACAAATGCTTATCGGTTGGGAACATATAATTATACCATAGATTATGCGAAGAGTAAGTTCGCTGCAGTGTGGGAGAAAGCCTATTCGCTGATTGCCAATTGTAATAAATTATTGGAATATGCGGAAAAAAATGAGGAAGTGTTGACAGGAAAAATGCGGAAAATGATTATCGGTGAGGCGATGGCACTTCGTGCTTTTCTGCATTTGATATGTTACGTTTGTTTGGACCGGTATATGCTACCAATAAAGCCGATTTGTCTATTCCTTATAATACGGTATATTCAATTTCGGCAACCTCCCTTTTACCGGCTACTCAGGTTGTGGAGAAAGTACTGAAAGATTTGGATGAGGCGGAACGTTTGTTAGGTGAGTCTGATCCGATTATTGAAGAAGGACCGCAAAACCAGGATTCGGAAGATGGGTTGAATTATTATACTTATCGTACACAACGCTTGAACTATTATGCGGTAAAAGCTTTAAAAGCAAGGGTATATTTATGGGCGGACAATAAGGCGGAAGCTTATCGGGAAGCAAAAGCCGTGACAGCTGTACAAGAACAATGGTTCCCTTGGACCGAACGCCGGGAGATTATGGATAATACGAGAAATCCGGACAGGATCTTTTCTTCAGAATTGTTGTTTGCAGCTTATTATAATGCACGTGAAGAGATTTTTACGAATTATTTCAGTCCCACTCTGGAGCCTGCACAAGTGTATTCACCTAAAAAACATATCGATGATTTATTTACTTGGGATTTGCTGGATTGGCGTAACAGACCGATTTGGTTGGAAGGCACTACCCGGGACTACAGGTGTTTCCATAAGTATGAAGACGTGTCGTCGACTGAGGTATGGACTAAGTTGATCCCTTTGATTCGGATGACGGAAATGTATTACATTATTGCAGAGACAGCCACGGATGAGACGGAGGCGTTGGATGCGCTGAATACCGTATTGTTTAATAGGGGAGTGAAAGAATTGGAGGATAAAACACAATTGGCCGGAATGCTTCGGGACGAATACAGGAGAGAATTTTTTGGAGAAGGACAGTTGTTTTTTTATTATAAGCGTTTGAATGTAAAAGTATTACATTCTTATTCGGAAAATGCCGACCTGGATATGGATGCAGCAAAATACGTCGTCCCGTTGCCATTAAGTGAAACCGATTTTCGTTAAAAGATGAGTTATGAAAAAGAATGTTATTTTTATATTGCTTTTGACAATATTGAGCAGTTGTAAATCAGAATATGAGGAATATATCGGTACTGATGCCATTTATCTGAATGAGATATCGGATACGGTACGTTTTTCTTTTACTTATGTCGACAGTGAATATGAAACACAGGCACAGGATATTCATCTGAAGGTGATAGGTAAGGTGGCAGATTACGATCGTCCGGTGAATATAAAATTTACACCGGTAAATGCGGTGGAAGGTGTGGATTTTGAACCGTTGGAGAAAGAGTATGTGGTTAAGAAGGGAGAGGTTTCTCTTGTGATTCCTGTAACTATGATCCGGACGAAAGCCTTACAAACGGAAGAAAAGGGAATTGATATGGAATTATTGCCTAACGGGCATTTTACAACTTATTACGATTATGGTTCCAGCGATTCGACCTCTTGGGTAAAGACGCAGCGGTTAAAGCTGATATTATTGTTTTCGGAATTTATGAATGAACCGCCTTCGCAGTGGAATCCATATATGTTCGGTGAATTTTCGGCGAAGAAGTTTGCTTTGATTTGCGATGAAATGGATATTCCACGGGAAGAGTTTAATAAAAAATCCGAGGAGGCGGGTTATATACTTTCCCGCATGGGGTATATCGGATCGTATATGAAAAAATATCTGGCCGACGAAAAAGCGGCGGGCCGGACTGTTTATGAAGAGGATGGTATTACGGAAATGACAATGGGACCACAGGCCCAATAAATGAAATATGATGAGAAAGAATGTATATTTAATTGTATGGTTGATGACTGTTATACTTTATTCGTGTTACGATGATAAAGGAAATTACAGTTATGAGGATATCGATGAGATTTCTATTGCAGGAATGCCGGACACACTGGTGACGGTATTTAAAAATACAGATACACTAAAAGTTGTTCCGGAGCTGAAACACACATTGGCTGCCGGAAGCGGAAAGTATGAGTATACTTGGGTGGCTGTCGCGAAAGAGAATAAAACCGGTAATGAGTTCGAATATGAGATTGGTAAAGAGAAAAATTTGAATTATTTTATCGATTTACCATTGGGAAAATACGCTGTTTATTTGAATGTGTTGGACCAAGAGACAGAAGTGACTTGGCGGCAACATTTCGACATGGAGGTGATTATTCAGACAACTGAAGGTTGGTTGGTGCTGTGCGACGAAAAGGGCGAAGTACGTTTGGATATGATCTCTAAATACGGTAACCAGGAATTAATGATTCGCAATTTGCTCGACGATTATGCCCTGCCGAATAAAAAGGGACCGAAAAGTATAGTGTTAAATATAACAGGATCGGGAGATAAAATCATATTGATGACTGAAACAGGGGCTTGTTATTTGGATCCGGAAAGTTTGGCTTGGGAAGAAGCATTCGATTTGAAGTACGACATGGGGAAAATACCGGGAGTATTTGTTCCGACTGCTATGATTTGTCTTGATCCGATGTATGGCTCCGGTACATATCCTTGTTCGGTATTGTTGACAACGACCGAAGTGTATTGTAAAACATCGGGAAGAATTATTTATGAATTACCGAGAAATAATGTAGCTGGAGAAGAGAAGACCTTTAAGGTTGCTCCCTTTATCATTACATCGGCAGATGGAGTATGGGGATATTATGAACCACCGGTTATCCTTTATGATACGGACAACAGACGGTTTGTACAACTGGGGCTTGCCTGGAATGAAACATCCTGCCGTATACCCCCGGTTGCAAATGAGGTTTTTCCCATGGTAACAGGAAAAGAGTTTGTTTATGCTGCTAATACCAGACATGATGGTAACAGCTCGTATGTTATTTTGCGTGATGATACCGGAAAATTGTGGTTGCACGGGTTCGGTAATTTGTGGTATAATTCTTTCTCTCAGTTGAGTAATTATTATTACCGAATCGATGCTCCGGATATCGAACGTGCAGAATTGTTTGCTGTACACATGCATTATCGTTACCTCTTCTACGTTGTCGATAATATGATTTATCTGTACGATATGGCTTATAAAGAGTGGCGGAAACTGGATATATTGGACGGAGACGGGGAGAAAATAGATCTTTCCGGAGAGGAAATCACATTTATCAAATTTAACTGGTTCCAGTATGGTGAATACGGTAGGTTAGGATTGGATATGGAATACCGGTTGATCATCGGTTCGGACAAAGGTGGAGAGAATGGAGGTATGATTCGTATAGTGGATATTCCGGAGAGGATGAATGGAAAAGTGACCTTGTATAAAGAGTATAGCGGTTTTGCCAAACCGGTGGATATAGTTTATCGGGAAAGATATTGATGAGTGTGACAGATAAGGTTGAGTGAACGAGGTTTCTTGTCCGTGTTTAGTTTAGAAAATCGCGATAAAGACATATTTCATCGCGATTTTCTTTTTCTTTTACCTGTTTCCGGCTTTCCGAAATCTTAAGGACTAGTGGGTTTGAATAGGTAACTTTCTGACAATCTTATCTTTTTTACAAAAAAAGTAGAAGGAACATTTGGTAGTTACTAGAATTGTAAGTACATTTGCACTCCATTTTGGAGAAAAGTATAATAATTTTAAAAGAGTACTTGTAAAATGCCTACTATTCAACAGTTAGTAAGAAAAGGAAGAGTAAAGATCGAGGACAAGAGTAAA